>Ga0307511_10003907_pt1 | contig 15227 bp, 13 predicted proteins | sample 13_EM_MG_FD_200266 | JGI IMG/M metagenome (GOLD analysis project Ga0307511, IMG submission 200266) | Populus trichocarpa ectomycorrhiza microbial communities from riparian zone in the Pacific Northwest, United States - 13_EM | ecosystem: Host-associated > Plants > Roots > Unclassified | place... | reverse complement strand
GTCTGCCAAGTCATCATCTACCTCAAACTCTTCTTCAACCTCCGTGCCACTATTGGCTTCTGAATCTGTATCGCCAAGTCCCGCTTGTTCATCAAGAGGAATGGGCATCATGCGCAGAGTTACACAGCGGCCATAAAGAGCAAACAAACCAGTATACCTTTGGGAGAAGGGGCTGTTGTTCGGTACCTAGCTGCTGTAGCTGCAAGGGCATGAGGTTATTGAGAATAGATCTGTAGGCTAGTGAAATTTTAGAGTACTATTTCGAGGCGCTGAGTTCTGGGATTCGAACGGTGCCAAGCGCAGCTGGTGGTGAGCTTTCGGGAAGAACAGGACGTCACAAGTCATAACCGAGGCGAGGTCATTAAGTCATAACGATGAGAATTACTGGGGGTTTATTTATCGAGATGTCCCAACTGACGCAGCCAACCACCGCGATGCCCGGCCAAGGTACGTATCTCCTCCATCACAGACACTCTTGTTCTACCCCATTTTGTATAGCCGATGTTCTAAATGACCTTTGCTCACGTATTTCACTGTGGTCTAATCTTGCATAGAGCTGCCCATTCCGCTAGCGGGCTACAACCAGTCCGCTGGAAAACAGCCCTCCGGGTCAAAGTGAGCTCCAACTTCCTCCCATAAACCGGCACTTGTCTGCTAATACCCGTCTTGCCTTCAGCTGGTCATTCGCCCAAGGCTTCGTCATTGGCCAACTCAGTGTTATAATCGTTGTTGGGGCCTTCATCAAATACTTTATCTTTGGCGAGCCATCTGGGGATGGCTCCAAATCTCTCCTTCCAAGCGGTACTCAAAGACGGCGGGAGAAGGCCCGGGGTATATTGCCCCGCCCAACTCGTTCGAATTGCCAGTGCTCACCAGATACAGCAAATAGACAGCACGAAGAGCGCCTCCTCCGGAAAAAGCGATCCTCCGTTCTCCGTGCCACCCCCCCACTCACCACCACCACTATCCTTTCGAAAACATACTACAACGTCAACTCCCACCAGCCGGAATCCCTCGACTGGTTTAATGTCCTCATTGCACAAACCATAGCACAATTCCGGGATGATGCAAGAACAGACAATGCCATCCTCACCTCTCTCGATTCGGTTCTGAACGGTCCCAACAAGCCTGGATTCGTGGACACAATTAAGGTCACCGAGGTCAATCTCGGTGAAGATTTCCCAATATTTAGCAATTGTAGGGTCTGCCCCGTTGAGGGAACTGATGGGCAGAAATTACAGGCGAGAATGGACGTGGATCTTAGTGATGTGATTACTTTGGGGATAGAGACGAAGTTACTTCTGAATTACCCTAAACCACTAGTCGCAGTGTTACCAGTTGCCTTAGCTGTGTCTATTGTACGCTTTTCAGGAACTGTAAGGACCCACAAACGCCGTTGCTTCACCGTGCTAACATAGCCACCCGCTCATAGCTATCCATATCTTTCGTCCCCTCACACCCATCTCCTACTGCTGCAGGGGGCCCATCCCCAGCCCCTACCGACCCCTCTCCAAAGCCCAATCCAGCCGATACCGGCAAACGTGAAAACCAATCCACTACCCTCCAGTTCTCCTTCTCAGACGACTACCGCCTTGATATTTCCGTCCGGTCACTCGTAGGCTCACGCAGCCGTCTGCAGGATGTACCAAAGATTGCACAGATTGTCGAAAGTAGACTGCATGATTGGATCGACCAACGCTGTGTAGAACCTCGGTTCCAGCAGATTGTTCTCCCAAGCCTGTGGCCGAGGAAAAAGACTACAAGAGAGGGCCTGGCTGGCACTGGGGCTTCTGCGGCGGGAGGGGCCAGTGCTGCTGTTGGAGGTGAGAGTTCGGGGATGGGTGTGGGAGCGGGGTCCGTAGGGGATCTCAGGAACCGAAGCACCACTTCTCGTGCATGAATAAGCCCAGAAAAAGTGTGTTTTGAATATATGGACTGATTTTTATGCCTTCTACACGGTGTTTGTTTGTGTTATTTTTAGCACTGGTGTATATTTCCCTCTCCTGATTTCCTTAGGTAGTCTGGTTTTCCTTAGGTTGATTTTTCTAATAATTTCATAAGTCACTGTACTACTACGCAACCGAACCTATCCCATAACCGTTGGAAAACGTGACGCTGTTAGTCTGCATTAGTGGATACCCATCTGATATGGCTCTCTGACTCCTGTCTTCTCAAGGAAACATATTGAGATCATCAAGTGCGTGTTTTGTGATTTTCTGAAGCTCAAAATTTGATGAGAGCTACTGGGGAAAATACTTTTAACTCCTATTCACCTTTCAATAGAATTCTTGCTCAACAATGCTGCAACAATGAAAGTGAACTATAGCAAAACTGGTATCGCTCCTCGACTAAACAGCGTCACATTTTACGATGGGTTATGGGGTAACATAGTCAGAGGGGAAACAAGCGTTCTAATGACAACTAAAATGGCACTAGTACTTATTGTGGTTATTACCCTGAACTTGCTCAGAAGGAATCGACTCTTATGTAAAATTACAACCCTGTATAGCCCACTCAAACAAATCGGAATAAGCTAAGACGGGTAGAAAATTCGGTAGGAATATATTCCTACATGTTGAGAAAAGGGAAACCCTTGACCCTCCGCTGTACCGTTATGGTGTACTCATTCATTCCCAAGGAAACTTTCGATACCCCTCCTGTGTGCATGCATCTAGGGGAATCAGAGCCTCAAGTTTGTGAGATCCTCCTCCCCCGTCACCCCTTCAATCGTATACCTCCTTGCAAACGCCTTCAGCCACTGCAGTCCCCACCATGCCATCCAATGTTTATATTCTTCCCTCTGTTTATCATCCATATTCAAGAATACCTCGTCATCCTCGCCACCCTCAACCCTCTCTCCATCCGCGATCTTCCTCAAACTACTCAACACAATCTCTGCAATCTGCTTCTGCTCGACCTTCGAGCTGTCCAACGTAGTCTCATACGCCGCCAAGATCCCCGCATACTCTTCATCTTCCTCGTCACCCATCCCCAGCGATGGTCGTGCAGCAACAATCTGTCGTACTCTATTGTTAACCTTGTTGACTGTTGTCGAGACCATTTCCCAAACATGATTCTGGCTTAGTGCTGCATGGCCTGCATCACAGAGAGCCCATTCGACGACGCTAGAGGGGGTTATAACAGAGTAGTTGAGGAGTTTGTCGGCTACATTGGCACCGACGCCGGGCTGGTCGGCCCAGTACCCCATGACGCTGCGGACGATTTGCCGTCTTGCTTCAGCGGATTCTTGGCCGGTGGCTAGGAGCTTCTCTTTGCATCGCTCGATGCAACTGAGAACGTGAGAGAGGGATTTGGCACCAAGATAGCAGATGCTGGTGATATATATATCCCTTGCGTAGCTGCTGGGGCCCCTGAGGTTCTGCTCATGCGCTGTCCGAGTAACTGATTCTAGTATTGCGTCGATTTCAGCTTCGGGTTTCTTGTCTTTGAGGAGGGCGAAGACTTCTTTCCCTTCGGTGGAGAAGGCTGTGTCGTCTGAGTCATATTTGAAGGTAGGGATATCTTTCTCCTTGGCTTCAGGGATGAGGATCTGGTAGGCTTCCGGGAGGGTATTTTTTATACGCGAGGGGAATGACAGGCGAATCTCCTTCTCAACAGCCCCGTGGATGAAGGCTCGTTTGGGATAGACTTCGGTTAGCTTTAGGTTTGCTTCCCATTCACCCCACTTCCATGTAAATCCGAAGTTGCTTAAGTGGTGTGAGAACCAGTCAATGAACCTGTTGGTCAACTCCACATCCATGCTGTCGACGTTTGTATACATAAAACGTATCGCTCTTCCCAACGACGGAGCCACTGCTGCAGCAGCAATCTTACACATCTCAGTAAATATAGAGTGGTAATAGATGAGCTTGTGTTTTGGGTTAGGTAGTCGTAAGAGCTGTGAGAAAACGGCATCTACTGCTACATCTTCCGGTTTCCAGGTTGATCTATCGCCTGCGACTTCCTTGACTCTATCATAGGGAGTGGCTCGCTTGAGGAAAACTTCTGGGGCGAAATAACAGTCAATATCGACTAAGAAACGCGCAACGGCGATGCGATTGAAGTCCAGGATATTCATTGTATCATTTAACGAGTCTCGGAAGAGGTGGCTCGTGATGTCGCTTGTTGGTGGAACAGTCTAATGTTTCGTCAGAGCTTTCGCATTGGATGTATGAATATGGGATGGATTTACCTCTGTACTTTGGTGTGCGAAGACTGAAAAGAATACATCTGGGACTAGGTTGCCTCCGTCCACGTTCTCAAATTGGGCTGGCACAACAAGATCAGGGAAGTTATACTTCCGGGCAGCATCCAATTCGCTTTTGAATGCTTCCCATGGCCGGGGAAGGGCAGCCAGTGTCCAATCCCGAGAAGCCTCAAGTTGCAGTGAAATCTGAAGCAGTTTGATAACCTGAACACAATTTAGATTTAACTTGAAAACCTCTTGGGGAATATCTAACTTACAGCTTCGCCTACAGTCGTGTTTCCAGTATAAGTCAAGGGCCGTAAAAGCTTTTCAATAGAACCTGAGATTTGCGATAGGGGTGCCGTTCGCTCTAGTATTTTACCAGCGAGTTCTTTTTGCTCGTCGTCGACTCCAGAGGATGCCAGTATATAGGGCAGGGAGATCATGACTATCTTCGTCAATTCTACTGCAACATTCTGTTATTGTTACTTATAGAGCTTGCCTATGGTGTACAATGGTGCCTACCTCATTTCTGGCGAATTTGAGCCCTTCGGCTTTGCTGAGAAGCTCATTCAGTAGCTTGAACACCCCATCCTCCAAATACATCCCTTGACAGCACCCCAGAAACCGTATAGCAAGCTTGAGGTTGGTGAAATTTCCTTCATCGAGATATTTCTGGACTGACTTGCGGGTGTCCTCGAGGATGTCTGCTCCAGCTTCGGCAAGGCTGGAAGCTGACACCAAAGTAACTGCTGCAACGAATGGGATCTTGAACGGTTGCTCAATTATTCTAATTTATATTAGCCTTCGAGTGAGAGTTTGGTGATGTTTCCAGAACCCACACTTGCTGAATCAAAGAACGGAAGCCAGCTCGCAGTTCCTCGTTTTCGTAATTTGAAGTGAAAAGCTTGGTGATATTTTTGATGCCATCCTCAATACGAGCCAAAGGCTAAGGAAGAGAAGCATGTCAGCTTCAGTAACAGGGGGAATTGGAGCTTCATGCACCTACCGACTCAGCCAATCCTAATAGCTCTTTCTGGAGGCGGACAAGAAGTGATTCGTGGTGTGGGCGCCTGTATTCACGCTCATCGTCGTAATCATCTGGTAGAGCAACATACTGTTAACAAAAACAAGCGGCGCAAGACTCGAAAACCATCCGTACCTCGATACCTCTTATTTCGCGGCCTTGGTGCACTTCTGCCACCGCGATAATAGTCTCCCATTGCTGTTGGCTGAGTAAAATGTGGGTCGAGAACGAGTCGTACGGCGTGTAAGGAGGTAGGTTGGAGATCAACTGGTTTATTTGTGGAGCCTCTGATATGTATAAACTTCCGCACTGCTGGTTATACGTTCAAATCCGGACAGAGTGGTAGGAGCGCATTGAGGGTTTCGAGATTCTTGTATTCTAGCGCGACGCAGCCTAACGCATCTTGGAGTGAGGTGCACTGCTTCTGACGCCAAGAGGGGTTCACGTGTTGCCCTTAGAGTTGCTTACTGAGTGTATAAGGAGCCGTCAATGACGCCGCCAAGCCGCATACTGCCAAGTCCGCTGCTTTGGTGGTACAATTCGTCACGCCGGATTTTCCACCACGTCAAGGGAAAAAAAATTGGAACAAACCCGCAATTGACCGGGTTGTATGTATCATTACATACCGAGTTGAAGCTCCCCCCAACACCGACACCCCCACTATCACCACCGACACCAACACCAACACCAGCGCCATTGTTTCACGACGCACTGGTGACTACCCTCACAGCACCTGGCATAAGTGGAGGACTAGAAAAACAGGAAGTCTGGTGTTCATTTTACAACCTTACAGGCCAAAATGGATTTCCTACTTGAGAACCCGTTGGTGGTGAGTCTATCAGATACGCTTTCGACCCTCTCGAAACGAAGAGAGGGTCTGGGCCTCAGCAACCCGGGAACACTCGAGCAGCTTTCACGAGAAGTACAGAAAGATGTCTTGCTCACAAACCACCTATTTACCGGAATGAGGGCGGACCTCACGAAGTCTTTTTCTGTTTCCCCATTGTTCCAGATCTCACACTCCTTCTCTATGGGAGCTGGACAGGGTATGCCACCTTATACTTTGGCTACCTTGTTCGGCAATTCCAATGTATGAACTCACCTCGGAGGCGTGGCAGGGTCAACTGCTAACTTCTATCGGGCCAGACCTTCATGCAAGGAAACATTGACAATGACGGAAATCTTAACGGGCGGCTCAACTACAGATGGAATCCCAACTTTGTTACCAAGCTGAGTGCCCAGGTGGCCAATAGTCCTGGCCAGTCTGTACTCTCAATCGAGAACGATTACACCGGCAAAGATTTCTCCGCTTGTCTCAAATCCCTGAACCCATCTATCCTCGACGGCGGCCTTACCGGTATCTTCATAGGAAGCTACCTTCAAGCAATTACTCCAAGGCTGTCATTAGGTCTTGAGATGCTGTGGCAACGACCGAGTGCGGCAATGGGGCCTGAGACGGCTTTGTCTTACGTTGCTCGATACGCTACTAAGGAGTGGATAGTAACGGGCCAACTTCAGGCTCAGGGTGTCCTTCAAGCAACATATTGGAGGAAAATTGCCGAGAGGCTGGATGCTGGTGTTGAATGCCAATTGGCGCTGATAGGTGCCCCAGGTGGTGTCATGATGGGAGGCAGCCCACGAAAGGAAGGCGTCACGTCTATTGGTGCTAAATACGAGTTCCGGGCCTCTGTATTCAGGGCGCAAATTGATAGCTCGGGAAGGTTGGGATGCGTTTTGGAAAAGCGAGTTGCGCCGGCAGTTATGCTAACATTTGCTGGTGAGATGGATCATGCCAAGGTATGTGCTGCTTTTATGCCCCAATGCTGGAAAATAATTGGCTGGAATTATTTCCAAAATCCAACATCTAGATCTGTGTTTCATTACCAGATGTTGTATAGATCTTACACTTAGTTGCTAACCCATGGAATGTACAGAACCAAGCGAAATGTGGAATAGCTGTCTCCATTGAGGCAGGTGGGGAGGAATTGATGGAGGTCCAAGACCAGGCTGCTCAACCCGCAGTGCCACCACCATTCTAGATCAAATATCCAATAAAATGGATTCTTTCCACCGGGGCACACTACCAACTGTCGCCATTGTTGATAAATTTGGTTCATTTTAGTAGCTCATGCTGTTTCGATTTCGGTAGCCTGGTATAGACGACAGTTGACCACCACAACTAATGACATCTCCTGTGAAGTATTGTCCATAGGGAAGAGGATGGGTCATCGTTGGATAAACGTCATGGTTTCTTGGGTTCTGATTGCCATACGGTGTGTCTGGCATATGTAGCTGAATAATGTATATATGATCTTTCCTCTCTCCACTCTTCTTCAATCTTGTTCTTCTAGGTTGGGTTTGCCGTGAAAATTTTACAGTAATCCCCCAAAAATTATCTAGGCTTCTCCCCTTGCAGGCCTACCATATGATATATTATTGCAGCTACAGTAGAACTTTTATACAAGCATGTCATTCGGGCGATCGACTCTCATTCATATAGCGAATATACGGTATGCTTATAACAACAAGTGTAGTAAGATGAACATAGATACATGCAGATACCCCTAAATATCCCTTCCGGCCACCCCTATGCACTCCTCCAATGTCCTTTGCCTTTGTCGGCCTTCGGCTGTTTGTGCACCCTCAATACGGTGTCGTTCTCTATAGAATGACTGTGAGTCCATGGCCTCGGCTTGAAGTTTGTATAGATTTTGCAGTAGGAAACGTTGTTGCAGCAAAGGCTGAACGGGGCATTATGAGTCTTCGTACAAGTGACGTCAGACCCAAGAAGGGTCTTGCACCACTAGTAGCTAATGAGTACCTACTAGCGTCCATATTTTATAAGAGGACAAAGGTTTACAATACCACAGCAAATAATACAGTTGAACGCTGTAAGTCATACAATCTAGCACAATCTAAATATGCCGGCTTACAGAATCCCTACCTCTACTAGAACTAGGACGTTATATGTGTCATTTGATGCGTTAAAGGACAATGCCTATACGGGAAAAATTCCATTTTATTGTGGCAGCAAAAGAGATATCTCGAGTCATATACAAATGCAAGAATAATACCTGTGACTAGCGACTCAGAGCAGATAAACAGGTCGATAATAGCATCAAAATCACATACAGTCAGCCTGGACACAATTAACGCACATGTCGGACCCCTCATGACTGAGCTTTATTTATACTGCAACGTCTATTTGTACCGCTGTTATTTATTACCTTCATACAGTGAAGTCTCGTTATAAGAAACTCCTCGGGACCGGCTTGGAGTTTCTTATAACGAGACATGTACGCAAAAACCTATGAAAGGTCTGCGCAAGGCCCCAAAAACCCGGTGATGCCTGTTTGATGCTGTGTCCTGCGAGCCATGCCTTGTATGGCCTCAATATCCCTTTTCCCCCAATATAGAGCAGCATCCACCGGATCGCCTTTTTGTAAATTACATGGGGGCTTTGAAGTCGAAAGAGACGTAGGACTTCGAGACCTTCAAGAGCAGTCTTATAAGAGATCAGGAATGTCATCCGGATCAGAATCCGACTCATGCAACAGAGCAGGCTCATAGACATCTAAAATGCGCTGCTCCTCCTCCACCACAGGATTCTCAGCAACTTTGTCAACAGAATCAATGTAATCCTGGCGAGTTTGGACCTGCTTTGATGACATGATTCACACCTGGAAGTCTAGATGGCAGTTGGATAATAATTGATCTCAAGCAAGCGGTTATAGATGAGTAGAATAAGGCCTTGTTTGCTTGATTCGAGTATGAACGTGTTGAGAAACAATGCAAAATGGAGGGTAACCTTTGCGGCTCGATATAAGAAACTATATGTATTACGGAGGTGCGGAACAAAAGTCTTTTCCTCCTTCCTATTTGCGAAAACGAGCTTGGCGCGCATATGCAGGAATATGCAAGAATAAACATGGATATGCGTGCATATACTTGGCATATGCATTGACGCTGTCGCCGTGGCATTGAAAACCGTTGTCCTTTATAAGAATTTCACGGAAAATCTAAGAATATGCCTATAGAGTTTTTATTCTTATTTTGTATGAGGGCGGTCAGCATCCGGCCTTATAGCGAATATATTTTTGTAATGGAAATGCTTGTATCGAAGTTCTACTGTATTCGCTATTTCTAGTTTCCCCTACCTTCCTCCCGATGCCCTCCAATACTGCCCAGGGCGCAGTTGTTACCGCCAATAGGTATCTCATGCTCGCTTCATTTGAGTTCCTGTGTCCCATCTCCCATAATACATGATCCAGAGGGGCCAACGGCTTGATATATCCAATTTCCCCGACATATCAACCCCACCAACCACCCTTGGTTCACACAACCCTATAGGCCACAACATTAGTATTTCCAGTAGATCTATCACACTTCATCATCTTATCCCAAGGACTATGCAAATCGGCGGCCATTAGTGCTTGCAGCCCACAGGTTAGGTGAGAGAATATATATTGCACATGCTGCCCCTGCTCACTCGTGAATGCTGCCTTTTCAAGGTGGAGGAGGCTGTTATCACTTGTGCACTCTGCAATTGAGAATTTATCACAGCCTTCTCCTTAATTGTGTCGACCGAGAGGTCACGGTGTTCGGTAGTCCCCACACAAGGCGGGGAAAGAATGCCTACATACCTCCGCCAAGCCCTTAGCCTCAGTGAAGTCAAGTTGGAGCGTTGAGCGAAGCCCTCACCTCCTACAGCTCAAACCACTGGCCCTGTTGTACCCCACCCCCATATCTAGGTCAAATACCAACTTGCCTTGCGGACCACAACATGCTTTCATTGGTTGTAATCGTACTATTGCCCCCATATCCACTATAAGCAGGTCTCTCAAATAGTGGTCCTAGAGAAAGTATTGTTAAAACATGTGTGACGTAACCACATGTCCTTGCAGCCCACACCAAGCTGGGCCGGCTTGAGCCACATGATCTCATGGGCGCTCCACATTATCTCATGTGCACTCATATGAGCGTTCATCTTCAGACTCTGTTCATGTATTTATTGCTACTGTATTTCCTACTTCAGTTCTCTTCAGTTCTCATCAGTTCAGAACGTATCAGGCAGTCCAATACAGTGCTATTTTTTGGGACACTTCGTGTTCTCTCTCACTTCGTGCTCTCTCTCTCCGTGTGTAGCTTCCTTCATTGGATATCGATTCTCCGCCCAATCTCTTCGAATAAGTATAGCTGGTCAGGTAGGCTGTGTCTTGGTAGTTCCGGTACCAGGTGTCTTGGAGTCGTTGAGTGAGTTTGCATATATCTGTGAATCGAAATCCGTCACGTGACCATACCCGCAATTCCGAATACTTCCACAAGGTAGTGTAATCAGACTACTTCTCCCATATGGTTAAACATTGACGAGTAGCGTGAATATGAGCCGCTGTGATCTCGCGATGTGATTGTATCCCAGAGGTTAGGACTTGCCAGCCACAGCTAGGCCCAAGAAGGAAGTGACTACGCTATTAGGTTTAGAACCAGAAAGCCGATCAGAGTATCAACGATCTACTTAAGTAGTCTGGTTATCAATGGGATTTGCAGGTAGCCTGAATTTCAAGGTTGCAAGCATTCTACTTGAATTCGAAGCGATAGGTATGGTAAGCTCGATACTGAGGAAGCTGCTTTGCAGCGCGGTGAGTACTGCTCATGAGTGCTACTCTCGAACATCAAGCTGATATAGGAATATAGCTACCCTACGTCAAACCTGTCTTAATGCGTGCTTAAGCCTCGGGAGAGGGGCATCATTTGGTGCATTACCGATATGCACTGATGAGCTGAATCTCATAGAGGACAGCACCCCTGCTGGGAAAATGGGCTCACTAATGAGAGACGCCAGACTAAATAAGTAGTCTGGTTCTAAATAAGATGGTTGCCATCAATACAGGCCCTGCAGGGGGTTGTGTAGAACCAGACTATATAACAAAAAAACTGTACTACGAGGGTTTGTGCAACCAGATTAAAAATTGTATGAGAGATGCCCTAAGCTTTTAGACAATGTTAAATACCCAGGGCGGTCTATGTGATCGAACAAGTCGAAACTCCGCGGTACATAGGTAGTCTGTTGCCTGATACTTTCAAAGTCTCGTACCGGTACCTAGCAGACTAAGTTGTCCTCTAACTGTCTAGTGAGTTTCATATTTTTCCCCTAGCATAAAACTAAACCACCATGTGTTTGGCAGGTTCCTCCCCCAGTTCTATATAGGTGCTCAAGTTGCTAGTTAGGTTCACAACTGATCTCGTGCCGTTCACAATAAGGATTCTATACTCATCTCTTACCTACAAGACATCCACAAGATATAAAATACTTTCCTAGAAACCAGACGAAATTGCATACCTATGATGCAGTGTAGATGCTGTTGATGACACGGGGCCATCGGCAGCTGGAGGTTAAAAATGCTCAATATAGATAACACAAGGATCAATTTGTTACCCACAGTTTGGGTCTTGCAAAGAGGCGAGATGTGCGGCATGCCGGAAATATAGGTGACAAGTGTTATGCAATTTTTATTAATTGGTCACGGGCGTAGCAATAATCAAGATCCGGGGCTTGGCTGACTTGGGGCCGGGATAATCTACATATGCGGGGCACCTTGGCAGCGCACTGTCGTCATGGGTGGACTGGCTACCACAATACATTCAGACCGATCTTATATCTAGCAAAGTTCAGGGTGGCTAACAGAGCTACATTGGTTCCGGCAATCTGCAGGAAGAGGTACATTATTTCTTCTTGCTATTTCTTCTTGCAACACATGGATATGGCCACAATAAAGTCAATCAGGCATGCTGTTTGCATGTCTTTCTAGGGTTCGCCAAAACCTGAGGACTGCCATGCATACATACGCACCGTGCTGGATTTGACCTGGCGTGACTATTATTTTCTTCTTTTCTGAATATGGATTAATTGATGAGTGTCACGCGGCCACCTCGGTGTCAGTTGATGTCTTCAGTCCACAATTCAGGCTCTCAACACCGCCTTACGCTTCGGGTCATTCAATTGGAGCTACCGTGTGGCATTCCACCTCTCATTTCTAGCTGACATCCATATCTCGGTTTGACAAGTACGGCGCTCCCTGACATTTGGAGAAAAAAAGAAGGGAAATATAGCAGGCTTGGATCTTCTGGGAAATATTGAAGTTCTCAAGGACCATTGTGCATGAAAACCCCTCTAGGTGAATTCTGCGCCGGAGAGGGGTTGCACGCCACGCTTCAGGTGTCCTTGCAGCACCCAAAGGTTGCGATATACAGTGCCGCTTTTATGGCCGCACTGCTTTTTGCTGTATTGCAATCCGCCAATGGCACTCCACTAGTCACGAGACTAGCACCTCTAAATTGTTGATCATGCAGTAGAACTCAGACAGAGCATACTTCCTATTATCACATCACAAGAACCCCGCAACCATGAATACTAATATTATGCAGCGAAATTTTATCCAGCATGTGCATGTACTTTTCGCTAGGCCTTGGGCGTATACTGATGTTTAAATCGGAGGTTACCCTGAACAGGGTACCTCGCTATTCCTTCAACCTGCATTACAGAGTTCGGCATATACAAACCCTCCCTTCAATGGGTACGTCCGAGCTCGCCTGACTGTCACGGCGTACTACATTTCCCCGGCACTCAGAATCATAGAGCGAGCCCAAAATGTACCAGGGAAACGGGGCACCACAGAGTGCTATAGATACATTGAGCAGGTGAAGCGACAGGAGATTACGCATACAGCTGGAGTCCTTGCTGGTGAAGGCAAACCTGTCTGGCAAATAATACTTCACCTCCATATGTTCTGATGTGGTCTTGACGAAAGAGTCTCCCTCCTTTGTGTTATCCTGGTGAGCTATCATATTCTTTAGTGTGTATAACAGACGCAGTTGACAAATAAGCCCCCCAAAATTTCCAGGTGAGTTTCTGCTGTTTCAGTCTGGTCACGGTTCATCATCTGGAGAGCTAGCTTGGAGCAAAGTTTATCAGCTCAGAATCTTGTGCTGAATAGACACGAGCCACCTCACGAATTGCCTTTGAGCCGCAGGAACAACCATTTTCCAGGCCTCTCACTACTCCCTTATTAGCCCGTATCGCAACCCATATCGCAGTTAACTATTGCTCAATACTGAGATATAGGGTGTCAGTCATGCACGAATTCAAACACTGATACCTCACCCAATCCTGTAGGATTACAATAAAACCTATCGGGACTGACTCATCGTCGCACAATGAAACCGATAGTGTCGTAATAATACTGCCATATCTGATGTCTTTTGGACGGAACGGGATTCCCTCAAGAACAGCTGTTCTTGCCCACCCCTCTTAGAAGATATTTTCTAGGTTGAATAGCCTTTCTGCTTCGCTCTTATCCATTATGAAAGGTTCTACTTTTGTAGATATCCCATCGTTATTCTGATAATATCTTAGCTCAGATGGGATGAGCACTAACAGCCATATTGTTTAGATTGACCCAACATCATCTAGTTGAGAGCCGGGCTCCCTGTAACTCTACGAAGGTAGTAGTAGTGATTGGTTAATTCCATATTTTGTTAGAGCAACCCACAAACAATTTGGAATAGGCGGCTGCCCTGAAAATTGATTGCGAGGATCCAAATTCATAACCAGACTAATATAGAGACATGTCTACATGTGGCAGGCGTTAACAAACATTACATCGTCCTATTGAGCACCGGTCCAACCAAGGGCTGTGAAGCGTACCTGTCCATAGTGCAGTACCGCATGATGGGTATCTCGCCAGACCTGCCGTTGTCCGGAGGGAAATCTCCAGATATTTTTCTGTCTGGCTTAGTGTTTACCTAAGTACTAGCATGTTTTGTGTATGTTACACATCGCTGGATAGGGTTTTTTTTAATTTTCCGGCCCATCAGCAGCTCACGTGAAACGCAGGTGCGCCGGAACTCGGAGGCACTGTGGGATCGGCAGGTTTGTATTAAGTGGTCGTCGTGCATGTTTTTCTTTTGGACTCATGATCAGATAGTATGTACCATTTATCTTCGATCTTACTACGGAGTACGGAGTACATTTCTTTTTTTGCAGTCCGTAACCTGAATAGCCGGTGCCTCGGTCTGAAAAAAGTACAACTTCCAACCTCTGTAAGTTGCTGTCTGCGCGAACTAAGGGTACCGTGCCGCTGTTTCTTTGGCCGTGGTTAGAGCGGCGGCACGGTGGGCAGGGTGGAGTGCCAACCGGACAGACTAGGTTCTAACTACCTCATCATTCGTCTTCCTCCTCCCTAGTAAGCATTGCGTCCGTTTACTAGAGCACTGTACGGCAGCCCCCTCCCCACCACTCAAGTGAACCCAACTGCCCTCAACGTTCTGGCACCCCCTTCAACACTCCACCTGTGTCTCGTCCCTTCCTTTCTACCCAGTCAAAATCACCCACCCCCTCAATCTTTTCCAACACCCCTCGAACAACACATAATTACCATCAACCACCAAACGCACGAAGTTTCCGACCGCTGCCCGCGCACAAAGATAGGCCCCAACGGCGATAGCTCGCTGCTCCAACTGCCTCTCCCAAGTCCATAACAACCCTTGCGGCCTCTAACGGCTTACTACATACTTCTCGCCGCTACTCCTCGCCGGCTTGTCTGACCAACTGACTGGAATCCCCGAGGACGACACCGACCGTGCGACTCAGCACCGATATCACTGACAAGGTAAGCAAGTCATTAGACGTCTGCTCTGTGTTTTTCTTGTTATTTATTTTCTTGGATTAAACCTGCCTCTGAACTTCCACCTCTCATTCCCCCACCCCAGTCTCCGCTCCCTAATAGCCTGAGGAGCCAAACATCTTCTCGACCCATTGTTCGAGGACGATTGATCTTACTCTACTCCCCTTCGCTACCAGTTCCTGTTAGCCGTTCTTGTATTTCCACTACTGTGTCATCTGGGCTGCAACCCAAATCGAACCTCCCTAGCCACCCCACCCCACCTCACCCCTCCTCCTAATCTCCTAATTGAACTACCCAACCACATCGTCTATTCACCTAACCGCAAAACATC
>Ga0307511_10003906_pt1 | contig 15227 bp, 14 predicted proteins | sample 13_EM_MG_FD_200266 | JGI IMG/M metagenome (GOLD analysis project Ga0307511, IMG submission 200266) | Populus trichocarpa ectomycorrhiza microbial communities from riparian zone in the Pacific Northwest, United States - 13_EM | ecosystem: Host-associated > Plants > Roots > Unclassified | place... | reverse complement strand
ATCGTAATTCTTGATATATTTCTGCTCGGTATTCCGTGTGGAGAATTGCTCTCCAGAGAGATGTCTTGCGACGGCTTTGGCTATGGAGGGCTTTTCGGCCACGAGGAACACACGGGGCATTGACTTGCGGGTGGAAATGCTCCTGGGTAGGAGAGCACGGGGTGGTGTGGGACGAAGAGGGCGAGAGAGGCATAGGACTGAATTCCTGGGGAGACGTGCATTGTCGCGTTATCGTGAATATCAGGTGACCGTCAAAGCTAGAGTCATGTGACTGCAAGAGCGTGTGAAGCTTCTTGATTATGAGACCTGTGTAGCTATGAAGATGTACCGCCACTGACAAATTCGCAGAACGATTACCTACCAACAAAACCTCCAAGCATGCCACCCCGTGCCTGCAGGCATTGTAAATACTGTACATATTGGATAATATCGTCAGCAGGGCCTCGGCACACTGCTGCAGGTCAACTCAATTAATAAACCAAGAAAAAAACTCCACTCTAAGCCATCTCTCACCGGCTCAGCTCGCCTCGAACTTTGATTTCTTCGGCGCATACCGGTATCCAGGCACGTCACTACCGACTGGTGCCGGTGGCGACCCCACCATCATGCATTTAATCATGGCCCATGCCCCACATGTGCTACGCCAAAGACTGTATCTGATCTGCAGTCCACACCCATAGAGAAATACTCATGCCGCCCAGATTCCAAATACCGCGACTTGTCTCTGCGCCATGGCGAATAAGTGACGTTACTACAAAAGCTTATATAAGAACCCCACTCCCACTACCATTCCAACATCAACAGAAGAGTTATATCCACTATACTGCAATACCTACACGGCCAAAGTTAAACAGACACCCCACGTCTTCACGGATACAGAGACAGTCACCCACCATACCTTCCTTCATCCAATCCCTCATCCGTTCTTTTACAGGATCAGCAGATATGCCTGCCTCAGACGCAGCAAAGACTAAGGTGCAGAAGATCATTGACGAGAACCCAGTTGGTATGTATATTATCTCTTTCCCTAGGCTTAATCCATCAGGGATGTACAGCTAACATTACTCCCCCTCTTTCAGTTATCTTCTCGAAATCCTACTGCCCCTACTGCAGGGCCGCCAAAAGCCTCCTAACTGAGCACAATGCAAAATTCTTCGCCTTAGAACTGGACCTAGTTGGTACGTTACCCCACCCAATTCCAACCTAAAAAAACACATTACAAGAGTCTTTTCCCTCACTAACCACCCCAGACGACGGCTCCGACATTCAAGAGGCACTCAAGGAGCTCACCGGCCAATCCACCGTCCCCAACATCTTCATCAAGAAAGTACACATTGGCGGTAACTCGAACCTACAATCCAAGAAGGCCCAGTTGAAGGAAATGTTAATCCAGGCCGGTGCTGTCTGACTCCCTCAAGATATATCTGAGAGTGGAAAGGGGAGTGAGAGTCGTTTGTGACTGGAGCATTATAGGCGTATTAGGGTCGGGGTAATGAAATGAGAGGGGGTGGAGTCGTAGACTCGGCTTATTAGTCTTTAAGTATCTTGTATGCTAGAGTTGTGTGGATTGCCTTGTGGGATATCCCGGAGTTAGATGAAAATAGTATGATGGGAAAATGAAATAAATTCATCAATAATGGTATATTGATTGAGTGGTAGTGATGTTGTCTCCTTCCCAGACTATTATTTATGTGCGTCGCTTCAAGTCAATATCCATGTCCCCAGTTGCGACAATACTAAGATATAATTACATCCCGTTAGGCGTGTCAATTGCGCGGGCTCATGAGACCAATGGCTTGCCCAAGGTTTGCCTTTCTCAAAGTATCTTATTAGCATTCTTGGGTGGATGGATATAAAGGCATTCCTGAGTTGCATGAAATCAAAAAAGTAACCACATCCGCAAGAATACTGACTGATCAAAGGAATTACTATTATGTGATTGAAACAAAAAGGCTCGCATATACCATTGACCCAGGATTTTACCCCTCAAAAAGCATGACAATCTCACCGAGTATTGTCCTACTCTACCCATGGGGGTTACCCTCTTCCAGCCTACTTCGCATGCTCAGACCAATCCACTTGATCCATAACATCTTGCCCGTTGTAAGAATATTGGATCCTCAGTCTCAACCTTAACGGTGGCTATTATCAGGTTAAGTCAGTAGTGAATTACTACTAGGGTAACTTATGACTAGGGAGAAGAACATACCACTTTGCTCCCCGCCACCCTCATCGCCTGTGTTGCCTCCCCGCCAACCTCTAGCACTGCAGAACTAATTGGCTGCAACTGCAGCTTTTGACTCTTCGGCACAGCCGCCTGTAGATTCACCCCCGATATTGGTTCCGAAAAACCAGTATTCCTAAATTTCACCAGTACATTGACAAGCCCATCCGCATTCCTTTGTAACTGTATCGAGATGTCTAAGTCATTCTTGTTATATACCGGAATAGGTTTAGGCCCTGTTGGTACTTGAGGCTGTGATAGTAGGGCAGCAGACACTCCACCGAGGCCACCAAAGTCCCCGAGGAGGGTGCCCATACCAGATGCTGCTGTTGTAGTAGCAGCTGAGGGGCCAGTGCTGGGTGGTGGGGCACCAAAGAGATCCATTATCGAACTTATGTTGGACTTTTGTTGTGCAGGAGCTGGAGGGGGCGAGGCGGGGGTATCTCCGAAGATGTCTGCAATAAGATCAAGGTTACTCTGCCCGTTACTGCCATTTACTGGTGTTGAGGTAGTGACATCGTCCCCTCCGATGAGGTCCTCAATCAGCCCAGCGCCAGCGCCGACAGCCTTCTTCTTTGCCGGCCCCTTCGCCTTCTGAGCGGTAGCTCTCATAACCGTATCAGTCTCCCGCATCTCCGGTGCTGGCATCTTCTCTAGTACTCCAGCTCTCACTTGATCATATCCAAACAGATTTCCGTACTCTACCGCCCTCTGTTGAATCTCTACATCCAAGTCTCCCGAGTATTGTTGCAGTGTCCGCCTGACCCTCTCAATCTGCGCCGCTTCCGTGAGACGTGTAGTGAGCTTCATAAGCGCAGTTAATATATACTCCCGGACTACCGGGGTGGCGTATGAACTTGACAAAATTGTTGAAAGTAAGTCAACTACATCGGATTGTTGCACCTATTTGAGGCCTGGTAAGCTCTCTGAGATAATTATAGCACTGTGCTACCATGAGCTCACCTCTCGAACCAGCTCCTCCTCTTCGTAGTTCCCACCCTTCAAAAGCAAATCCCCAAATTCACCAATCACCCAAGTACCAGCCAATGTCAAGGCCTCCTGGGTGATATCGGCCTTGAGAGCAGCATAGAGCTTCTGAGCCGAGTATGTCTGGAGGTCTGGAGTAATCGCAATGAGACGGATAAAGCTAGATAGGATTTTCTCCTGAACATAGTTTCCCGCCTATATCATTATTTAGTGCCAATAACCCTGAAAGCAGATACTTGATATATATACCAATTTCAACACTCGCAGAACAGTATCAATGTGCCACCGCCTATTAGGTGCGTATCTATCTGCTGCGATACAAATTTGGGTCGTCATAGTAGGTTTGAACTCGTTATTGGCGATTTCCAAGAATGCCAGCAATTCCCGAATAAGTAATCGAATATTGCTCTCATTTATCAGGGTGAAAGACAGGTCCAATGCCCGCCGTCTAATAGAGATGTCTGGATCACGAAGACAGTCGAGGATAGTATTCCTGTGCCTCTGGACAGCATTTGGTTCCACGGCAACAACCTTGATGAGCGTGTTCAGGGCAACATATCGAATGTTATTATCCTTATTCGTCAAGAACTTTCCGAGAATGTTCACACCTAGAACTCGGAGACCGCTATCCGCCTCAATATCAAGAATCGTCAAGACAGCTTCATACAGGATCGAATTTCCAACGTTCTTTGAAGCATCCGTATTTGTAGCAACCTGTGCGAGAATGTCGTTGATTTGCTCACTAATCTGTGAGTCACTCTTTCCTAATACTCTAAGCAACCGGAGAATCTTGACCTGTAAGAAGGGATCGGTGATGCCAGTGACATCGTGCTCTGGTGCATATCCAGAGCTCGTAAGTGACTTAAGTTGGCGGACAAGAACCCCTACAAATGGCCGGAATTGGTCCACTAAATCTGGGTCGTTGATACAGAGGTCCGTGACGAGTGTGAGGCCACACAGCAAAACACCATGATTCCGGTCCTGTAGAAGTAGTTTCGTCTTATCGATGAAGTGTTCTTGCAGATCAGGCACCTTTCTAATGATCCTCATAGCGCAAATAGCTGCTTTCCGCCGAATATAGGGGTTTGCTGTTGATAGTAAAGACTCGACTTCTTGGAACAGATCTCGGGCCATCTCCGTTGATAATATGTTACCGAGTGTGCATAAAGCCAGTCCCACGACATACTGGTTTGAGTGATTGAGGTCACTAACGCCAATTATCAGCATCTATCTAAATTCAGCGATTCATGGTGGGGTACTTTTTGAGAGAATTGGTGACCAGCGTCAGCACCTCCTGATTTTCATCCAGCAGCAGCATTGTCCCCAGATATCCCAACCGCTTGTCTGCAAACTTTGGGGACGCAAGTAGCTTCAAACATTCGATCTGGCCAAAATGAGTACGTTCACCAAGGGTGAAGAGGTATAGAAGTTTAGCGACATTGTTCCTCCTGATCAAGCGGTCAGCCCTGACCAATGTCTGGTCCGCCAGCCGCTACCAACCTAACTGAAGAGTCCCCAGATTCCTCCCTAAAGGAAGCTCTTAAAGCTGCACTTTCCTTTTGCACGACGGTTCTCTCATCGTTGATGGTTTTTGCACTTCGAACAGCTCGAATGAACTGCTTGACTATTCAGGGTGAGCAGAGCTTCGATATGAAGTTCTAGCAGAGAGCAATGCTTACGAGAGGTCATGGCAGTAATAAATTGTGGGAACGCTTCCAAGGCACTGTAGAGCTGCGAGTTGCTCGGCCGTGGTTATAGGTTGAGGTGGTTAAGTGTGGTTCGAATACTATAAGATCGGGTCAGCTTAAGCGGCCAACTTCATACTTCGTTGGTGGGGCTAGCTTAACCAGACTAGGGCTAGCTAGGGGTTCTGTTAGTCCCACATGGGCCCCAGCCGGGTCGGTAAAGAAGCAAAAATGTAACAAAATGGCAAGGCCGTCGACTTTATGGACAGTCCCAAATGCAGGGAAAGTTGGTTTTACAGATTCTAAAGCGTTGGTTTCATTATTCTCTACGACAGGGACCCGGCCCTCCTTGGACCCGTTGCGGACACTGTGAATCTGGCAAAGGCGAGAAACACCTGCTGCGGCTCTTGCTGCAACCTATCCCATAATGTGCTCAGTGCTTCAGACGACAGGGTTCCCGAAAACAATGACTTCCCCAGAGACAACAGACACTTGTCGGATCTCCAAAGCCATCCGCAATAATTGTTTTGTGGATTCCACCCTTATCGAAAGAGGGGAAGGCCCGAGATTAATTGGCTTGCCAGCAGGACCGTGGATCAACCGGCTCGAGCCATCGATCTCCTGCACACAGCTGTGCAAGCATACTTAAGTAACTGTCATGGTGCCCCTTAAGTTGGGTTGTTATCAGCTTGCAACTTGTCCTTGACGTAAAAGCAGACGAAGCAGCTCCAGAGAGCCAGGGCCCTTCTACCTGCCATCACCCGCCACTGAGTAGAGCTCAACCTATTTCTATAGCTTACCTTGTTTGAACCACACAGCGAACGGTGTGATTGCTGTTTTGCCCCCAGCCATGATTTCGGCATCAACAACAGGCGCCTGTAATGGGCACTTGGCGACCTCTAATGAGTTGAACTACGGTGTCCTACGATCGAGAACAGCTGCCAATGATGCGACTTTGAAGCCCGAGAATGAGAATGCGACTTTGAAGCCGGGTGTATTAAGGAGAGGTAGCGGCGGGTCCAATGTGTCGAGGTTCGAGGTTGCTAAAAGATCTAGCTGAGGTTTGCGGCTAACATGAAGCCATAGTGGACGAAGTACGCCAGCACCAGACGATGCCCCCCCTTCAGTGAAGTCAATCAAACATGCCCGAAAAGAGCGGAGACGACGATTATTCCCTACCGTCGACTACGAAAGCCGGGTTTCCCATTTTGACCCCGATTCAAGCCATCGGGATTTCCGTGGCTTCTTCACATTGTTCTGGATAGGGTTGGTCATTATGGTTATTACTGCAAGCTTGAAGAATCTCCGGGATACTAGCTCAATACTACGAACCTCGATTTTCTCGTTGTTCACCGAGAGGCTGTGGGAGCTTGGACTTGCGGAAGCTGCAATTGTGGCCAGTACCCTTATATGTCTACCGATACAACAGTTCATAGAGAAGGGAGGGCTATCGTGGGAACGAGAGGGGTATCTACTTCAGCACCTTCTACAGTCTATATGGCTCGGCATTTGGGTATACTTACCCTTTTTCATGGAATGGAAATGGTGAGATGCCTCTTTTTGGATATATAGCATTTAAAATGCATAGGCAATGAAGAGCTAACATGTGTCTTGAGTATAGGACCCATCAAGTCTTTTTCACACTGCACGCGTTGACTCTTCTGATGAAGGCACGAATTTGATGTAAATACAATACTTTCATCGCTGACTATTTTGTAGATTCATTCGTACTCTTTCTATTGTGGCCACCTTTCTACTACTCAGAATCGACTGAAGGCTTTAGACGCCAACAACACCAAGAAAGAACCCAAGGAGGACTCTGAGCTCCGAGAAGCACTTGCGTTCGAGCTTACCAGCCCAAATGGGAACGTAACATATCCAGCAAATCTAACTCTAGAGAACTATGTCGACTATTTGCTATGCCCTACACTATGTTACGAGATGAGCTATCCACGCACTGAGAATGTTAGATGGGGTAAAGTAGCAGAGAAGGCTGCTGCTGTGTTTGGCTGTATTTTCTTGTTAACAATCACCAGCGAGGAATTCATTCTTCCGACTGTAAGGCTATTCCACCCTTTTATGTTGGACTTCGGTATTAATCCAATGCAAACCTTAGATGACAGAGGCAGCGGGCCGTCTAGAGCACGCCACTAGCCTCACCGAAGCGGGCCTGATCATACTCGAGAGTATTTCGCTACTCTTATTCCCTTTTATGGTCACCTTCCTCCTCGTCTTCCTCGTCATATTTGAGTATGTTCTTGGTGCCTTCGCCGAAATCACCTGTTTCGCAGATAGGCACTTCTACTCCGACTGGTGGAACTCTACAAATTGGCTTGAGTTCTCCCGAGAGTGGAATATTCCTGTGCACCGTTTCCTCCAACGTCACGTATATGGTGCCTCTCGTCCCCATATGTCCCGCCCTATTGCTACCCTTGTCACGTTCCTCATTTCGGCATTGGCTCATGAATTAGTCATGTTTTGCATCACAAAGAAGTTGCGGGGCTATGGATTCATTTGCCAGATGCTTCAACTCCCAATTATTGTTATTCAGAGAAGCAGGTTCATGAGAGATCAATTGTTGTTGAATAATATTATGTTTTGGATTAGTATGATTTGGGGATTGTCGATGGTAGGCCTCCTTCCGGACTATAAATGCTTGAAGTTGACGCTAATTCTGGATTGATGTGGTGATAGATTTCGGCGCTTTACGTCCTAGTTTAATCTGATCATATACTGGCGCTCACTCATATTTAGAAGCGCGGTACCGTTGCTCTTTTTTTATTCTTGCTATTGTGTGGCCTATACTGGGTTTGGTGGAGTTTTAGAGTTCTTTTCTCAAAATTTGCATGCATATCAAGTTCTTCCATATATCTTGTAACTTACCCTATTCAAAACGAGTCAGCGCCTCGAATACATTGGAAATACTAGTGGTCTTCTGTTTGTAGTCAATTGTAAAACAAAACCTCAAATATTATAGTATTATTGTCACCCGCAATGAGGTGGGCTTTTATTCTTTTGGAGGTAAAATCTATAATCAGGGTAACAGTGATTAGGATAGAGAACCAAGTGTTCATCCACCTTAGAGGCACTACTTAGAGGAAACCCCACCCCTCTCTCCGTCTATGGTTGACAGACACGTGCCTAGGTTGGTGATTTGAAACGTTACTTTGAAAGGGACCCGTCTTTCTGCAACTGGAATGGATTTTCCATATCGACCCAGCACTACGGTCAACTGCATCGGAAAATATCCTGGCGTCGGAATGTGGGTCCTTGTTCACCCAAGTCATAGATTTGCACTCATGTAATTTTCACGAAAACGTTGGTGTAATTATTTTCGTAGTCTAATTATTTCGGCACCTGGAAATTGCAAAACAGTATCACGATATCTTATAATTTGATGGGAACAGGGTATAAGGGTATAGCCTTTTTCCTTTCAAACCTACCACGGATCTGATTTGCCAATGTGCACTGCAAGCTTCGACCCCTTTTCAAGTAACCTATCATCAAGGAGTCTTTAATCTGCTTATTCAGAAACAAGTGTTGCTCTCTGCCAGTGCCAATTAATTCGTTCCAGGTCACCCAAAAGAAGCTATCCTGGGCAAGGGTATCAAGTTTCCTTGGCCTGATTTGACCAGATCGACATGACAACTTGGTTGTCTCGACTCTACCCAATAATCTGGTCTCTGCCTCATCTGCTGCTCTTTGGGGTTTAGGTGTTGTCACTGGGGATATCGATTTTTTTTTTAGCCCTGCATACATGTACATGTCCCGGGCGAAGCTGGAATAACGGCCTCGGTTTGTTGGTTTCCCCGCACAGACCCAGTCCATAGTCCCAACTCAGTCTTGGGGTTCAGTTGCGGCATGAGGTGACTCTTGAGCTGGTGTGGTCCATACTGTTCTCTGACCGCGTGGTAGCATGCCAGGGAAGTTAAAGAAACAAGAAACATCCCTTACCTTGTTTCTCCCCATTTAGCTGTGTCTAACGGTAATCCAGTTAGCTTTTATGCCTATGTCTCTATTCTAGCTGGGGGCTGAAGCCGGAGCCCAAAGGAAAACTCCCTATCCAATCTCCCGGTTGGACGAGTCTTCTTTGGAGCTGTGTGGAGTGGGGATCGAAACTATTGAAACTGCACGTCCGCCGGGCTACCGACTTGAAGCTGCAGCTGTAACGGTAATATTCAGCCCGTACAGCCACTCCGGGGACCTTGAGCATCACGAAACATAAGCTCTTCCTCAAGGGGAGGACTATCTCGACTTTTCTTCTGCGATTTGTTTACTCTAAGTTTAATATTCTGCATTATCCCGGCCTCCACTTATCTAAGTTGGGCCGCACCTTCCAATCTCACGGGTAAGCCCTCTGTCTTTTGTGTGAAAATAATTGCGATTTTCATGAGCTGCTACCTACCTAGTTCACATTAGTCGTTCCCAGCAAATATTGCTGCTTCCCTCCGTCTCGTCTCCTCCAAGAGTTCTCACGAACTTGCCCGTCCTGTACATCAGCCTCACAACCCCTAATACTCCTTCCACCGTTATTTCGTTCTAATTCCCTGGATAGAACTTGCGTGCGAGCACACAAGCAACTGGCGCGATTCGCATAAATTCGAATTATTTGGTTAAACTTGAACTGAGCCGTTTTGCCCCCGAAATCAGGCGGCCAACCACGCCTGCCCTTCCTCGTTACACCGCTGTAGGCTCAACACCAACCCAACCACTCCGTAGCTGCTCCGCACAATCAAGTCGTCGGCCATAAGCATTATATTCGTACCAAAACTTTCGACATCTAATTTGCTAATTCCCAGGGTCAGGTCGATCGGCGCAGGCAACGACACCTGGTTTCGTCAACAGCAACCACCAGTCTCTCGCTTTCGGTTTTCTCTTTTTGTTCCCATCTTCTCTCCAGATCTCAGTCCAACAGTTATCCACCAGTCCCGTACCTTCACACCACCCAATACAGTATCTCAAGAACACAGGCAGCGCACAGCACAAGTCGACCATATATCATATCATTAGATCTATTTTATGTTAATGGGAGAGAGTTTGTAAAAAAATCCATCGACACGGAATCTCGCATCGATTTCGTATCGGGTGAAGGGTTTACGAGCCTCATTTCGGTGTCTGTGTGATAATCTCTCTCCCAAAGCTGCGGGTCCCCCATTGAGATCACTCGCTGGTAACGATGCCTGGCCTTCAAGCCAGTACAACTACAGCATCTACGTCGGTTACATACCATGGGAATAGCAGTGATCTCTGGGAATACGCGGTTCCTCTGGAGGTGCGTCGTGTTGCAATATTTTACCCAGCTAGTTCGAAATTCGTCCTGCAGGAGCTAATGTAACATTGTTGTGCAGCCTGACTATCAACAGGACTCAGCTCCCGCGTCGTTCAAACCCCGGAACTATGCAAATAATGCCGTAAATGGCAATAATTCCAGACAGCATGGCAATAAAACATCCAGGTCTTTCTCAAACCCTTTAGATTCAACGGGGTATTTAGAAGCAGCAAAGCCACACTCGTTGCGTCATAAAGATTCCACTATATCTTCGAACCATGATGGCGACTCGCTCTTCGATCTTTACGGCGGGAAATTATCGACAGTTGGTGCTATGAGTACTGAGACGGTCAATGGGCATAATGGGAATTTGACAGATGAGGAATCGAAATGGATAGATAGTGAAAAGCTGGCAAAAATTGAGGGTAAACAACTTGAGCAGTTGAAGCAATCGGAGGATAATACTAGGTGGATAGATCGGGATAAACTTGAACGAATTGAGATTCAAGAGTTGGAGCAGGCAGGTATTCTGCCTCCTAAGGGTGCTCGAGGGTCGTATAATGCTTTACAAGGAGCATACCAATCTGATAACGGGGTAACGAGGGGCCGAACCAATTCCGACTCTTCTCAAGATGAGAGGAGATATTTCGATCCAAATGAGCCAGACAACGACCTGCGACATCCATCCGAAAGGGGGCGGCCAATGCAGAATACCCAACGGAATAGGTCGTCATCTAGGATACCCCTATACGCATCATCACCGGTACCGGTGCCACAACACCATCTTGAACGTACTGCTCCTTTGAAGCGACAGCCACCATCTCCAGAGAATGGGTCCGATGACGATGGCTCGACCCGCACTCACTCCCGCAAACGATCTTATTCCGCTGGGTCCACCATCCTCCTAGCCGAGAGTACCCCGCCCACCACGGCGACACCGGCAGGACCGAAACCACCTGCAACACCACAAACCAACCGGGTAAAATCGAACGTTACGTCACCGAACAGATCAAACTCGAAGAAGGGACGGTTCTCCGGGAATAGCAGTCTGGCAAAGAACAAACACAAATCAAACCCACAGCTCACACCAAGTAATCGACCGACATCCAGTCATCAGGTACCAGAAGGACCTCCACCTTGGTCACTATCGACGTACACCCCTGATCCAAAGCTTCCACCGGATCAGCAGATCATACCGACTGTTGCGAAGAGATTACAGCAGGAGCAATGGGAGAAAGAGGGAGTCTTTGCAACGGTTTATGACACGAAGCTCAGACCATTGAAAGTCCAGGATCCTGAAGAGGCGCAAAAGGAGAAGGAAGAAGCGAAAGAGAATGAAGCGGATGAAGTGAAAGAACAAGTAGTTTTAATTGCTAGTGAAAATGAATGGCCTGTGGATAATCCTCAGAAGCCCGCCTCGCTAATAGTAGCCACTGCACCACCTAAAGAAGTGAAGGATGAGAAGAGCAGGATTGTAAGTCTCGCTGATATGTAGGAGCTCTCTACAGGATATCATCAGCTAATGCCTCGAACAGGAAACCCCAAAACCTGGGAAAGAAGAGGATAATTTTACCCCGCGCACTATTACAATGATCAACGGCCGCAATGTCAGCCAAGCTGGGCAGCCAGATGCCATCAGAATGAACATCCCTGACGACAAAGTGGAGAAAAAGAAGAAAAAATTGGCGTGCTGTATTATTATGTGACCGATTTGCGGTCTGTTATCTGCTGTATTGAGCTTCACCAATGCTCTCAACCTACACACACGTTGAGATACCCTGGTTCTCGCTATGTGCACTGTATATTCCTATCTTTGGCTTATTATTTATCATTTAGATTACTGTCTCGGAAATATAGCGGGGCGAAGTATTCTAGCTCTTGGTATGTGTTTAATTTGGAGACCGAGGGGCGAGAAAGAACGTTGAAACGGGTAATTGGGGGTTTCAATTATACCAAATGGTCTATTTATTCACTTTAGCCCTTCCCTTACTTCACTGCTCCTTGGAACTTGGTGTCGTTCCTTCCCATATTTATCCCCCACAGTCAACAGTTTGCATTTCCTTTATTATGGCTGTTATCTATTTCCATATACTTCATTTGTCTATTTACGGAGTTGAGTAGTGTCGATCATTGAAAGTTTTCATTGCCTGTTTTTGTCTTGCCTTTTCTATTCGCTACATCATATCTTTCCCTCTTAGTTGAGGGAGGTTATGATCTGTTTCACAGGGTGTTTTTTGCTTTATTAGCGTGCGTTCGATGAAATGTGTTTTATCTCCTTTTCTATAGCCTTTTTTTTTTTTTTGAAAAGATCCGTTTGATCTATTATGACAACAATGAATATTCGGTAAACCTGCAGCTTTTATACTAATAATGGACATGACTGGTGGTTATGATTTTGGGCAATGTGACGTTGCATGCTGCCTGCTGGAACTTCAGTTCTCTGAGTTGCTTTGTAGATAGTCTGGTTCTTTGTAGAGAGAATTAGAGAATGTGATCTGTAGGCGATCTGTGCCGCTATCCTCAAGCACCCAGGACATGTGACTGGTAGGTACGTCACCCCGAATGGAAAAACGCGCCAAGCTTTCACAAGAGTCATTACCCCAAACACGTCGCGTCACCAGAAATTGATTTTGCAGATCCCTGTTCCCGTATATACTTTAGCCGGTACAATGCGCTTTTGATACTAGTGATACCTCAAAGTACTTTTCAAACTACTCCAACTCAATATGGCAGATAAGCAGGCTTCAGTCTATATCATAGATGTCGGTCGTTCGATGGGCGAGAAGCGTAGCGAGCGGGATGAGACAGACCTGGTGTTTGCGATGAGATGGGTATGGGATAAAATTACCAGCACAATAATGACAGAGAGGAAGACGGATACGATTGGTGTGGTAGGACTGAGGACAGATGGTGAGTGTTTCTGTTTTCGCTCTCATAAGGTGGTTCAAAAACTGACAGGAGGCAGCTACCGACAATGAGTTGGAATCTGATTCAAGTTATCACAATATTTCCCTTCTGAACCCAATACAACAATTCCTCATGCCACAGCTCCGGGCAGTACGGGATAGTATCCAGCCGAGTAAGGCGGATCAGGGAGATGGGATTTCGGCGATTGTAATTGCGATACAGATGATTGTGAAGTATTGCAAGAAGTTGAAGTATATTCGGAATATATACTTGGTGACGAATGGGACTGGGTCGTTTGATCCGGATGGAATTGAGGAGATTGTGGCACGGATTAAAGATGAGGGAATTAATTTGACGATTTTGGGAGTGGATTTTGATGATGAGGAGTTTGGGTTCAAAGAGGAGGATAAGGATGAACACAAGGTCTGAGCAACTGACTTTACTTTGGCGGGGACTATGGAAGCTAATTATAATCTCAGAAAAATGTCGAGAATTTCCTGAAAGATTTTGTCGAGCAGTGTGGTGGCGTCTGCGGTACTCTGGCTGAAGCAGTTGAAGAGCTTGCCCGCCCAAGGTTGAAGAAGGTCCGCCCAGTGCCATCATATAAGGGCACCCTCACCCTGGGTGACTATCTCAAGGACGATACAGCAATGAACCTCGAGGTTGAACGATACCCACGAACAATGATAGCCAAGCCGATGAGTGCCAGCAGCTTTGTGCAAAAATCCAAGCCTGAAGAAGAGAGCGGAGAGGGGCCCTCTGTGGGGCGTGAGATAAAAGAGGAGGAGGATGACAAGATGACGTACGTGAAGAATGAACGGACATATCTTATCAAAGACGAGACGGAAGATGGAGGAAAGAAGGAAGTGAATAGGGACGAGCTCGAGAAGGGCTATCTGTATGGAAGGGCTGTCGTGCCTATCAGTAGTACTGATGAATCAATTACCACCTTGGAGACAGACGCTAGCTACGAAATTCTGGGTTTTGTGCCCCGACAAGGGGTAAGTCTGATTCCCCCCGCGTTATTGATGGAGGGATAATCTGATACGGGGGTCATAGTACGAAAGATACTTCAGCATGTCGACAACTTGTGTCGTGGTACCTCAGAAGGGGAATAGGAAAGCAGCCATGGCTCTTTCCTCATTGGTCCGCGCTTTGTATGAGTTGGACAATTACATTCTCGCGAGGCTGGTCACGAAAAAGGACAAGCCACCGGTTATGGTGGTTATGGCACCACTGATAGAACCAGAATTTGAGGCTTTGATTGATGTACAGGCATGTTGCCCAACCTCCTACCCATGGGTCCTGGTATCTACATCGCTAATATCTTGTAGATACCCTTCCTTGAAGATGTCAGACAATACCGATTCCCACCGCTAGACACAGTCAAGACCATTACTGGAAAGGTCTTGGATAAACATAGAAATCTCCCAACTGAGGAGATGTATGGTGCCATGAGCGAGTATGTAGACAAAATGGACCTCTCGACCTTTGGACGGGATGATGATGGGTAATTCCTCTTTACTAATATCAACTTCACTTGAAGCTAATGAAGGGCTCCAGAAACCCCACGGATTATGTTCCTCCTGAAGATACCTTCTCCCCAGTCCTACACCGCATCGACCAGGTCGTTCGATGGCGTGCCATCCATCCCAATGACCCTATACCTCCAGTCTCTGAGATATTGACCAAGTATTCACATCCCCCAAAGGAATTACTTGAACAGGCCCGGAAGCCCTTGGATAGATTAATAGAAGCATCCAATGTTAAGAAGGGTAAGCCTTCCCCAGAACATATTGTTGCTGAGAGCTAATTCAACTCCACAGTGCCACCCAAGGTCAGAGGCAAGCGGGACAGAGAACAACCCAAGCCAATGTCTGGCCTAAATGTAGGAAGATTATATTGCCTTGTTACAGGCCTTGACTGACACGTTGATGCACGTAGGTTGATGAGCTACTGAAAAGTGAAGACTCGACCCGGCCCGCCAAGAAAGCCAAGATTAGCTCCAACAATGCCATCCCAGAATTCAAACAGAGCTTGTTGATGCATTCCAGTATTGAGGAAATCAAGGATACATGTTCCCAGATGGCTGCACTAATCAAAGAAGCTATTACAACAAGTTTTGCGGATTTGCTATATGATAAAGCGGCGGATA
>Ga0307511_10003905_pt1 | contig 15230 bp, 13 predicted proteins | sample 13_EM_MG_FD_200266 | JGI IMG/M metagenome (GOLD analysis project Ga0307511, IMG submission 200266) | Populus trichocarpa ectomycorrhiza microbial communities from riparian zone in the Pacific Northwest, United States - 13_EM | ecosystem: Host-associated > Plants > Roots > Unclassified | place... | reverse complement strand
GTTTAAAGGTGAGTGTCAACTCTACAGCATTTAGATTTATCAGGAGATTACGCGAACTCGAGCCCGTTTCGGACCCGTAAGTTGCGCGGAAACCGGTCGCCCGTTACAATCCCGCCCCCCTGACGTTATTTGAGGAGTCTATCGATGGCAAAGATGTGTGAAGTCTGCGGCAAGGCCCCCGTGTTCGGAAACCGGGTCAGCCACGCCCACAATGTTTCGAGCCGGCGCTGGCTGCCGAATCTGCAGCGCGTGCGCGTGATGGTCGGCTCGGCGGTGAAGCGGATGAACGTCTGCACCCGCTGCATCCGGACCGGCAAGATCGCGAAAGCCGCGCGGTAATCCGCGCGGTTTTCATCCTCGCCTGCCAATCCCTCCCCTCCCGCAATCCGTTCGAAATCCAGCCGCTCGTTTGATTTCCGCGCGGTGCGCGTCTGCGTCCAATCCCGACAACCCCTGCCGTCGCCGCAGTTACGCGGGCTCAGCCATTTGGCCCGGACCTTGGTCTGGTTACCGGCAATGGAAACGACAAATTCGTTCCTTGCGGCCATTCGATCTCGTACCGCGGGACAAGCCTGGTTCATCTTCTATCTGGCCCTTGCAGCGCTGGATCTCGGTGCCGTCTCGTACACGCTCTATCAGCACCATCGAGTCACCAACCTGCTCGACCGGCGCTCGACGCAGGACGAAGAGTTCGACAAGCAGGATCGCGTAATCCGCCGTCTCGGCTCGATCACTGTCGAGATCGACGACATCGCCAACGACCTGCCGAACTCCCGCGACACGACCGAATCGCGAGACAGATTGCACGTCGCAAAAAGTGCGATGGCCGCCTCCCTGACCGCGCTGCACGTCTCCGCGGCCACCATCCCTGCCGATAGGGCCCTCATGGCCGCGCGCGTCGATCGGATCGCGCACGAGCTACGGATCGTCGCGCAGGCCGGCGATGACAAGCTGGCCGCCGTCGAGCGCGGCGACCTCGCAGCCGCTGCTGCTCAGAATGCACGGCTGGACGCCTCGAACGTCGTGGCCGGAAGACTGTTGAACGAATTGAGTGCATCCATCGATCAACTCCAGGACCGCCTCTTCGCCGAGGAGCATGAGCAAGTCGAACTGATGCGGCGAGCCCAGATCATGATCGGTGCGCTGATCATGGCCATCATCGCCGGGATGGCGCTCTACGGCAGGGCCCTTGCCCAGCGGGTCCTGAGCGCGCGTGAACGGGACCGCTACGTCGAGGAGCTTCGTCTCTCCAATGGCGCGTTCAAGCAGCTCAGCCGCAAGAATGAACTGATTCTCAATACTGCCGCCGACGGAATCATCGGCATCGATCTCGACTACCACCTCACGTTCCTGAATCCGGCCGCGTCGGCCATGACCGGCTTCTCTCTCGAAGAACTACAGGGAAAGTCGATTCACGAAGCGCTGCACCACACGCACGCAGACGGCTCTCCCTATCCCGCGATGTCGTGCCCAAAAAACTCTGCCCTCCGCAGCGGCGTGGCTGCCTCCTCCTCGGACGACACGTTCTGGAAAAAAGACGGCAGCAGTTTCTCGGTCGAATACTCCATGGAGCCGATGCGCGACGAGGAGGGACGAACGATCGGCGCTGTGGTCACGTTCCGCGACACCACCGAGCGGCGCGCCGTGCAGAGGCTCAAGGACGAATTCGTTTCGACGGTCAGCCACGAGCTTCGCACTCCGCTTACGTCGATCCGCGGCGCGCTGGGATTGCTGGCCGGCGGCCTCATCACGAAATCGCCGGAGAAAGCCAAGCGGATGCTCGACATCGCCGTCAGCAACACCGACCGGCTGGTGCGCTTGATCAACGACATCCTCGACATCGAGCGCATCGAATCCGAACGGGCGCCGCTGACGAAGACCCGCTGCGAAGCGTCCGCGCTGCTGCGGGACGCCGTCGACGTCATGCGGCCTATGGCAGACAAGGCCGGCGTGAACCTCGAGCTGATGACCGCCGTCGAAGGGACGACCGTCTGGGCGGACGCGGACCGGGTCAGCCAGACACTCACCAACCTTCTCAGCAACGCCATCAAGTTCTCTCCGTCAGGATCGACGATCTCCGTGTCGGCCAGTCCAGGGCGCGACGGCGTCGTCTTCCGCGTCGCCGATCAGGGCCGCGGGATTCCGGCCGACAAGCTGGAGTCGATCTTCGAGCGCTTCCAGCAGGTCGACGCCTCCGATTCCCGCGACAAAGGCGGCACCGGTCTCGGCCTGGCCATCTGCCGCACCATCGTCAGGCAGCACGGCGGCGACATTCGCGTCGAGAGCGTACTCGGCGACGGAAGCGTCTTCACTTTCTCGCTCCCCGCCGCGGCGCCGCAGCAAGACACACACGCCGCGACACCCGGCGCACGAGTGATCGTTTGCGACGATGAGCCCGCCGTCCGCGAAACGCTCGAAGCCATGCTGAAGCAGCACGGCTACGACGTCCGCATGGCCAGCGGCGGCGACGAGCTCCTCGGCCTGGCCCGCGCGTTCCATCCCGACGTCATCCTGCTCGATCTCGTCATGCCGGCGATGGGCGGCTGGCAGGCCATGGCCGCACTTCGCGGCGATCCGGAAACGACCGCCATTCCGGTGGTCATCATCAGCGGGATGCTGGCCCAGAGTCAGGAGCCGGCGCCATTCGATACGGCCGGCTGGGTGAGCAAGCCGCTCGACGAGCGAACGCTGATCGAGACGCTCGAGCACGCGCTCGGCCTCGGTGGAAGGAACGCCCGGATCATGGTGGTCGAGGACGATTTCGACCTGGCCCGCGTCATCACCGCCTCATTCGAGCGGCACGGCATCGAGACCAGCCACGCTGCCACCGGCCGCGAAGCCATCGAGATGATCCGCGAACACGCTCCCGACATCCTCATCCTCGACCTCATTCTGCCGGAGCTCGACGGATTCGGGCTGGTGGAGTGGATGGGCACGCAGGAACATCTTCGCAACGTACCTTTGATCGTCTATTCGGCGGGCGACACGACGCCGGCCGAGCGCGAACGGCTGAAGCTCGGCCCGACGCAGTTCCTGACCAAGAGCCGTGTGCCTCCCGCTGAGTTCGAGCGGCGCGTGGTGAAGCTCCTCGACGTCATGACCTTGACGAAGGACGGAGTCGCTCATGCAGCCTGAACGCATCCTCATCATCGACGATGAAGAGGACATCCGTGAAGTGGCCTCCCTGACGCTGGAGGAGGCCGGATTCGAAGTCATCACCGCGACCTGTGGCCGCGAAGGGATTGAGCCGGCCATCGCCGAGCAGCCGGACGCGATTCTGCTCGACGTGATGATGCCGGAGATGGATGGCGCAGCCACGCTGGCGCGCCTGCAGGAATCCGAGGCCACGCGAAGCATCCCGGTCCTTTTTCTGACAGCGAAGGTTCAGCCTGCCGACAAGCGATGCCTCTCGTCGCTCGGCGCCGTCGCCATTCTCCCCAAGCCATTCGATCCCGATCGTCTCGGGTACGACATCACTACTGCCCTCGGCTGGACCGCAGGGCGGCACGAAGGAACGGCCTCCACATGAGCACAGCATTTGCCATCGTCAGCCCCGAGTCTTACGTCACCGCCTGCCCTTCCTGCGGAGCGATTTCCGACATGGCGGAGGCACTGCTCTGCGATTGCCTCACGCGCGAGCACACGCCGGTCTGCCCGTCGTGCGGCGGCTGTTTCTGCAAACTGCCGCGCGCGAAGCTGCGCGCTTTCTGGGAAGCGGCCCCGCCGGCGATGCTGGCGCGGCATCTTCGCAAACCGACGCTCCGGATCGTACGCACGCCGGTCACGTCCAAAGCGCCGTTGGTGATGCTGGTCGACGACGACGACGAGATCCGCTCCATTGGTGAGCACGTGATCTCTCGTCTCGGGTATCGCTGCGTCACGGCGTCGAACGGCCCGGAAGCGTTGGCGCTCATGGCAGTGGACGAGCCGGCCCTCGTTCTCACCGACGCGCTGATGCCGAAGATGGACGGACGCGATCTCTGCCGCTTCATCAAGAAATCGTCCTCGGCCAAAGTGGTGATCATGACGTCGCTCTACACGGCGCCGCACTACAAGTACGAGGCCTTCAAGAGCTTCGGCGCTGATGACTACCTGGCCAAGCCGATCGACTTCACCGCGTTGCAGGAGACGCTGCATCGCCTGGTGCCGGCGCAGGAAATCCGGCAGTGAGCGAATCGGCGGGCTGGGCAAAGCTGCAGCAGCTTTTCGTGAGGCGCCTTCACGAACGGATCAGCCTCATGACCGCGACCGCCGCGAAAATCGAGCAGGGCAACGCCGAGGCGCGCGCCGAGATGAGGCGTCAGTTCCACAGCCTGGCGGGAATCGGCGGAACATTCGGATATCCGTCCATCTCCGATCTGGCGCGGGAAGGAGAAATGCTCTGCGCCTCGAACGGAGGCAACGTTCGCATCATCGTCGAGCGTCTCGCTCACGCTGCGGCGGAAGTTGCCGAGTAGAAAACAAACGATGTGGCGACTAACCTCAATCGAGCCACGTCGTTAGAAAGATATGGACACTTTCCATTAACTGCCATAATAATAGCCTTGGCTTCGCGTGATTGTCGCCCAACAGTCGCGTCCCGGCGCTTTCCCGCCGTAACCGCATTATGCCCGCCCCCATCCGTCTGCTTCTCCTCGAAGACACGCCCTCAGACGCGGAGCTGATGCTGCGCGAGTTGAAGCGGGCCTCCATCGACGTGACATCGAACCGTGTCGAGACGGAAGCCGAATTCCGCCAGTGCCTCGCTCAGGCAAACATCGACGTCATCCTTGCCGACTACCGCCTGCCAACCTTCGATGGCGCAGCGGCGCTGAGAATCGCCACCGAGATCACTCCGGAAGTGCCCTTCATCTTCGTCTCCGGCTCGATCGGAGAAGAGCGCGCCGTTCTCGCTCTGCGCGACGGCGCGACGGACTACATCCTCAAAGACCGGATGTCGCGTCTCGGCCCGGCCGTGTTGCGGGCTCTCGACGAAAAGAAGCAGCGCGAAGAAACGCGTGCGGCGCAGGACGGGCTGCGTGAATCAGAGATCCGTTTTCGATCCGTCGTGGAACTCGCAGGCGACGCAATCCTGCTCACCGAGGGAGAGAACAAGATCGTCTTCGCAAATGAGCGCGCCGCATGGATGTTCGGCCGCCGGGCCGAGGAGATCGTCGGCCAGAGCAAGTTGGCACTCCTCGCAGAACGCGTCCGCGAGGAACATGTCCAGCTCATGGAATCGCTCCGAACAGGAGACGACTCTTCGAGCTCGCTCACAAAGAAGACGATCGGCCTTCGTCGGGACGGCAAAGAGTTTCCGCTGGAGATGTCGATCTCGAGCTGGCGCAGGGATGGTCAACTCTTTTTTACGACGATCCTCCGAGACGTCAGCGAGCGCGTGGCCGCCGAACATCGTCAACGGACCCAGTTCGAAGTAAGCCGCCTGCTGGCTTCCTCGCACTCAGTGAAGGAGACGATGCCGGAATTGATGCGTGTGATGAGCAAGGGCCTCGGGTGGCGCGGCGCGGCGTTATGGCTGCTCGATCCTGCCTCCGATCGCCTCAGTTGCGCCGGCGCCTGGATGGAGGGTGATAGCGACGAACACGGCATTGTCTCGGCCTGTCGTGAGGCCACTCTCCTCGCTGGCGAGGGATTCCCGGGACGAGCTCTCAACGGGACTCACAACGAGACGGTGACTGTGGGCTACAGCGACTTCGACGCACCGCATCGCCAGATCGCCGCCGCAGCGGGCGTCGCGCGGGTCACCGCCGTTCCGCTCAATGTAACCGGCTCCGGCATCGGCGTGATCGAGTTCTTCCAGGGCGACGGGCCCAACCCAACCCAGGCGACACTGGACGTGACCGCGGAGATTGCCACGCAGATCGCGCAGTACGTCAACCTGACACGCAGCGAAGAAGCACGCCTTACGGGCGCGGACCGTCTCCGTGAAGCACAGCAGCGCAGCGAAATGATCCTCGAATGCGCTGCGGAAGGAATCATCGGCGTCGACCGGGATGCGAGGATCATCTTCACGAACCCGGCCGCTCTGGCCATTCTCGGCCGTTCGCCCGATGAGCTCCAGAACTGCCCCGATACCCACGACCTCTTTCACCACACGAAGGCGGACGGGACTCCGTATCCGCGGGAAGAATGCCCGGTGTTGTTGACTCTCAGGGACGGCCAGAAGCGCATCGTCAAGGGCGAAGTGTTCTGGCGGCCGAACGGCGAGCCGTTCGACGTGGAGTACGAAGCCGCTCCGATCATCGAAGACGGGAAGCTCGCCGGCTGCGTTCACACCTTCCGCGACGTCACAGAAAGCCAGGCGTTGGAGCGGCAGCTCGAGCTTGCCAAACGGATCGGCAGCCTCGGGCGCGTGGCCGCCACGATCGCGCACGAGTTCAACAACGTGATGATGGGCATCGAGCCGTTCGCCGAAATGATCCGCCGGAGCGCCACGCGCGAGGACAAGATCCGGCAGGCGGCGGAGCAGATTTCGATCTCGCTGCGCCGCGGCCGTCGCGTCACCGAGGAGATCCTCCGCTTCACGCAACCTTCCGCTCCCGATCTGCGCAGCGTCGATCTTCGCGAATGGCTCGACAACCTCGGCTCCGAGCTTCGAGCGATGGCCGGCGCCACCGTCGCCGTGGTGATCGCGCTGCCGGACTCGCCGGTTTACGTCGCATGCGACGCGACGCAATTGCAGCAGGTCGTCACGAATCTTCTGCTCAATGCCCGCGACGCGTCGCCCGAGGGTGGCAAGATCACCATCTCGCTCGCCTATCCCAGCATCGATCGCGTCGAGCTCATCGTCCGCGACAACGGAACCGGGATCCCGGCCGCGGCGGTGGAGAACATCTTCGAGCCGCTCTTCACCACGAAACGGACCGGCACAGGCCTCGGCCTTTCCGTTGCGCGCCAGATCGTCACGCAACACGGCGGCTCGATCGACGTGTCGAACGTACCAACCGGCGGCGCCGAGTTTCGCGTCCTGCTCGCGGCAACAAGTGCGGCGCCGGCGGCCGCGGCTGTTGCCACTCCGCCGGCTGCGCAGAGAAGTTTTCACCGCTTGCTGCTCGTCGAGGACGATGTGCTCGTGGCAGAAGGCCTGACTGCGCTGCTGGAGCTGGAAGGCTTGATCGTGCTCGTGATCGGCAAAGGGCTTTCCGTCGTCGACGGCATCGAGACCTTCAAGCCGGACGCCGTGATCCTCGATCTGACGCTGCCGGATGTCGATGGAGCGGAAGTATTTCGCCGCATTCGCCGGCGCTGGCCAGCGATGCCGGTCGTCTTTTCCACCGGCCACGGCGGCGAGAGCGAGCTGGCCAAAGAGCTCAAACGCGACCGCGTGGCGCTGCTGCGCAAACCTTACGAGATCGACGATCTCCTGAAGGCGCTGCAGCGGATCACCGCAGCCTGATCGTCACACTCCGGTCGCCGCAATTCCCTGACGTTCGATCAACGTGAGCTGCGGCAGCTTCGCCTGAATCCCGTCGCCCGACGAGCGCCCCTGCATGTGCAGCCAAAGCCACGGCAGGAGATGCCCACGCATCCACCTTCCCTCGGCACGCAGCCGATCTCCCCAACCCGGCGCCGGAACTTCCGGCAATGGCTCTGACCACGCCTTGCTCGCACCCGCAACGCCGAGGTGATCCGCCAACGCCTCAGCAATCCGCGCATGTCCAGCCGAGTTGGCATGAAGCCGGTCCTCCGACCACAGCCGCTGATCGGACGCCACCGGATACGCCGCAAAGTCACAGACGATCGCTCCCGACCGCACACCGGCCTCGCGAATGGCATCGTTCATCCGCAACAACCGCCCCCGCATCATGCGAGCAAGCGGCATCAAATCGCCGAGGTCAGGAAGCGTGAACGTGATGACAGTCGCACCAACATCGATGAGCGCCCGCTGCATCGCCTCAACATCATCCCGAAGCGCGAGCGGATCAAATCGCGGCCGCAACAGATCATTCGTCCCCGAAACGCACGCCACCAGATCCGGCCGCATCGCCACCGCAACATCAAGCTGCTCCCCCCGAATCTGCCGCGTCGTCCGCCCCCGAATCCCGAGGTTCGCATACAGCACACTCCCCTGCACTGCCGCGAGCCTGTCCGCCAGCCGATTCGCCCAGCCGCGGTAGCCACCAAGACCATCGGGATCGTCGAGACCTTCGACCGTGCTATCGCCGATGGCGACGAAGCGTTGGAATTGGGGCATCGATGGATGCTATTCGCTGTTGAGCGGCGCTCCAACACGATCTGCAATGCGAGCGGCGAGCGCAAGGAAATCGGCGTATGCGTTGCGGGTCGCTTCCACGTGTGCACCGATGGCACCATCGGCAGGCTTGAGAAAAAATACTGGTTTGCGGGCCTCCATCGCCATCGGCATCAGGCTTCGGTAGTGCTTGAGCATGGCCAGGCAATAGGGATCGCTTCCGGCAGGTGGCGCACCGACTGCGCTTTCTTGCAGCACTGATTCGCGATACGACGCCGGAAAACGTTCGATCCACCGCTGGTAGGCCTTGGGGGGGCGGTTCTCGCGCATGCCGTGCTGCATCACGACATATCCAATGGGCCCGATGCGGCCAGGAGGCAGGTCAAGAGCCGGATCCGGGTTCTTCTTGAGCAAGTCGGTCCAGCTCGTTCGCCATCCACGGAGTGATGGACCCAGATTGCGCAACCCCTGGAGCGAAAAAAGATCGGGACCGAGCGGAATGACCACATATTCACTGGCGATGAGTGCAGCCCGATTGATCGCGCCGAGGTTCGGACCGACGTCGATCAACACCCACGTGGCTGAAAACTCGCGGGCTGCCTGCCGTACGCCACGGTAAAAAGCGCTCATCGTTCGGAAGGCTGATTCGTCACGATTGTGACTGCGTGGCCAGGCATCAGATAGCTTGTCTTCGAATGTGGAAAGAGCGAGATCGCCGACGATCAGCCCAAGCCGCGGATTGACTCGCTCAATGTGCGGCGCCTCGACATCGCCAAGGCCGCGGATGATCGGACGCAGGGCACCGTGGATGGTCTTGGGGTGTTCGCCGACCGGCCAGAGCAATTCGAGCTGGTCCTCATCCAAAAACATGCTCGTCAGATTCGCCTGCGGATCGAGATCAACAGCGAGAACCCGTTCCCCTTGATCGGCGAACATGAACGCAAGGTGGTAGACAAGAGTTGTCTTGCCAACGCCTCCCTTGTTGTTGAAAAACGCGACGGTCTTCACGCTCGTCTCCGGATCGTCGCCAGAACATAGCCGGCATCAAACTGAAACTCAGCGGGTGGACTGTCATTGGCTGCGAGCACTTCCTGGGCGCGCAAGACCCCCCGTCCGTAACGATTCACATATCCGAGCGCCTTCATCGCCTCCGCGACTATGGGATTGCGATAGCTCGTCTGCCTGGGAAAATTCTCCGGCGAGGCTTCTCCGTAAAGGCTGCCGGGACTCTGGATTTCGACTCGATCGGCCAGCCATGTGATTCGCAAGGGCGCCGTTGAGGCGTAGTCGCGGTGCATGACTGCGTTCATGAGTAATTCGCGGACGGCGATGGAGGGATAGGACTCAACTGTCCGTTCGCGCAGGCTGCTGGTGGCGACGGGAAACTGGGTCAGTTGAGCCTCCACCAGCGCGTCGAGCTCTCGTAGAACGGTCAGGAGATCGCCATGAATCTCGCGCTCGTTGATTACATCCGCTGCAAGCGAGTCTCCGTCGACTCGGAGGAACTGGATGTACGCACCGGGCAGCCAATTTCGTACGTCGAGTCCAAAGAGCAACATTCCGGCGTTCGTTGGACAACCATGACGGAGATCAAAGAATCGAAGCGATGCAAGCTGCTGCTCGTCCGGCCGTTTGTTCTCTTCGATCACCTCAGGGGCGATCACCTGCCTGCGATATTCGATCAAAAAAAGCGGGAGAGAAAGATCGGCAAGGGTGCTTCCCAGCGCCGGCTGTGCGTCAAACGTTTTCGCGTGCGCCACCCGGCGCTCGATGAGCCGCCGCTCCTCCTGTTCGGTGGCATATCCGCGGCGCGGGCCGATACGGATACAGACGCGGCCCTTGTATCGAACTGGCGGCAACGAGGCTGGTTGAACGGTAACGACGACGGCGTCCCCATCCGCAGTCACCACCTTTTCGATCGTCAAGTCAGGCAGAGGCTGGATATTACCGTCGCTCCTGAGACCTCCGAGATTGCGCAGCAATTCATCGGAGGCATGAAGCCCGGCAAGCGCGCCCGCGTCGTCGACTCCGATGATCAGATAGCCCGGCTTGCCGTGATTCGCAAGATCGTTCGCGAATGAGCAAACAGCTTCCGAAAGCTTGTCCGTATTCGCCGTTGACGTCGTGAACTCGACACGGTCGGCTTCATGTTCAGCGATCAACGCGCGAAGTTCTTGCTCGGTCATTAGTTGAAACCTTAAAGAATCTTACCCCGCCGTCACCCCTCACCCCGCCCAAACACCACCACCCCAAACCCAATCGCGAAGAGCGTGTAGGGGATCGCGAGAACGAGGACTGGTGGCGGTGCGCCGTGGAATGCGAACCGCACCAGCGTGATCGCGCCGATGGCGAAGTGGAGGAAGTTGCCCATGGCGATTGGGCGGTTGTAGATGCCGCCGACGCGGCTGCCTTTGATCATCCAGTTCGTCATGGCGAAACCGAGTAGGAGGGCGGCGCAGAGCTGGATGAGGGGCGGGAGTAGTGGCGACGGAGGAATGTGAGCGGCGGCGAGGATCTCATCCGGCGCGAACAGGGCAGCGATTCCGATGAGCGCGAGGAACGCTGCGCTCGTGGCCATCAGCACTCTTGTCTTCATGCGGTGGCGTGGCGGACGTTGAATTTCCGCTCCACATGGATGACGCCTTCGATATCGCCGATTGAGCGGATGACGCGCTCCAGGTGCTTGAGATCGGCGATCTCCAGCGTCAGTTCGGCGGTGGCCTTGCCTTCGCTGGTGCGGCTATCCATTTGGCGGATGTTCGTCTTCATGTTGGCCACCGTCGAGACGACGCGAGCCAGGATGCCCTGGCGATCCTCCATGACGATCTCCAGCTCAACCTGGAACTGGGCCTGACGTTGATCGGCCCATTCGACGGCGATCTGGCGGTCGGCGTTGAACATCAGGTTGCGCACGTTCGGACAGTTCGCGCTGTGCACGCCGACGCCCTTGCCGCGGGAGATGTAGCCGACGATCGGCTCACCCGGCAGCGGCTTGCAACAGCCGGCCAGATACGTCATCAGATCGTCGTAGCCGCGCACTTTGATCGCAGGCGACGCGCCGGTGAAGGGGAAAATCTTCCGCACCGTACGGGTGATGACGCCTTCCTCGACCGCCGGCTGATCCTCTTTGGCGAAGCGCTCCACGATCGAGCGCGGCGTGACCTTGCCGTAGCCGACGTCGGCGTACAGATCGTCGAGCTTCGGCAGTCCGTACTCGGCGAGCACGGCGTCGAGGGCGTTCTCGGCGACGAGCTTCCGCCACTGCACGCGGTAGCGCCGGGCCTCTCTCTCGATCAGTTTGCGTCCCACTTCGATGGAACGATGTTTCTGCTCCGTGTTGAGCCAGTGCCGGATCTTGTGGCGCGCCCGCGACGTGACGACGAGGTTGATCCACTCGCGCGACGGCGACTGCGTGGGAGCAGTGAGCACTTCGATGATGTCGCCGTTCTTGAGCGTGGTCCGCAGCGGCATCAGCTTGCCGTTGACGCGCGCGCCGACGCAGTGATGGCCCACATCCGTATGAATCCGGTACGCAAAGTCCAGCGGTGTCGCTCCTCGGGGGAAGGCGAAGACGTCACCCTTCGGCGTGAAGGTGTAGACCTCGTCGGGATAGAGATCGATCTTCAGCGAATGCATGAAGTCGCGCGGATCGGTGATCTCGTGCTGCCACTCGACGAGCTGCCGGAGCCAGAGGAAGTTGCTATCGTCGGGCAGCGGGCCGACGCGGCCTTCCTTGTATTTCCAATGCGCGGCGATGCCCTGTTCAGCGATCAGATCCATCTCCCGCGTCCGGATCTGCACCTCGAACGGCTGCCCCTTCTCCGCCACCACGGTCGTATGCAACGACTGGTAGAAGTTGGGCTTGGGCATGGCGATGTAGTCCTTGATCCGCCCAGGAACAGGCCGCCACATCTGATGAATGATGCCGAGGGTGGCGTACGTGTCTTTGAGGTTCGCGGTGACGATGCGGAAAGCGAGGTAGTCGTAGACCTGACCGACGTCGATTTCCTGCCGGCGGAGCTTGGTCCAGATCGAGTACATCGACTTGACGCGGCCGAAGACGTCGGCGTTGATGTCGTTCTCGCGCAGCTTGTTCGTCAGCGTGCCCTTGATCCGCTCGACGATCTCGCCGGACACGGCCAGCTTCTCGTTGACGGCGCGCTGAAGGTCGTCGAACTCGCGCGGGTGCAGGTGACGGAACGACAGATCCTCGAGCTCGCTCTTGATGCGCCCCATGCCGAGGCGGTTGGCGATCGGCGCGTAAATCTCCATCGTCTCCTTGGCGATGGCCACTCTCCGATCCTCGGCCAGGAACTCCAGCGTGCGCATGTTGTGGAGGCGGTCGGCCAGCTTGACCAGCACGACACGAAGGTCGCTGACCATGGCCAGCAGCATCTTGCGGAAGGTCTCGGCCTGCTGCTCTTCCTTCGAGACGTAGGCATAGCGCGAGATCTTCGTCACGCCGTCGACCAGCTCGGCCACGTCGTCGCCGAACAGCTCCTGCAGCGTCTCTTTCGTAGCCAGCGTGTCTTCGATGACGTCGTGAAGCAGTCCGACGGCGATAGAGGTTTCGTCGAGCCGCATCTCGGCCAGGATGTAGGCGACGTTGAGGGGATGGACGAGGTACGGCTCGCCCGAGCTGCGGATCTGGCCGCGGTGCTCCCGCGCCGAGAAGACGAAGGCCCGGTCGAGCAACTCCTCGTCAAAGTCGGGCTTGTAACTTTCGACCTTGTCGAGAATGTCTTCGAAACGGATCATGCCAGAGGGATCGTAGCCGATTTGCTGCGTGCCTGTTGGCCAGTTGTCGGTTGTCGGTTTTCGGTTGTCCGGTGTGATCGAACAGCCGGCGTGCTTGGCCGGTTGTGGCAGGTTGTTGACCGCTCGCCTCGTTCGCAGGCGCGACAATTTGGGCGACGAGCCGAATGACTCACAACCGATAACCGACAACCGACAACGCGCGAAGCGCCCCCAACTCCGGCACCCGTCTTGCTCTGTTCGCTCATCGGAAACGTCGCAGTGGCCGTGGGGCCATGAGCGACGGATTAATCAACGGTGAGGTGGGGAACCCACTTCACACAACATGGAGGTACTTGTCGTGTCCAAGCGTTCGTCTCAATTCGTTGCGTTCTTCCTTGTCCTTGCCTTTGCGGCCATTCCCGCGTTCGCCGGTCCGGTGCCGTCGAAGACCGCGGCCGATCAGAGCATCGATCAGCGCGCCGCCGATCTCGCTCTCGTGCGCGACGTCGCCGCGAATGAGCAGGTCGCCAAGGTGCTGACGGACCGCGGCTTCACCAAGGAGCAGGTCGATCAGCGTCTGGCCCAGCTCTCTCCGCAGGACCTCCACCAGCTCGCCCAGAACATCGACCAGGTACAGGCCGCCGGCCTGACGCGCCAGGAGTGGATCTGGATCGGTATCGGCGCACTGGCCGCTCTGATCCTCGTCATCGCGGTCGGTTGATCGATCGGAATCGCTGTACGAACCGGGCGAGCCGCTGTTTGGCTCGCCCGCGGTTCGTAAGGGAGAAGCGGAAATGTTGAATGTTGAATGTTCAGTGTTGAATGTTGAATGTGGCTCCGCCTCGCGCCTGGCTCGCACGCGATTCCCCTTCATTCAACACCCAACATTCAACATTCAACATTCAACATTCCTGCTTTTTCTGCTCCTAACCGCCTGCATCACCGTCACCCCCAAAACCCAGCATGCCTCCCCCGCCGCCACAATCATCCCCAACGTCCCCGCGCAGCACTGGGGGATCGAATCGTGCGGCGCCGGATCGTTGTCGACCGTGCTCCAACACTACGGCGACGCCACGACCATGCAGACGTGGGACGCCTCTCTGCCGAAGACGCGCGGCGGTGTGCTGACGATCGACATGCTGATCGCCGCACGCAAAGCGGGCTTCGACGCGCAGCTCGTGACCGGAACGCCGGCCATCGTCGAACAGGAGTTGCAGCAGGGACATCCGGTGATCCTGATGCTGCAGGTGGTCGACTCACCCGGCAAGCACTACGACTTTTTCCACTACGTCGTCGCCGACGGAATCGATCCGGCCTCCGGCCTCATCCGCACGCAGTTCGGCGACGGCAAGGGACGCTGGACGTCATTCGAGCGTCTGGAAAAAGCGTGGTCAGGCGGAAGCCACGCCGCGATCCTCATCCATCCCTTCAGTTCTTCTGATGCCCTCCGCGCGGCCGTGGCGCTCGAAGATTCAGGCAAGTACGCGGAAGCCGCGCACGCCTACCGCACGATCCTCTCCAATCACCCCGACTCTCTCCTTGCCTGGACGAACCTCGGCAATGCCGAAATGCAACTCGGGCATCGCGCCGACGCCGAGGAGGCATTCCGCAAAGCTCTGGTAATCGATGCCGCGTCTCGCGATGCCCTCAACAATCTGGCCTGGCTGCTGTACGAATCGAAGCGCTACGACGAGGCGGAGTCGCTGGCGAGAAAGGCAGTCGCACAGCACGGACCTGATTCTTATCTGATGCTCGACACACTGGCCCGCGTGCTGGTTGCAAAGGGATCGTGCAGCGAAGCGATGACGACGTTCCAGGCAGCGATCGATTCGGTTCCGCAGGCACGAACGTCGGCGCGGAGCGATTTGGAGAAGGCGATGGCCGAGGCGCGAACGGGCTGCCGTTCGTAGTTTTTCAAGAGCACAGACAGGAGTGTCCGTGCCACATCGTTCCTCCAAGAATCAAGATCGTTGCCTGAGTCGCAGCTCTTTTCTGCTGTTGACACAAACTGCAGCCAATCTCCCAATCGTGGCCAAGGCAGCGGCCAACGTGGCACAGACACTCTTGTCTGTGCTTTCGAATGAAGAGGGATCATCCCCGTAGCCAACACAATCCAGATGCGTTAGCGTCGCGCCAATGTTCTCGAAGCGCGCCCACTGGAACGCCGAAGTCAACCGCCTCACGCTCACGCGCCAGGCTTATCGCGGAACCCTGCTCGATCTGACGATTTCCAATCCGACGAAGGCTGGCTTGAACTATCCGCTCGATGATCTGGCGGAGGTCATGTCCCAAGCGGCGCGTG
>Ga0307511_10003904_pt1 | contig 15232 bp, 11 predicted proteins | sample 13_EM_MG_FD_200266 | JGI IMG/M metagenome (GOLD analysis project Ga0307511, IMG submission 200266) | Populus trichocarpa ectomycorrhiza microbial communities from riparian zone in the Pacific Northwest, United States - 13_EM | ecosystem: Host-associated > Plants > Roots > Unclassified | place... | reverse complement strand
TCTAAGTGTTCTGCCGGCTCCTCAGGTCAGGTAATGCATGAGTCATCTAAGATATCGCTACTAGTGCTCGATCCAATTTTGAAATCCCCCGCTGCAAAACCTTTAATCTGTAGCTCATGATCTCTACTGCCATCCACCGGAAGAGTAACCCCAAGGGCCCGGAATGCCTTTTGAATCATAGCTTCTTTATCTTTGCAAAGTTGAGACCATGCTATAACTTCTTTCCGCTCACTTTACTGGACCGGTACGAGGCTTGAACACTCTCTGAGCTAATGGCTTTAGTTTAGGTCCATACCAAGTTATTGTTTTTGGACCAGTGGGTGGAAGCCTGCCTCCGGATACTGCTTGGACTTTTGCTGCTATATTCACGGACAGCGCTTGTAGAGGTTTCCTGGCTGGCATTGTAGGTAAATAACGAAAATATCAAGCAGGACCCGCTCATCTCTGATGTTCACATAACATTGAGCACAGACATGTCTCATGAGGTCCCAAACCCTTCCCGTACATATGTATAGTGATAGCGCTACTCAATAACTCGAGTCTCTATGACGATTGGTCAATCGTTCAATTATTGATAGGTGGTTTGAACCCCACAGACCGAATACTATCAGTAAGCAATCTATATCTATACAATAATATCTCCCGTGGGTTTGGTTTTCACCCTAAAAGGTCTTAACTCACCTTCTCCTTTGGCATGACTCTTTTTTGTTTTTTTGCAATCTCAATTTATTCCTCGCTAATACAGCATGCAAAACCCAAAATCTCCCTCTTCCTTCTCGGTATCCTCTGTCGTGAGCTCATCAAGACCAGTATATCTTCTACTAGAGCCTTCGGCGGTGTACTCTGTAGGTTGCCCCGATTTACTTATAGGTACTCAAAGGCTTGGATTCCTAATTGGCGTTTGCCGGCAGCAACTTTGCTTCTACTTGTCCAAGAAGCCTAGCCTAGTCTTAATCCGAGCCCCGCTTTTTTTAATACAAAAAGTCAGTGCTTGCATATAGTTTAGGTCAAAGGTTTGCACTATAACGAGTGTGCGGCTGAAAGTAGTACAGGATATCTATAATTATAACAGGATATGAAAAGATACAAGACATGTGCGTGAATTATGTCTAGGCTGACTGCATGTAGCTCTTGTGCTCCTAGAGCATGATGCTGGCGGGCCTCACCACGTCGATATCGTTCCTTCTTAGGTTGCCTCGAGGTATACGTGCGAGGGGCATTGCATGGAAGTTCTTTGACCAGATGTTTAACCTACTACAAAATAACCTCAATTTCGGATATGCCTCTCTACGTGGTAACTTTCTGTGCTTACTCTTTGACTACGGGTAGCGTCGCTGTGGTATCGTAGTGCCGCAGTGGAATTATACCATTAATATTGGCTTAGGATGACCGACCAAGGTTGACCAGGATCAACATGCTAGCCATTTTCGGCAATCCTGTGATGCTAGGGAAGCACAGTAGTAGTCGACGAGGAGGTCATATGTATCACCTATGTATTGCCCTCTCTCAAGATGCCCATGCGACTGAGGACATCCAGGCCGAAGGTTTTCAATACCACAACTACAGGGGTACCATTGGCTACCTAAGGATGACCGACCACCGTAGGTTGACCAGGGTCAATATCTAGCCATTTTCGGCAACCCTGTGGTGCTAGGCAAGCAGAGTGGTAAGACACCATTCCGGCTAAATTCAGAAACAACTACGCTTTACAACATGGTAGCCTGTCTCGCCAAAATCAACCTAATACCCAATACCTCCAGTTTACGATACATATGACCTCCGCGTCGACCACCACTGTGCTTACATAAACCCCCTCCCCCCATCGCCTTCTTGAAATTCCTAAATGCAAGATAAGGGATCTATCCCATGACTCTGATCTGACAGGATCCCAAGGCGGCTTATCTGGTACAAAATGTGGGGGTTCTGCTGCCAATCTAGCCTCGTACTCAGGTTATTTTGTTTTTGTAGAGTTCGTGGTGCATACGTGACAGCATCAGTCTGGTTGGCATGGTCCAAAATAGGAAGGAGGAAAGACTTTGTGCTGCACCCTCAGTCATGTTCCCTACAGCTTTACATAAAAATCAGAAGAGAGTTACAGTGTCTTAGTCTCGGCACCTGACCCCTCGGTAGTTTGGTTGGCACACACATGAGCGGTCGTGCTAGGTTGAGGAACCATTCACTATGCGGCCAAGACCGGTACGTGTAAGTACAGCTTAACCAACCGACGGACAACCAGCGAAACCGACGTCGTCCTATTCGGCACGCCGACACTAAGCAACCCTCGGCCTGACATCCAGACGCTGACAAGACCACCAATGTAACCTACCGCAACGCCGTTCAACGGATACGGCATACTGTGTGTCCGAACTAACTGTGCGTTCTAAATGTCATTTTCTATGGCCCTAGCCATGACCGATTTGCTCATAGCACTCGTGCACCTGCGGAGGGTCATGCCGATGGAATGAATGCTCTGGAATATCGCAGACCGCGCTGTTGCCGCCACGAACACACCTCCACTCCAGACAACACTCCAACAACCACTGCTGCCCCTACCGAGCACCTCCACCAGCACACACATACACGGGGGCAGCGACCCAAACAGCGCACAAAAAGGCATAAACCCTCAAGAGACTGGAAGCGCGTCCTGAAAAAACCCGAGGAACAGGAAATTACTATCAGCTAAGGGGTTACAGGGCAAGGCGAAGAAACTGTAAGAATACGAGGCTATGGGTATTCGGAATGGTGGAATAGTGATATATTCAAGAGATACGAGAGCTGCGTTCTGATCGCTATAGTTGAGGGACTGTGGTAGAACTGCGCTGCTTAACGGAATTCTTAGATACATGAGGAAATCCAGTGTTTATATGCCCCGTCCGTTGACACTTTTGCCTAGTTCCGAGTTTCAACACAACACTAAGCTCTGTTCGAGACTTAACCCGAGGTCTGCTTGCTTGATAATCTGAACTATGGACAAGAAATGGATTAAGACAATGAATTGAACACTCAGTTGAGCTCCCGGCAGCCTCGCTACTTCCTGATCCGACAATACCCAGTGCCTCTCTGGTGGTTAACTTGCTAGTGCTGCAACTACGTGAGTTCATGCGAGTATGGGCGAGAGTATTCTCAACAGAAACCAGCAACAAAACCACGACACGCAACACAGACAGGGGAGGGGAAAGAACCCGCAACCAGACCAACCAGAGTGATCGTCGTTCATGCTGCCCCAACTAAGGACAAGATAGGAGAGATGTGCCCCTGGCTGGAGGAAGATAACAGGTACGCTGGCTCCCAAAGGGGGAACGCCGATCGGGGAAGACGGTTCCGGTTCTGAGGAGTTTATTTTTCTACTTGGGCGTTTTATATCCGAGGGGACTGTTTTAAACCTTTCCACTAGCATGATGGATTGTGATGAAGGAAGGAATAAGCGTTTATTTTGTAGGGATTATTCTGTTTTCCACTGGTATGTGGGGAGCTGTTTCCACTCGAGCAGTTTTCTGTTGGTTTACTGGACTAACAGGGGCATTTCACTCTCTCCACGCACTCGTATAGATTCGCTTGTACGTTCTAGCATCCACTCGGGATTCCTCATGGCTCCTCATGGCCCAGCCGAGTCCTGAGTTTTTCTTTTACCAAAATGGACTGGGGAAATTGTGGGCTACAGTACTTATGTATATCTCGTGGTACTCGACCCAGTAATTGAATCCATTGTCATTTTTCACTAGCACAATATTATTCATGGAACCCACATATCTCCAAAACATGCGGTCTTGCTAAGCTATCTTATTCATGCGTACCTAGCATCACAATACCCCATCATCTCCCTCACTCCACCACAACTACAACATCTCATCTCCTTTCAAACGAAGAAGCAATTGATCTTCATCAGCATAGAGCCACCATCTCTCTTCCCAACCAGCAGCTAACTGCAGGAATCTGTTCTGAGGACACCAACCTTCCTGAGAACCTTGACTTCAGCATTATCCTCCTCACCGATGTATTCAAACGTGCGCATTCTGTATTCTGGAAGATGTTCACATACTTACCACCTAGTGCTCTGGGTTTGAAATATAGGGTCTGAATTGGAGGAAGGGCGAGGGACCGTGGGAAAAAGAATGCTTGGAGAGGAGGGGGGAGGGAAGAGGAAGTAATCCTTGTAATTGGGAGAGGGATTTTGTTTTGTATGGGTTTGAGAGTATGGGGGTGCGTGTATGAGTTTGACTACTGTTTTTTATTGGTTTGCTTTGGGAATGTCTTTTTTCTTTCCTTTTTATTGTAGGGGGGTGAGGTTAGGGGCACGGTGAAGTTATGGTGTGATGTCTTGAGTACTGAATAAGTATATCCTGTCTCTAGAGTGAAGTATGTACTTATGCATATAGCCGTGCTCTATGAGCTAATCGGTTTTTTGTTTTGTTCTCTAGTACAGTTAAATAGCTGTCCGTGATTATTACTATTGCATGCATTTGAGCGAGTAAGTGAGTAGGCTAATTCTCTGGAAGGGAGGGATATGCTTTGAATTCTACTTTGTAGGTATGGATGGATGATGCAAGTGTGTCGAATATGCCCTGAATTCAAAATCTCCGCCATACCCAAGATCCCCCAACGCTCTTGACCTCACGAATGCCAAATCTCCGCCACATTCCGAGCCTTTTTGCAACCGAATCATGTGACAGAAATTTGAGGGGAACTACACCTGCAATTGGTTCGTAGTTCTCTGCACGAGCCCCCTAACTCCGACACCACAACATGCATTATATAGTCTGGATCCAGATACTTATGCGCCATGAAACTCAAGTGCTCGGCGCTGGCCTACGGCCACCACCAGGCGTCCCTCCATAGGGCCGCATTGTTATACGTCTCTTGTCTCTAGTCAATGTGGGTTCATAGGCCTTGCTCATGTAGTACTGGTTGGCTGTGTAATCCTTGATGTCTAGGCCCACATGGTGATCTTAACCTCGACCCCGGATTATGAGTATTGGCTACCATATACAGGCGCAAGAATACTGAACTTGGTGTTCTTCAGACAACCTCCATGAGTGGGGTCCACTCGACACCCATAGCTTATGTTATTATCTACTTAGTTGGGCGGAAGCGGAACTGTATGGCGGAGTTCAGGGGCAGATACATTAGTATAGGAGATTTGTCTTTCAGCATGAATAAAATATGCCTCTTAGCTAGGTAGGTCGTACATAGAATACCTTAGAAATGAGCATACGTAATTGGAAGAACGTACTTTGGAAGTTCGATGCTATGTTTGAAATATCTTTGCATTGGTCATGAGGGAGGCGAAAGATGCTTTTCGACTAGGTAAAATGTGACTTTTAGGCTACATATGCATTTCCTAGAGGCGAGATCGTGCATAGAATATTAGGTCTTTATTTCGGATCTAGAGGTTCCCAGGAATTAAATGAGGCTATAACGTGATAGAACTCGATCTTCTATCCTGATAACGAATGATGATGTGTATATAGCAAGTTCAGTGCAGTGATACACCTGTGTGCATGTATGCTATGCCGTATCTCTGCCCGCCCCAGTTCTCGGACTATGATTTCGACAGATTCCCGTCTTCTATACGGAGGGCCTGAAAAACTATACCTCTCGAGATCAACTTCAAAAAAACTTGATTGAGGTGAAGATAGCAAAACGTAGATTACTCTGTTGAGGTGTTTGGCCCATGACCCAAAAGAGGAAATTCAGCTGACTTCAAGCTGGTGATGACTCCTAAAATTAGCGAAGTTCTGATAGAAAGCTTTGTCTTACACAGGTGTGTCCTTTTTGAGCAGCATTTGGCACTGGCCGCTGGTGTTCAGAGCTCTCTCGAGACTCGCTTGAAGTAATTCTACAAAAATAGTACTAGCTCGCCATTTGAACCCGTCTATTAGTAAGCTATGATACTAAGATATATCTACTACGCCGCTATAGTAGTTCAGCCTAGTCAATATAGGGGCGCAGAAAATGGATATAGGACGACTCGGCGGTTTTGAGATGCCGGCTGTGCGGGAAATGTTGCCAATATGCTGGTGGCTCGCATATAACTATTATCTACCAGAATGCCTCTGCAAAAGTATACAGACTCTGTACTACTAAATCTAACTGAAAGGTGATCTCGACATAGGCACAAAGGGAAGGTAAATACTAGTCAGCCCGGCTGGATAGGAAACAATAACCGGAGCATTTCACAATTTTCGTTTTTATATATGCCAGTGATTGTGAGGAAAATCAGGGTAACTGAACTGCATTCATCCAACCACCCCCACAAACATACATACAACATTACTTAAAATAAGAAAAGCTAAGCATATGAGAATTGAGCACAAGAAAAAATAATAAAGGACAGCACAGGAATCAAATATCAAAGTAATAAGGAATATTATGAAAAGAACCCCGAATTTATACCCCTGCTTCGGAGGACCACCCCCTAAATCGGCAATGGTTAGAATAAGTTCTCCGTGAGGCTTAGAGGTAGGGCATGAATTGCAAATTGTGGTATCACTTTGGTGGCATCGCTCATAGCGGTACAGAGGAAACAAAAGTCTCATTTTTCGGGAGTTGCATATGCAGCACTTTACATGCATAAACACTTTACATATGCATTAGTATTCACGCATATATGCAAGTACTTTGCACAGAATGGTTTCTTTAAGTGGAAACTGATTGTACACGCCAAATGGCTAATATGAGCAGAATTGTTAACAAAAATACCCCTCCCTGCTCCCCTGCCCACTGGCATGGCCATGCCCCTACTGTGTTTTCCATTATTCCTCCCTCCGTGCTGCTCCAAGTCTTGCGTCGTCCCTGCATCCACTGTCCATTTTGTGCATTCTCCACATTTCTCACAGCATGGGGAAAGGCCCAGAGAGAGAGGGGAGAGTCATAACAGGGGTGGGCAGTCGGAAGGGAGAAAAGGGGGCTTCTCACTTTCCTGATTTTCCACCACACTACCTCAGTGGGTGGTGGGTGCTTCAGAGGTGGGAGTGAGTGCTTGTTTGTGGCGTTTGCACTTCCGGACCTTGGGATCACTGAAGGATGTACTGATCATAAGAAGTTAGCTGTAATCCCACAATAGCGTTTCCACTATACGAGACTGCCATGTTTTCAATCACTGCATGCGCAATGCCTTTCGGCGGTGCGTGGCCTGGACTTCCAACAGGTCTGTCCAAAGGCCTGAAGACACGAGATATGGGGGAGGCTAAGTATGCCAGGGCCATACCTTATGATTGGAGACGATGGAGGGTATATATGTAGGACCTCGCTCCAGTATTTCTATTGCCTGGCTGCTGAGAGGGAGATAAATCGGTGAGGGTAGACTGATGAGAATGGGGTAAATCGATGGGAGTGGGCCCCAACCACTATCAGCGGAGAGGCTGGGGGCTGGGGGCTGGGGGCTGGCGACGGTCATAGCACTCCAAATAAAGTATGTTCTTTCTCCCCTATTCTCTTCTCTCTCGTCGGCTCCCACTCCCATCGATTTGGAATGAGCTTGAAACCTCCGAATTCCCTTGTACTTCCGTTGTGAAAGGATATGGAGCGATTGCAGAAAAAAGTATATGCTGACAAGAAGCAATGGATCAGATTATGGAAGAAAGTACCCAGAAGGTACTCCGTATGGAAGAAGAATGGGTGAGTCATGGAAGAAACAATGGATGTTTGGGAATAATTACCTGTCATGACGACCCCAGCAAGACATCCAAGCCCGGCTTATGCTCTCTGATATGTTGGGACTTCCAGCGTATCCACGAACCGCTCCCGGAGGACGTCGATGCCGGTACAGAACCGAAACCTGGTCTGGTTGCAGCCGAAACGAGCGAAACCTTCGGCATCACAAACCAGACTAAGCATCACAGTTAAATTTGAACTACTGACTAAGTAAGCGACATCACATGACAACCACAACCTTCAGTACCTATAGGCTACACATCGTGCCAACCAGACTAGCCAGGCTAGGGTGTATGGTACCACCAAACGCAGCCAGGCTAGGGGGCCAATTCGGCAAGCCGACAGGAACACCGACAGGAACACCGACAATGCCGTATCACCAATGCAACCCACTGCAACACCGCTCGAGGTACCGAGCACTGATACGGAAAACTATGCGTTATGAATGCCATTTTGTATGACCCTGGCCATGACCGGTTTGACCGCACCTCATAGCGCCCCTGTGCCTGTAGACCTATATCGCGGACCACGCGACCTCTGATGCCTCCACCAACCCACCACCGTCACCGGCTGTACCAGAGGCAGCAACCCTAACAAGTATATAAACCAGTAACCGCCGATACCTTCACCGAGACCACACCTACTGACTCAACTGTTGCCCCCATGAACACACTCACCTCCGTCAACACACGCACATGCGGGGGCAGCAATCTAAGCCGGCACTCCAAAAACCGCTGTTACTCCTACGGAGCCACCCGCACCTCCACCAGCATGCCATAAGCAGGGGCAACCCAAACATCGCACGAAAAGACACAAGCCCTTACGAAGCTGAGGGACCGAAGCCTCATGTTCAGGGTCCTGCAAAGAAACTCGGGGAACAGAAAACACCACCTGTCAAGGGGTCACAGGGGAATGGGAAGGAACTGTAAGGATACGAAGTTATGGGGATTGGGGGTGGAATATTGATATATTCAAGAGATGGGAGCCTGCGTTCTTATCGCTATAGTTAGGAGACTATGGTAGAACTGCTCTGCTAAACAGAATTCTTAGGTCCACGCGGAAGCCCAGTGCTGTCCGTTGACACTTTTCCTCCCAGCACCTCTCCGGTGGTGAACTCGCTAGTGCTACAACCACGTGAGTACGAGAGAGGGTGTTTCCTACAGAAACCAGCAACTGAACCACGACACGCACTACAGGGGAAGGGAAAGGAACAACCAAACCAACCAGAGCGATCGTCGTTCACGCTGCCACAACCAAGCACAAGGTGGGAGAGATGCGCCACTGGCTAGAGGAAGATCGATAGGTACCTACCTGCTCACGCTAGCTCCTAAAGGAGGACCGCCGATCGGGGAAGACACACTCTTCCCTAGCCATCTGCCTTGACACCCCCGAAGGGGTACAAACACTATGGATGGGTGGGAGATCCTTCCGCACCACCAACTACTAGTGGGGCAGAGGGTTCCGGTTCTGAGGAGTTTAATTTTCTAGTTGAGCGTTTTATACCCGAGGGGACTATTTCAATCTTTTCCACTAGCATGATGGATTGTGATGAAACAATAAGCGCTTGAAGGGATGTTTTGTTTCCACTAGCGCGATGTACCGTGGAGGCTGTCTTTACTCGAGAGTTATACTGTTGGGTTATCATCAGGCCATAGGCTTCATCACTCTTTGTGCAGGCGTGAATATTTACTTATACATTCTTGAATTCACTCGGGCTTCCAAGTGGTTCGTCATGTTCCCTTATAGGGACCGCATATAGGTACTGCATTTTTTTTAAAAAAAAATTAACCGAGAACGTTTGTGGGCTAGAATATTTATCCATCTGTGTCTCCTGTCTGGTATCCTAGTATTCGAATCCACCGTCTTTTCACCAACACAATCTTTCCCATCGAACCCACATATCTACAAAACATGCGGCTTTGCTATCCTATCTTATTAACACATGCTTTCTTCTACACCTAGCATTACAGTACTCTATCATCTACCTCACCCTATCACAGCCTCCTATTTCCACTCAGACGAAGAAACAATTGATCATCTTCAACATAGAGCTCTCTCTTTCCAACTAACTATAGTAGCTCACTGCAGGAGTTTGTTCAGAGAATACAAACCTTCTTAAGAACCTTGGCATCTTAAGAACCTTGGCATCAACCACGCCTGTCACTAGAGCTGAGTACATAGTATGACCCTAACCAGACTAGTTATGCATACAACCATGTTGTACGGGTTACTCTTTTTGTTCTGTTAAATAGTTGTACGTGAATTTACTATCGCATGAATTTGGACAGGCGAGCGAGTAAGTAAGTAGATTCACTGGAAGGTGTAAAGATTACGAGGTTATTGAGCGGAGGAATCTTGGTAGAGAGAGAGAAGTAAAGATATATTTGTCAAAGTAGATATCGCTATAGTATGAATGCTATGGTTCTACTGCCTTGTCCTTTTTCCTTCGCCGGATTTCGTTCCTTATATCCCTTGATCCTGAATTCAAACTTGCCCTTTTGGTCATCCCGGTCCCTACTCGCATAATTCAGAGTTGCCCTTTCTGCCCATGATCGACCTTTCGTTCGGTCTTGCATTTGTCCGAGAGTATTTCCTACAGAAGGGAGTTCATATGCTTTGATTCTACTTTGTAGATATCTATAGGCATGGATGGCTGGTGCAAGCATATATGTAGAGTACATGTCTCCCACAGATGCCAGATCTGTCAGATTCAGAGGCTTCTTTATCAATTAAAAAACTACTCGGCTCCATTTCTTGCCTTATTGACTGAATTCGTAGTTCCCCCTAATTTTTGCGATACCACAGCGTGCACTATATAGCCTAGTTCCAAGACTTGTGCACCAAGTACTCGGCGCCGGCATATCACCACCAGGCCTCCCTCCATAGAACCGCATCGTTGTGTCTCCTGCACTTCGTCATACCCAGTGTTAGGTGGGTTCGAGGTATTGGATGGCTTTGTAATCCCTGATGCCTATTTAGATATAGGAGTAAGTACACGGTAAGATGCCCTTATAAATAGCTTCGACCCTCCGGATTACTGAAATTGGCTTCCATATACGGTGCAACAATATTGACTTGCCTGAACTTGGTGTTCCTCGGATGGGGAGCATACAGTGAATGTGTGAACAATATGCCCCACAGCCTCCGCTTGTGGGTCCCTCCGGTGGGCTGGTGGGTTATTATATTACCTACTTAGGTAGGGAGCCTAACTAGAATCGTACGGCGTAGCTAAGTAAGTATACTCATAGATTAATTAGTTTAGGAGATTTGTCTTTTCAGTATGATCAACGTATCCCTCTTGACTAGGTAGGTCGCATCGAATACTTTAGAAATAGCATATGTAATTGGAAGAACGTGCATGTACCCTGAGATTTCGGCGCGATGGAGGAAAGGTGTTGCTACACATGCATTTTCTGTGCCAACCAGACTAGCATTTTCTAGAAGCGGAAGTGTTAAAAGCCATAAACGCAAGTAAATGTGTTGACAGAATTGTGTGCTAGTGATGAGGAAAGTCAGGGTAACTGGACTACTCTTGTGGTTCTTGTAGTAACTACTCTCACGTGTGGCGATATCACGGGGAATGCAGGAACCCAGAATAGGATAATTGGGACATGCGGGAGGAAACCGGGATCCCTAATCAGGGCAATTGGAACAAGGTCGGAAGGGATAAAAGAGCTGGAATTCGCCCGGTAACTAGAAGGAATAAGGCAGTAGAACCATAGCATTCATACTATAGCGATCTCTACATAGCTTTGACAAATATATCTATCTCTCTCAAGATTCCTCCACTCATAACCTTGTAATCTTACAGTTCTCTGCAACGACTTGTTTCCGGTTGATGGGCTTTTGCTGCTTTTTCAATGTGTAAGTAAAGACCGCTGCTAGAGGCCAATAGTGCGGCATATACCGGCTGCTCGCCTGGAACTAATGCCGTATACAGACATATATTTAGTCTACGAGAGGTTGTGCAACCAGACTAAGATTTAGTTATAGATTCGGAACAAAGAAAAGGTAGATATAGAATTTTGGCTAGCCAAGAAACCTAGAGAGAATGATAGATAAGCAACATAAACCGAAGGTTAGCCCTGGCAAACGCAATATCCGATATACCGTAAAAACTGTCGGACAAGAAAGTAATAATGTATAAGGAAGTAACCTCTAATAAGACACCGAGGAGGCTCGGGGAGCATTTGCTTAGGGGCTGTATTGTGAACAAGAAATGCATTGGTGACTGTAGAATGTTCTAGCACATAAGCACAGATCCAATATTTGTATACAACATCCCCACTACCTACGCATACACTTACCCCCCACGGTCCTATGCCTAACATGTCAATAAAACGACAAGGCCCCACATCAGAAAACACTACTCAGACAACACTATCAGTCAAACTACTTCATCCACCAGACTACAAGACTACCGGTATACCATACTGCCTAGCCACCCAGATTACATATAGGCCACCATCCCACATCCTCACTTCCATCACAATCACCCATCTTATTTCAGACGAACAGGCAACTGATCTTCTGCAGCATAGAGCCACCGTCCCTCTTCCCCATTAGGAGCTCGCTGCAGGAATCTGTTCTAAGGATACCAACCTTCCTAAGAACCTTGACTTCCAGAGCATTAACATTCTCGTCTTTATCGATGTCTTCAAACTTGCGCTTCTTGACTTGTGGAAGCTCTTCACATACCACCCAGTTGTAGGAGCTCTCCGGACTTTGAATGACGATTGTGAGTTGTCGATTCTCCGTGTGAATTGGCTCTTGAAAATGGTAAGGGCAATAGAAACCAAAACCCTTACCACCTATCTTGACTTCGTATTCATTGGGGTTGCATGTGTTGGTACGAAGGTGGATATCCGAAATTGCCCAAATTTTTTCAACAAAGAATGACGCCTCATCCTCAAATTGAATGATATCCGGGTCTGGCATCAACTCTGGGATTGAAGGATCATGTTGATACTCTACAGCAGTATGTTCGTAAGTATCATCACGTTCTGGCCACTCCATCAGTTGCTTCCAACTTGGATACCAATGCTCAGGGCCCCGATAAGGAAAGTCGAAAAATATTTCAAACCTCCGCCGAAATGGAAGAACATAGAAACATTTCCTCCACGCAGTTTCATCACTGATTAGCTCATCATAAGTTGGCAGCTGGGTTGTACGCAGGAGATAGAAGAGTCCTGCAACTTTGTCTATAGGATGTGATGCACAACGCCTGGCCATTTCTCTGGCAAGGTCGTATATACAACAACCCCCGCGGCCACCTAAGCTGGCAGAAAGCTTCACAATAGGGCGGATGGCAGCTCTCAGTGTTGTAGTCACCCCCCCTACTTGTCCTCGAGTATTAAGGATGATACGCTCGTTGTCTCGTGGCATGCCTAATTTTTTTAGAATCTCTTACTCATGTGCGGTACCATGAGGGGAATGACATACCTAAGCCTCTGTTGAAGGTCATACTCTCTGCGCTGATTTCCTGCAGGGTCCACGCTCGTCGAAGCCAGTGCCGCGGGTCGTCCCAACCATGCTCACTGAAAGGCTTTCCAAGACCATTAAAATAACGCACAACACGCTGTGCAGCACGGTATATGTTACCAATTGTGGGAACATCTATCTTCCATTCAGTCTGTTTGATTGAGTCCAAGTAGGTGCTGTGATCACTTGGCTTCTGAGTACCAGAATGCTGTCTAAGACATAAAACATCTAGCCATACGTACTCTGCCCCGAAGCTGAGCAGTTCTGTCCGCACGTCACGCTCCAAGTCGACGCCTTCAGGAAGGGGAATAGGCCACTGGTATTGATTAATGGGTGTCCTAGCCAATGGTTTCATGTCATCAGTCCAGCTGTGTGTTACAGCCCAGAAGGCAGAGTATAGCTGAGACTAAGGGTGTGGGTTGTTGCTCATGACATCCATAGACTGCATTTCGGCATGTAACATTCGATACTCTACTACACGGTTACTCTTAAGGTCCCAGATGCGTCGTGGCATGACAGAATATGGTGATTTGATGAGTTCTTGGCCGGTGCTGCTGTGTTTGTAGATTGCCTGGGCCCGTGCTTCATCTAACTCCTGTGCTTTCTTCCGCCACTGGGCCCTTTGCACTGCGATACTATTATCATCCGCCTTTCCATTGAAATTCTTCCACCCGACACGAGCGGCGACATATGCTAGACCAAAGTCAAACTTCTGTAATACAAAGTACCGAATGTCGTTTCGAATCCACCTTTGAAGGTATTTAGACTTGGATTCCTCAGTCTTGTTGGTATCAATGCCAACGAGGGCCACGAGCAAGAGGCTGAGTACTTCTTCCTTGAGCTCCTCGCATGGAAAGTTGGCTTGTTCTGGTGTAATGGCGTCCCCTGCATGGAAGACAGTATCGGGATGTAAGCCACCGTAGGCAGGTAATGGCACTTCAGCTGGTAGGCCGCAGTGACTCGGATAGTCCGAAGACCCTGCGCAAGAATGAGTGTACGGCATTGGGAAAGGAGGCGCTTTCATGCTTTGGAATTCGTCCATGCCTCCTCTGGATCCTGGAAGTTCCTCTTTTACAGCACGCGCTACAAGCGCAAGCATCCCTGACGCAGCATTTCCAGACCGAGCTGCATCCAAGGCGGTTGGATATTCTCCTTGAGCAGTTTCATAGTTGCCACCAACGTGAGTGGCATGTGCCCCTCGGCCTAGTAGCAGCGTCACTATTTTCTCATTACCCTGAGATATAGCTAGGCCGAGTGGAGTACCATATTTGCCACCTACAGTATTGACGTCTGCACCCCGGTCCAGCAGCATTGCCACAATCCTATCATTCCTGCTGGATATAGCCACGCCCAGTGCAGTCCTATATTCGGTGCGAGACACAGTGTTGGCGTCTGCCCCTCGGCTCAGCAGCAAAGTTGCTACCTCCTCATTGCCCTTGAATGCAGCCACGCCCAATGCAGTCCCGTATGTGCCACCCACTGTGTTTACATTTGCCCCTCGATCCAACAGCAGGGCCACAATCTTCTCATGCCCGCAATATGCAGCCTCCCCTAGTGCTGTCCCACACGTGCCACCCACAGTATTGACATCTGCCCCTCGGTGCAGCAGCAGGGTCACAATCTTCTCATGCCCGTAGTATGCGGCCGTGCCCAATGCAGTCCCACACGTGCCACCCACAGTGTTGATATCTGCCCCTCGATCCAGCAGCATTGTCACAACTCTCTCATGCCCCTTAGATGCAGTCACACCCAGTGCAGTCCCGTACGTGCCATCCACAGTGTTGGTATCCGCCCCTCGATCCAGCAACAGGGTTACAATCTTCTCATGCCCATAGTATGCGGCCACGCCTAGTGCTGTCCCACACGTGCCACCCACGGTGTTGATATCTGCCCCTCGATCCAGCAGCATGGTCACAACTCTCTTCTGCCCTTGAGATGCAGCCACACCCAGTGCAGTCCCACACATGCCACCCACGGTGTTGATATCTGCCCCTCGATCCAGCAGCATTGTCACAACTCTCTCATACCCCTTAGATGCAGCCACGCCCAGTGCAGTCCCACACGTGCCATCCACAGTGTTGACATCCGCCCCTCGGTG
>Ga0307511_10003903_pt1 | contig 15233 bp, 10 predicted proteins | sample 13_EM_MG_FD_200266 | JGI IMG/M metagenome (GOLD analysis project Ga0307511, IMG submission 200266) | Populus trichocarpa ectomycorrhiza microbial communities from riparian zone in the Pacific Northwest, United States - 13_EM | ecosystem: Host-associated > Plants > Roots > Unclassified | place... | reverse complement strand
TCATCCAACCATCAAAATTGTTTTTTTTTTTTTTTGAAAAAAAAATGGTATTTAGTAGGAGTTGAGATAATTAACCAGGTTCATATCATTTTATATTTTGTCACGCCGGTATCTGATAATTGATTTCAAAGAAGTTTACTGAAGAGAAACGAAAGGGAAGCAACGGACGGTAAAGATAACGAGATAATTTCATTTTCCGATCAACAACTGCAGTTCAGAGACCGTTTGTTTACAAGGTTGTCTGCGCATGTTATATAATGAAATTAAAAAATAATATTTACTGTTCATGCACCCTATTGTTTATTGTGTTTCGAATGTAGGCTGAGAAGAAACAGCTCTTCGCTGTTTTTGTGAAGAGTGATTCACTCTTAACCTTTTACGTGAATAGTCAAGTCACCTTTTATTCTTCTAGCTGGATTGCCTTCGGTTTAAAACTAAAAACATTGAACCGGGTCTGATCTAATAAAATAAAATAAAAAATTTTATTTTTTATTTTTAATTGTATTTTATTCAAAAAACTAGTATTTAACATTATTTAATGACACTACATAAATTAGACGGAGATCGCTTAATGACGTAGTATTTGCAGAATTTGATCGCAATCCCAATTTTATTCCTGATGATATTTTATCTGATGTTGTTGCGCGCTTAAGAAACCAAGAAAACTGTAATCCTTGTTGGATGTATTTCATACGTGATGGAATTGTAGATAGTTTAATGGAACAATAAAAAATATTTTATAAAAAATATTATTTATTTCATGATGTAATAGCAGTTGTTAAATCTACAATATTTAAATTAAAAATCATCAATATTAATATACATTTTTTAAAATTATTTTATAATTATAATTTCAACCATAATTTCAATCAGGTATATATAAATACCAAACCAACCTCGAGTGAAATCCAGCCACAGATGCCAGATTAGCACATAAAAATACAACTCTTAAAAGGACGCCAGTCAATGATTGCAAACCCATTAATTACTTAAATTTTAAAATTTAATCAAAACTCGATAAAAAAAAGAAAGCTTACAATTTGGTCATGCAACCTCTGATTCTTTCTAAACTAGGCTGTCATTGATCGCATGGAAGAACCAACTTGCAGGAGACTTTGGGGTTGGAGTCCTCCTGCACGAGTTTAGCTACCCGTCAGTGTTGAGAAGAGAGCTAGGTGACGAAGCTAAGAGTCAACCATGCTTCAATAGCACTAATGGGCTTGATCTGGTGAGATGCGTATCACTTCATTAAGATAATAAAAAGTTAGGCCAGTTTGGACTGTTGAAGGGCAGCTGAATCAAAACTGCTAGGACCGCAATTAATTAATTAATATTCCCGTAACATTCCCTATATAAATGTATCGTAGTAACTGCACGATTATATCTCAAAATTGCCAATCCTTTTCTTCTTCTCAGAAACTGTGGCAATTTCTTTCTTTATTGTTTACACACAAGTCCATTAATTTTAAGCCCTCCTCTTTTATGTTTATTAATTAAATCAGGACGACAGAAAAGCAAGAAACTATTTATATAGTTGCAAGCATGACTGTTTCAGCTTCTATCCCCACAGCGAAGAGTCGAGTACTCATAGCCGGAGCAACTGGTTTTATCGGTCAATTCGTGGCCAAAGCTAGCCTAGACGCCGGTCGACCAACCTATGTTCTTGTCCGCCCTGGCCTTGCTGGCTGCCCTTCCAAGTCCAGAGTTCTCAAATCTCTTCATGACAAAGGAGCCATAATTTTACATGTATGTCTCATAAGATTACTACAATGTGAAATGTTATATTTTCTATAATCATTCAACTCCCCCCTCTAATTATTTCGGGCGTGTGTTCTTGCGATCATATATAGGGGTTGATTACTGACAGGGAAAACACGGAGAAAATACTTAAAGATCACGAGATTGACATTGTAATATCAGCAGTTGGGGGTGCAAATGTATTAGACCAAGTTGCCCTGGTAGAGGCTATCAAAGCTGTTGGAACCGTTAAGGTAGTAATAATATTTAAGTTTGTTAAGATTCTCATTCTATATGTATAGAAATAATTTCGAGTGAGGAAAATATAAGAAATCAATTTCATTAACAAAGTGGGTGTTTATTTATGTTGCAGAGATTTTTGCCATCAGAGTTTGGGCATGATGTAGTGAGGGCTGATCCTGTAGAGCCAGGGATGCAGATGTACAATGACAAGCGTGTAATCAGACGGCTGATTGAGGAGTATAGGATACCCTACAACTATATTTGTTGCAATTCAATTGCTTCTTGGCCTTACTACGACAACAAGCACCCTGCTGACGTTCTGCCTCCTTTGGATCACTTCAAAATATACGGTGATGGCACCGTTAGGGGTACGCCGCTCCTGTCTGCAACACCTTTCTTCTTCTTCTTCCTCCTCTCCCTGCTAAACAGAGTGTTTTTAATATAGATAGATGTTATTTTTTAAAGTGATTTTTACTTGGAAATATATCCACTTATCAACTATATTAAACCTCAATTTTTTTTTTTAGAACAAACCTTAAGGGTTGGAATGGGAGCAAAGGCATAATATTAATGTTTTTTTTTTCTTTTTGTCGTAATGATATAATTTGAAAAAGGGTTTATAATGGGGAAAAATATAATAACAATTGAAGTGAATTTCATGAAAGAAAAAAAATACAGGGGGCTTGTGCTCAGTAATGAAATGGCTCTGATGTCTATCATGATCCATGCAGCTTACTTTGTTGCTGGCACTGACATTGGGAAATTTACAATGAAAATTGTGGATGATGTGAGAGCTATCAACAAATCAGTTCATTTTCGACCATCCAGCAATTTCTATAACATGAATGAGCTTGCATCTCTGTGGGAAAAGAAAATCGGAAGAACCCTCCCTAGAGTTACAGTCACTGAAGAAGACCTACTTGCTATTGCTGCAGGTCTTCCTTCTAATTCTGGTTTCTCTCTATGACACATTAATTTTTAGTTTTAAAACATATAAAACACTGCAAGTTATTTTTGTTTTTGTTTTTGTTTTCCCCGTTCGACAGAGAATAACATACCAGAAAGCATAGTTGCATCATTCACACATGATATATTCATCAAGGGTTGTCAGTCTAATTTTTCAATCAATGGCCCTGATGATGTGGAAGTTGGCACTCTATATCCCGATGAAGCTTTTCGTACCTTGGATGAATGTTTCGATGATTTTGCTCTCGAGTTGAAGGACAATAATAAGGATCTAGGCAGTAACGGAAATGCTACTCCAAATCATGTGGTCGAGTCACTGGCTCTATCAGCACCCTGTGGTTTGTTGGTGTGACAAAAAATAATCATGGCCTCTCTTTTTCTTGGACGACAAGTGCTTGAATAATGTTGCTAGGCAACACCATTTGCTTGTACGATTTACTTGGATTCCCATGATTTGTTGAAACAGTAATGGATTTTTATTTATATTCATTTTGCAGTGAATTTGCCATTGAAAGATGCCTGCATTACCATGCTCTGTGATTTTCCTGTCATTTGGTAGCAGCAACTGTAAAACCCGATTCCAATATTGAAAAAGAACTTGGATTATCGAGTCAATTAATCATGCTTTTCTAGCCCATGAGTTGATGATTAGGGCCTGACTCAAACCTGCAGGCAAAAATCGGATTATTAGGAGAAATTAGAAGACAGAAAAACCCAAACCAAATTAGTCCCGATAAGAATAAAGGAAAGCTCCAAGGACTTTTAAGAAAATACAAATAATATTGCCTCCCTCTCCCAAGACAAAGAAAACCAGGGACCTATGAGTTCCTCATAAACAAAGAAACCCTTTGCCTATGGGTTTTAAATCCGTATGTGAAGTCATGCAAGAATGCCAAGACTCTCGAAATCCATTGGTGTCAGCAATTTCTCTTGCAAAAAGCTTTCAAACATCCATGCCTTTGCAGAGATCCCTCTGGCAGTGAATCAAGTAAGTTTGCAATCGAACTTTTGGGTTTATAAATAACCAATTCTCTTCCGTTGAAGTTTCAGGAAATGAAATATGCACAGAAAGTGAAAATATTGGGAACTAATTGAAAGGTAGAGGTCAACCCATTATTGCAAAAAAATAAAAACAAAAACAAAAACCTAGGGCACTCTGCGAGGCCAATGGAGTCCTCCTGACAGCTTATGCTCCTTTGAGGAAGCAACAGAGTTATGGAGAGTGGAGCCCTACTGAAAGGGACTGCAACTGCTAAGGAAATTGCGTGGCTCAAGCACTCTCTTTTCTTAATATTTACTAGTTATTCTAACTGTAAAATTGGATGAATATATACAAAATACAAGAACAAGACTGAATTGATTGGGTCTAAAAACAATTGTGCCTTGGGCGGGCCTATGAGGAAGGGGTGTGTGTGATGGTGAAAAGTTTCAACAAAGGAAGGATACGAAGAATAACCTTAGATAGATTCAACTGGACATTTAGCAAGGAAGAATCTTGATTTCGGTGATGATTGTCAATTGGGTCTTGTTTGGAAGCTCAAGTAGAAGAGAATCAAAGCAAGCCAACTAGAACCGCCATCTAAGTCATCAAAAATCTTTATGTTTTTTTACCAAGTCAAATACTCTGAATCCTGAATTTTACAAAGCCCTATTTTACAACTATGTGCAAAAATACAAACTGATATGAATTGAAGTCTCCTTGTAACCCCCCCGCCTCCACTTAAACAAGCATCCAGGTAGTGTAGAAGTGGAATATGCAGTTGAGATTTCAATCGCAGGGCCATTCATCTGGCAGAAAACTAGAAAGATCAAGAACTGATAACACCGGACGCTCATGATCATCCAAGCTTTCTTGATGTACTTCTACTGACGATTTTCAGTTGGGGATGTTACAACTTGAGTAATTACATGTATTCAGTGTTACGGCATCCCTTTGGACCACCATATATCGCACCAACAAACAAGAAAAAAACACTAAAAGAAAAGGTACTTTCATAGTTCATCAAATTCTGTCGAGGTATATTTACAGTTCCTGGAAAATGGTACAAAACTACTGTAACATTTGAATTGAGGACACCACAATTGTAGCTTCCAGTGCGTGCTTCATCTAAAATCACAAGCAGCAAGGGAGCCTTCACTATTACACATCTTATGGATACAACTGGAACTACACATCATATACAGGCAACCGCTCTCCAATGGGGACGCGGCAGATTGGACATTTTTTACATTTCTCGCAGCAAGTGCTGAAGGCAAATTGAAGAAGATAATAACTAAAGGAATCAACACATTTAAACAGACAATTTCTACTTAATGTGAACATGGGAAAGTTACGGGGAAAGCACATTTTTATTTTATTTTTTAACAAGCAATGCTTCTTTTACTTGTACATGACATGAACAACCATTATGAAGGCAATGGGGTTAAGCGACAAGCTAGCTTTGTTCCTTGCGGCTAAGTTCCATCATCAATGAAAAGCTTCTCTCACCAATAATCTTAATTCTTTTTTATTTTTCATTCAAAGGTGTGTACTGTTCACAACATCAACAAATAACAATAAAAGAAAAGTGGATCCACATACCTGCAAAGGGCATGATGCCTGCATGGAAGCAGGACCACATTAATTTGTCCTTCAAAACATATTCTACATAGGATTTTGTCCTGATAGATACATCGAATCAGCACAGTGAGAACCAAAATAAACACTGAGAACATGACTGGTATCACAAAGATTAAAAAGAACATAAAAGACAACAAGGTTGTTCCCAGAAACTATTACATTTTGAAGCCTTTCATACTCCTCCTGGCTAAAATTTGTAATTTCTGTCTGCTCAATGAGCAAAGCATGTAATCTCCGAATCTGATATGAAAGAATTGAAGAGTAAAGTTGTATTTTTTTATTAAGAAAAGGCATAGTTCAGCAAAATAACAGTCTGGATTGATACAAATAAATCTAAAACTTGAGCCTTACTGAAAGGGCAAAACAACTGTTTGTACCTCATCAACAAGTTCAGTTTTGGGCTTCTTCTTCACAATTTCTGCTGAAAAAGTGTTGTAGCTGAGTAACAAGAGCAGAAGGAAATATTAGAAAAGATATAACTTAGCATAACTTCTGTGATCTAAAAAGAAATTATGCACAGTATGTACACTGCTCTAAATTATTCATCAACTGGAAGCACAAATTATGTTAAGGAACTTTATGGCAAGGCAGCTTCTCTAGCGAGCAAAGGCACTGCCTTCATTTTGGATGCCAGTCAAGAGTGGCCAACACTTAGTTAGGTGTGACCTGAATAGTGGCCACTCATGGCTGACATTGGGTCTAGTCCATGTCAATTTTCCACAGACAGCGCTTGAGACTGAGTTTCAGTTGACAACTGGTTGAATTTGATTGAATAGGAAGAGTGCCTTCGAAACTTTTGCAAAGGGCATTGTAGAATTTGCCAGCATGGCCAATGCACTCATGGTTTCAAGTCAGAGGTGCAGATGCAGTTGCACAGGTGTTACATAATGGTCACAAACAACGCATGGTTGCAGGGCTTGGGAAGTTGGGGAGTGACAATACCTGTGGTGATGGTTGGGTCAGGAAGGGATGGCCCTCCCAGAGCCACCCAACCCAACATAAGTATTATTCACCACCAAACGCAACCACACTTTGCTCACTTCATTGCAGCCATGAATTGTTAACATATTTTAGCAAATTGTCTTTTAATGTACACATTTTAATTGGTTTCACTAGAAATGACAGTTGAAATACTCTAAATGAATAGATGCCTTATTAGAATCAATATTTTTATGTGTCTTATCTCATCAAGTGATGTACATTTCAGCAATCTAGCATAATCATGCATAGAAGAAGAGATTGTAGCAATATTCTGTAAAAAAAAAAGATATGAATATTTTCAAGTGTAATGGTGTGATTCCAGAATCATGGCCCCATTAAACCATATGATGGAATGGAACCTTCCAATTCTGTTGCGCAACAGATGAATGCATTCTTATTGTCATAGCACAATACAGAACACTGCCACCAAAATTTGATTGGTAGGACCAACATATCCCTTGACCAACCAATGGAAATTTTGAAGCCTTGAAAGCCAGAAGAGTGGAAGATCCGTAAGATTAGGGGTTAAAGAAACTATCTCAAGACAGTGAAGCAATTAAAGTATATAACTGCCCAGCTCAGCAAAACCCTAAAGTTAAAACGCTATCAGTTTCTTTGACATTTAACTCGTCAGCAACAAGAAAATGTATGCATTAAATGTTTCTGCAATCCTCATGACTGTGCTGTTCATAATAACACAATTGCAAATGAAATTTCTCCTCATTCTTTTTGCATATTTCAGAACCATATTTTCCAGTATCTCGAGATGTGTGTGCATGTCCAACTATGTTTGAGTGATACAAAGTGTATCTGTGTATATGATGCAACTCTGAATATGTTAAATGGAGTTTTAATAAATTCATCTCGAGACATAGAGGTAAAAGGAAGGTGAAGGCAATACTGGAAATACATATCCTTGGAACCTTCAGAGAATATTATGCCTCTGGATAGAGGAAATGAAACTAAAAAATCCAACAGAAAGGCATTGAATTTTTTAGCATAGAAAACATACCCTGGACCTCCAGCACAATAAAGTCTAGCCCGCTCTTCACTGCTACCCTCATCAATTGACCACCACCCCAGTAACCTGTCAACAGGACCCAACCATAAGAAATAATTACAGCTTCATAGTCCTAGCATTTCATTGCAGGTGGTTACTGGTTTAGCAGGGTCGTTCAAACTTTATATTTACCAAGAAAAACCTTTACCTGGATCCACGGTACAAAAATTCAAAATAATCACGAGCTTTTGAAGTGACAGCAAAGTATCTACCAGAACCAGCTCCAATACTTAGTAAAAGGACAATCTTCTCCACCAATCTATATGCAGCAAACAAAACCCCAGCTCCTTGAATCAACAAAAGCGGAGCAAAAAGAATCAGAAATGGAATATGTTCAGCACCAGGTGGAGTTCCCTGAAATTGATGGGAATAAAAAGGAAAGGTCAGTTTTACTATGAACCTAACTTGGGAAAATTTGAAAACAATCATCGCAAGGAATTGCCAACACCCATGATACCTCCAAGCGCATGAAAAGCATGATCTGGAAACCAATGAAGGGAATTTTCAAAAAGTGTCCACCGATCTCCTGAGGGTTGCATATTCCACTGCTCTGGTGGTCATCTTCATCTGATACCATCAAGCCTCTATTCCAGTCAACATATCTACTTGTTGATGATGAACTGGGTCCTCCATTACGGGAATGCCTATGAATTACTGGATTATACCACTTTGTGCAAACTAGAAAGGCAAAGCACTCTGCAATTCTGTCAGAGGAGTAATTTGATTATTTCAGCATGCACTAACATGAAAAATCAAAACCAACTTAAGTTTCTGTTTACAGAAAGGGATGATACCCATAATTTATAAACAAGTCCCACCAACCAAGAACTACCAAATCACCTGCAAGGAGCACCCGTAATTAGAGAAAAATAAAAGACAACACAGCATGATAGCTGTTAAATGCTAATGACCAAGGATATATTTGCCATATGGTGAATAGGCACCTAAATACACGCTGCCTTTTCTCTCTCTAAGAAAATTGATTCTTGAAATGGTTGAAATGGAGGAAATGGGAACAAAACAGTGAGACCAATTCCAAGTCCGAAATTAAAAATGTCCTGGGTTTCACCCCCACATCCAGGCCATGTCGTGTAGTGTTAGACAAGGGTGTCTTGAGCTAATAGTGAATAGTCTAAAAAACACAGTTTGGAAAGATTACAGAAAACTAGTTTGAAAGGTGTTGATTTTTCCTGTCACCCAGCACAGAAAATAATTTTTTGATGGACAATAAACAACTCACCACATAACTTGAGAAGAGTGAATATGGTTGCAGCAACGAAGAAGACCATAGATATTGCAACCCAGAAGTGCTAGAAACCAAAAGATAACAAATATGTCATCAGACATTCCGAGGGAAAACCAGTAACTGAAAATTCCCAAACACAAGCACAAAAAATATTCAAAAGCAAAAAAACTTCATCATATCTACCACAATATTTGACCAGGGAAGCATTCAATAACATCTACTTTATGCGAGCATTTGAGGAAACAAAAGATATTAGGTACTTTGGCCCCTTGTCTGTTTAAATCAAATTAAGATTCTGCTTGTTGCACCTTTAATAACTAGAACCTGAACAAGAATGTCATTTATTGCACCTTTACAGTCATCATTTTCTTAAAACAGCAAACTGTACATACCCTAACTGGATAAGCAGCTGCCCAGCAATGGCTAATCAATCACCATTATATGCTACATAAATCCTAAAATGATTTGTAAATTCAAAAAGAACTCTAAACTTACAGGAAGAGTCTCCCATATTGCTTCATCGCTCATGCTTTCTTCATCTCCAGGCATTAAAGCTCTACACATCCTAGAATAGAAAATTATAGAAAAAGAAATACATCAAAAAATTGCTTGCCAAGGAATACTTTCGTGTGTGCATGGACACACTAAAACTACAACTTGAAGCAACGCTATAATTTGATCCTAGAACCAACCCCTCCCATGTACCACAAAAGCTAGAATGTCTAAAACCTACCCATCATGCTCCAATTAAACATGGATTTGCAATCTGATTTTTCATGCAATAGTATTTTGGATAACCAAAAACCAGAAACATCAAAGTTCTTTTACTGGTTTTGAAGCAGGGGCGGAGTTGGGATTGAAAGATGTGGGGGGGCAAAGAAAAAGTTTCCAAGAAATGTGGGGGGTAAAATCTAAAAAGAAGAGGATAAATTTGAGCTAATAAAATTAAAAAGCATTAAAATGAATAATTTGAAAATATTAAAGGGGGCAGTTGCCCCCTTGTCCTCTATGTAACTCTGCCCCTGTTTTGAAGCATTCATAACTAACTGGATCAAGGAAGAATTTTTGGCCCAAAAGTTTAGAGCACAAAATTTATAGTTCTAACCCAAAAGGGAAAGAAAAAAATAGAAGAAGAGGGTGAGATAGTTGCTTGTCATTGCTTAATTTTCTTGAGCATGTTCATATAAATGTCTTGAAACTTGATTTCTACACGAACATGAAGTGAAAACAAGTCTTCTCATCAAAGCATAACTGCAAAGCCAGCTAGTAGCACTGCACATACGCATTCTTTTATACACATTAGCGTGCATTCACCTTCTCCTACCGTAGGGAATCCATAGTAAGATCAAGCAACAGACTGTCCTGCTGCATCCAATCACACAAATAAATACATGTGTACACCAAATGAGACAAAGCCCAAAAACCAAACACCAACTACCTGCCCTGTGAATGCTAGCATACCCCCTCTAAGTGCATGCCACCTATGACTATTGCCATCATCCCATATTCAGGCAAGGTGGCATATTCCTAAGCCAGTATTGCAAACTAAATGTGACAATGAACCACATCTCAAAATATTCTGCATGTGAAGGCAAGCAGAAAGGGAAGCAATGGAAGATGTGCGTTTGGGATATTCCTAGGTTGCTGAAGGAAAGACTTCTTAAAAATCATTTACTCTGCATTTGAACTTGCAATTAATCACAGAATTTGTACTTTCAATGATTTGTGCCATAGATATGTCCATAATAGACCTTGCAAGACTGGTGGAGCCAAAATTACAGAATACCAACATTTTTATGCATTAGCAGAATGATCCAAATAAGTACTCAGGTAAAACAAAACAGAGAAAGTAGAGACTGAAAGATAGATTACCTGATGTTATCAATCAAAATTGCTGTTTCAAATGCTAACAATGGAAGAAAGACAATCTTCAAATTTACAACTGCAATACATTCAGAACACAAATCAAAATAATTAACTAGGTTTGGGCACTTTGAAGAAGTATTCTAACCCATGAACGCTGATAAACCTAAACCGAGGTTCATCAGATGCATAATGCAAATAAAAGATTGATGCAACAACATATCTGAATAAATGCTGGAAATCTAATAGTGTCAAAGATGATTATGTGATTAAGAATGCTTCCTTTTTACCATAAATGCTCTCGAGATGTATACAGAGTAGAATTTCAAAAGCAACAAGCAATGGCGTCGCCATGACAGCATGACATGGTGCCCACTGTCCATGAGAAAGAAGATTTTAGCACTTTTAACTACTGGTTGGTAAATCATATTCGAATTCCCCTGGGGAATCCTATAACAAATTGTCACACAATAAATATAGCTCAAGTAAGTTAAAAATATCCCATACATGGCGATCATGGGGCATTGACGGAGCAGGTAAGGAAAACCGACCACGTGCAACAACTGCATGAAATAGCCACAGAGGTGCAAATACAATCCTGCACAATATAACAAAATCCCAAGACTACTGAATAGCTTATAAGGAAAAGAAAATAAATCATTACAAGGTCAGATGCAGGGTATAACTACTAAATCCATGCACTTGAACATGGATGTCATCCAAATTCCATATGGTTACAACTGAAAATATTTTGTGGGAGATATTACATTTTCTTGTCCTCGGTGCTGTTACAATACATGCTTGAGCGTATAAATTAGTTAAAGAAAAAAATAGAGATGAAAACACAAGAACGTACTTGCATTTAAAGAATCAAAATATATAGATCTCAGGAAGTTGTAAATAATAGAATACTTGGCAAAATAACTTAAGAATGAAATTGAACATTGCAGCTCACACTTTTTAAGCACATGTAGGACCATCTTATAGGTAGTGTTTGGTATTTGTTCCAAGATAAAAACCAACAACAAAAAAGAAAAGAAAAGAAAGGAAAGGAAAAGGAATATAGGACTAAGGCGGAGTTGTGTTTGGTAATCATGTACAAGATAGAGTAAGCGTCTTTGTATCATATTTGGTTGATGGTGTACAAGACAATATAAAATGCAAAAAAAATAATATTTTACCCTTATATCATTTTTTCTTTATATAATACATTTGAAACACTAGATATTTATTTACATTTCATTATTATGCATCATTTACTTATTTAATAATTTATTAATAGTAATATTCTTTTCATTTCACATCATGCTAAAAATAAATTATTAATTTTGTAATTTTTTATTTAAATTTTGAAAAAAAATATTAATTCAATAAATTATTTATTTATTAATTATTTTTACTTTTAATGTAGTATAAAAAAAATCATTTATCTGGTAAATGTCTAATAAATTGTAATTTACTTTGGTTAATGTTAATTTATTTTTTTATTGGTATGTGTTAGGAATTATTTATAATCTATTTTAGCTAGTTAATTTTATTCAATTTTCATTTGATTGAATGATAAATAAAGTTGTATAATAAAAATAAAGTTTTATTTGATGATAACATTGGCTGGAATTGTGACCGGATTCCATCCTATCAAAATTTTCTCTCCTTACTTTCTCTTCTCTCTCTCTCTTCTTAATATTTTTCTTATTTTTATGATTTTTTCTTTTATATTTTTCTTTTTTTTTTCAAATTCAATGGTGGAAATTAAATGTTGCAAAATTAACGGTCCAGATCTTAAGTTGGGGATAGAGATGAGAATTTTCAAATGTTTTCAAGGATACTTATAGGGAAAAAAATATGACTTCTATCCTTCTTCAGGGACAAAAATCGGCTAAATTTCTATTTCGAAGACGAAGATGAAAATGAGGTTTTGTTCCATCTCTACTACCAAATAGGTTTTTATTCTAGTTGTCTCCGTCCCTTCTGTTATGTTAAAATAACCAAAGGCTTTCATAGGTTCCAGAACTGGAAACCACAGTCGTATTTCAAATTAAAAAACATTAGCAGAAGCACCATATAGCCTGTTAGGTTTCACATGGAAAATTGAAGTTTAAATTCTAAAGGAGAAACCACTATTATGGTTCTCAAGGTCAAGGTGATTATAGCTAGCGAGTAGCATTGCCTGGCGTTAATTTCATTTTTTCACTAAATTGAACAAAATACTGTTTATCCATAAATGGCAATAGCTAAATTGTTTCCACATGAATCTAGTTTACAAGCACAACATAATCCAGTAATCCACACTACACCAAGCACATACATATAAGGCAAAAATTATGCAAGCAACTGAAAACTAATTGTGAAAGCAGGACTTCATCAACATTACAAGATGTACCATTCAATGCGTGTATTCATTTGAACAGACAATAAAACGGACAAAAACCCAAAGATTTTCACAAAGTATTAATCTCAATCAAGCACTCTAAAAAGCCCCCTTTACACAGTGATTAAACCCGAGATGTTAAAACAATCAAAAATTCACAAAATAGGTCATCAAGAATTCCCATAAAACACTAAAGTTTAGAGCTTTCTCAAGATATTCACTTTCTCAGCAGCCAAACACAGAGAGAAAAAATATTAAAAAAAAGGGTTACTAAAGAGGAAAAAAAAAACTGACCACCAATAGTAAGAAACAGCACGGTCTAGCTTGAAAGAAAGCAAAAGCGTGAATGAGAAAAGCAAGGCATGAGCTATAAGGCCCTGTGATGACTTGGCGACTCTCCTCCAGCTCATCACCACTCTTCTTTGAACCAGCAGAGAAGGAATTTATAAGGCAAGTTCCAATTTCCGGAGAATTGACTCCCTTTCTATTTCGGATTTAGCTTGCTTGTGTTTTCGGAAGAGGAAACTGTGAGCGAGAGAAAAGAATTCGGAAATTACAGAGTGAATGAATCATTGAATGGCATCGAAACAGAGACATTTTTGTCGTCATGGCTTCACTTTCACGGCAAAACAAAGTGAAAGAGACATCTTTTATATTGACGGAAATAGACATGGTTTTTTGGTTTAATTACAGGTCTGTTTTCCGGATTCGTGGGAGAATGGTCGGGGTAGTTTGGTAACGAGTGATGAGAGAAAAGGGTAAAGAAGACAAAGTCGTTGGTTGAATTGAAAATAACCATTGCAACTCAAAAAGTTCCTGAAGTGTATTGGCAAATGGATAATTTCCCGTTTCATCTTCCGTTCGTACCAAGATAATGAAGAAATATATATATATATATATATATGTCAAGTTGCAAGTTTAGCACTAGGAGTGATACAAGCTAGTTGGTGATGGGAAGGGATTATCAATTTGATGATTTATTAATGGAAAGGGGAATCATTGTATGGAGTAAGGTGTAGGTGAAAAGGTGTAAGGCACCATCAGAAATGCTTGATTGAAGGATGATGTGACAGATGAACATCTTTGATTGCTTTCAACTCCATAATGATTGCTGGATCGGTTAATGACTTTGCTTTCCATCCTATCATTTTGAATTTGATTCAAGCAGTTCATGGCAATTTCTTGAGTATTTTGACAGGACATCTCCTTATTCTTAGAGCGTTTGTGCAAGGAATAATAAGGTTGTTTTTTTAAGGCTTTTTTTTTAAAAAAAAAATTATTATTTTTATTTTTAAAAAATTATTTTTGATATTAGCACATTAAAATAATTTAAAAATACTAAAAAAATATTAATTTAAAACAAAATAAATAAATAATTTTATATTTTTTTAAAAAATACTTTTAAAATATAAAAACAAACCGAACATATCTAACTTGAATGAAATTCAAAAATAAACCAGTCAATAAATTGATTTTATCAAATTCTATCAATCCCATCTATCTTGATTGAATAAACTATGAAATGTAATAAATAAATAAAAATAATATTATTTAAATTTTTATAAAAAATAAAAATAATGTTAACCCTTGTTATTTTATGGGTCGGATCCCAAACCAATAACCATATATATAAACTAGTCATGACCATTAAAAAAATCAGGAAAATCTTAAATTTCACTCTCCAGCATCAAAGATCGTAATTTCATTTTTTCTAGTCAATAATTCACTGCCATTAATGAATATTCAATAATGAAAACCAATAAACATGGCAGGTAGATTACTTTCAGTGTTTCGTTTGCAGAGTTTTGGTAAGGAAATTTAATTTTGCCTGACAGTTTAATTCTAGCAGCGTTGAACATATTCCGACGCCACAGGCTCTCATTTGTAATCCAACAATGTCCGTTACGAGAGTTTCTGTGTAGCTATAAAATATCATCTTGCATTTAATATTAGCCTACGTTTTCTTAAAGGTTTGTTTTTCTGAGAACATGTCGAACATGAAGGATTATACACCTAACATTCAAGGTTCTAAACGGATCAATCAAAGATGGTTGAAACTATTGGTTTACATGTAAAGGTATAAATAAGAGTAAAGTGTGATACTGTATTTGGTAAAAAAAAAAAAATTCCAAAAATATCAGTATTT
>Ga0307511_10003902_pt1 | contig 15238 bp, 7 predicted proteins | sample 13_EM_MG_FD_200266 | JGI IMG/M metagenome (GOLD analysis project Ga0307511, IMG submission 200266) | Populus trichocarpa ectomycorrhiza microbial communities from riparian zone in the Pacific Northwest, United States - 13_EM | ecosystem: Host-associated > Plants > Roots > Unclassified | place... | reverse complement strand
TAGATCTGACTCTCCATAGAGCATTGTCTAACAGATATTTAACGATGTTGATAACGCCCTGCATCCGCAACTATTATATATCACAATCCCCCCTTTTTTCGCTAACACTAACAAGCTCTGTACAGAAAAACTACCTCCCTCTCATTCCACCCCCCCTACGGTCCCTATTCCTATCCCGCTCCCTATCTCTGTCCCAGTCCCGCCCCCGACTCCCACTTCCACTACCACCCCCTCTACCGCCTCTACCCGTCCCCCTTGCCTGTTCGGCTAAGTCTCGACCCTTCTCTAGAGGATCAATCACCACCAATCCATCATCATAATCATGCTCCTTCTTCCAATTCAAATCCTTGCCTAATTTGTCCTTCTCAAATTTCAGCGTATGTCCTAAAAAGTCCTCCGGGCTCACATCCTCGTCCTTAATAGCATTAACATTAGCATCGTTTGCATGGGCTTCATCCCATGATTTACACGACTGGCAGTATGGAATGAAATGTAGATCACAGAGCTGGTATTCCTCTTCTTCGTCATCAGCAGTGGCAGTAGGCGCTGGGGCAGTTACGGCGAGCGTATCAGGAGCTTCTGCCTTCTCCTGCAAAGAGATATCCCCTCGGTCGTCGGTGGATTCCGCGGCTTTTGCTAATTTTAGCCTAAACCGCTCTAGTGCATACATTGCATCTTCATCGTCAACATCTCCTGCTCCACCTTTACCCTTTCCGTACCGCTTTCGCTTTCTACCTTTGATGGAGGTCGATGGTAGCATTTCTTTTTGTAGACCTAGTAGTGACCTTTTCTTTGGTGCTGGTGCTGAGGAGGGTGACTCTGCCCCACCACGTTTTAGGGAGGATTTTAATGCTTCAATTTGTGCATTCGTTTTGGCAAGAAAGGAGTCCATTTCTCCCTTAGGTTCCGGTGACGGAGATCGAGAAGGTATAGCTACAGGTGTAGGCTTCGTTAGTTTTGTGGCCGGGGGTAGGGGTTTTCGGGGTGCGGGAGATGATGATCGTGAGGATGAAGGTGATGAAGAAGAATTTCGACTCCTGGCTTCTGGCTCTTTTGGTGCAGGTCGAGCTTTCATCGGTGTAGCCTTTTCCTCCTCTTCCTCCGGAATGGCACTAACCAGCCTCGTATCAAACTTCATCTTCTTTACCTGCACCAATGGCTCCCCTTCCTCTTCATCCCCACCAAAACTCAATAACGCCTTCCCCGTTTTCCCCACGCCCTTCTTCTTCCCCGCTGCGGTCTTTTTTGGTATCTCCTTTCCCACCGCCTCCTTCTTCTTGGTTTCCCGTTTCACGATATCCTCAAAAGGATTCACCAGTACCTCCGCCCCTATAATCTTCACCGAATACAACATCTTCTCACTCCCCTTCTCTTCCAGCTCCATCTCCCCAATCTTCACAAGATTATATACCGACTCCCCAACCACTTTCCCGAACAACGTATTCTTCCCTGTCAACTCCTTCGTATCTCCTAACGTGAAGAAAAACTGACTTCCATTGTCATCTGGTTTCCCTGAGTTTGCCATTCCAAGTAATCCTCGACGGTTGAACTTCAACCGAGAGTGGAACTCATCGGAAAATAAACCTCCGGGATAAATTGCTTCACCGCCATGCCCAGTCCCGGTCGGATCACCACCTTGGACAATAAATCCTGGGACAAGCCGGTGAAAGATAGTATTATCGTAGTAGCCATCGAGACAGAGTTGGAGAAAGTTGCGACAGGTGAGGGGACATTGGGTGGCCCAGAGCTCGAGTTCGAGGTCGCCAGAGGTCGTGTGCAGGAGCACTTTCGCACTGAAGGAGAGGATCAGTGAGGGAATCCTAAGGCGGGGGGGTTAGGGAAAGGGATCACTCACGTCGTCTGCGGTTCCAGAGTGTAAAAGCTCGACATGGCTACTCAATGTTCTTCCAGTGCTTGCCGGTAACTATTGCGACGCGGCGAGTTTTGATGTCACAAGTTTGTGCCAAGCAAACGGGCTCTGTGGAGCTTGCTGCCAAGGCGCCTGAGTCAAAAAAGGAAACGCGCCTAAGCACTCTGTACCGGCAGGTTGTACAGCTGGCTTATGACGCGGCTACCAAGTAACCTATCCTTAAGCGATAATTTTCGGGTGCTCAAAGTAGGGAACAAATGCATAGAAGAAAAATACTCATGATACCTCATGATAGTAGAGAACTCCGTACAGAGTAGGTACATGCATGCATATATTACCTATGACATGTACCAGGGATGCTAGTGCAAAAAGTATACGGTGGCACATGTAGTGAGCAAAATAGCCTCATGCTGTTCGCTCGATATCTTTTTCGCATATACGGATAGCTAGCTTCAGGCCACCATATCACTACCACTATGATGACTATATTGTTCTCAAGCAAACATAGCCATGCCATTAGCAACCATAGCTTAGTAGATCAGATTACTTATTAGCTCCTGACTCATGCTGTTGTTTGAAATTTCCGGTGGGCCTATGGGAGTTCCACTCAGCGGCGTGCCTGGTGCCTGGGACACTATTTGGACACTATTTTCGTAGTGATGGAGGTGACTGTAACGTCACGGGGAGCCCTCAAGCCCGTCCCACACATATATGTTTAGGTTTTGTGCTGGCGCGCAATTCCACAGTAACATATATTGTATATATATAACGCATAAGCAGGTAATCTCTGACGAAATTAAGAGGTTAGGCTACGATAAAGATGAAATACATGCAGCTTTCTTTTTCAACTTCACATCGGTTTCAGCTGGTCATGGGTGCTAAAACCCACATCTTTATCTATGCCTAAGCCCAAAAAGAATACTAAAATTATATTAGCAGCCCTATCGGAGAAGCCGTATAGACCCAGGCCCATGACCAGCGAATATTTGCAATTTGCTAAGATAGAGATATAATAATACCACTGTCACAGAAATACCCAAACAAAACTTCTGTCCCTAGTACTCAACGAATTCCGACAGTATGATTGCCCCACAGTTTCTATGCGTAGTACTGGTGGTCATCAGGTTAGTCCAGCCAGATCTACATAAGTATTAATTACAATTTCAAGTACCTAAATAGGTAGCTCCGCATGTGCACAAATCTTCCCTAGAAACAGACTCCGAGAGAAACATTTTCAGCTAGCTTTGACATGTTGATACGTGAACAAATGATTCCTAAATAATCAGCGATAGACCATATTTATAGAGGCAAAGGAAAGGCAGCAATGTGCGGAATATTGGCCAAAAGTTTGCAATAAATCAACATGAACATTCCAAGGTAAATCCGTCGGCAAAACTAAGGAACGGGGAAACCAGTCCATAAGAGCCGAAATCTAGAGCGCTGTGAAGCATTAGTGCACCGCGTTATGATCAGATGGATCTGCGTCCATTTAACATTTGTTCGAGGAGGCTGAAATATCCCTGCTGTGGAGGTACATACGAAACTCTGCATATTCACAATGACGGAATGGTTGCATCCTCATGAAGTGTACAGCCCTGCCAACGTGTCCAAGGGCTGACCGCCACCCGTGGGCGCCTCATCGCCTCATCCCATCTTCTCTGCAACACATCGATATTGCTGCATATGCACTCCTCATGATCATCGAAAACGACCAGCGCCCATACTACTTTCGCTGATGTGATGGTATGGGCATGAGCCCATAGAGCCCTGTATGTCCACACACGAAGTGCTGGAGCTATCCGAAAAGTTTCCGAATAAGCTAGTTCGATCTCCGCTCGTGTTAAGGCAGATGTCGAAACGTTGAGTACTTATAGCCGCATATCGTGCTGTACCTCACTGGAGGATACGTCGCATGGGCCTCAGTTCAATACCGTCGCCTTTCCGGATTATATTGGTTGCTACTTTTTAAGTGCGCCGCAACCAATCATACGGGTGCCGAGACTACGTGAACGGTTGACCGTTGTGGCGGAGCCATAAAGCAAACCAAATATGACGATTTTGTACCGCGCGACGGGGACTGCAATTGTTGGTCCATGCAATATCATAGGCCTCGAAACTAGGTTGTGAACCCAGAATGTTAAAGTATCAATATTGGACAATGGACTATTTCCCCACCCCCACACCGGTTCGATTGATGTTCGTCCTGCCTGGCGAGACTACAGCGCATGGCTGGGCTGAGTTTAATTTATTCCGAACCCAATCCGACAATAAACCTCCGTAGCCTAGTCTTCGGATGCCCCTTATGGGATTAATCCACCATGTTTGAAGATCAGAGAAAGTTACTTTTTTTTGCGCGCGAGTTGTCATGAAAGGTACCTGCAGAATTTGTGGAATATGAACTTTACCCCCGAACAACGAGGTGTTGAGCCTGGGGCTGAAGATACAAAGGAGATTTTGAGTCTATATGGGAACCCATCAGTATGTTAAATAAAATGAATATGAGAACCCATCGGTGTATCCTCAAATCTTCAGTATACACCACGGTACCGATACCTGCCACCGACCTCCACCGAGAACATAATCTACCCAAGACCATCAATATCGGAAGATGCCACCCTTAACTCCCCAGGCCGAAGTGTTCAACAGCACATCCACATCCAGGCGCGACCACGACAACGTCAAATGGTTAAAATTGAGATCTTTTTTGAAATTTCAGCGACTCCAGGAGAAGCTGTTGACCACCCCAGAAAGTGTAAACCGGCGCCACGCAAGATCTTCAAGTGAGAAACGTAAACGCAGTACCACCTCCACTTTGAGTGTGACCCGAAGCCTAGAGCCAGTAGATAACTGGTCAGTATTCAGCAACATATTCGGAATGGGAGGAGGCAGCAGCGGCGGTGACACACCGTCTGTATCTGTTTCAGCTTCACCCAATTCAAGTTATGGTGTAAGGGGCCGACCTGGATGCTACAGGCCTAGTCTCTTAAGCTTGAGATCGAGAAGACGCAAATCCATAGTCGGCCGGGGGCCCAGAACTGCATGCATTGACCTATCGAGGCCAGACAACTCAACTCCGAACTACCCCCGTCCTTATACTCGGTATAATGCGGTATATAATACTAGTACTGAATTCGAAGGTAATACTGGCCCGCAACAACCCTCGGCTTACCACCAGAAACAGTATGAAGACAGCCGGCCCGAGACCATTGACCATGGATTCGACCCGCCACGGGTTCCATGCTGTGGGATGCATGCAAACATTGCAATGCACGATAGAACCATGGGTAGCCATCTAGAGCTGAGCCCCTCAGCTGTGCTCGAGCTCAAGCTCCGAGAACCAGGCCTCCGCAGCTCCACCGCGCTTCCAGCTGAGCTCATGACCAATCTTTGGGAGGACTATCCCCCCTCAGCTGCAGGCGAGCACAGTGAGGGAAGCGATACTGCGACCCTTGTTGAGCACGACCCCACACCGCCTCAGTCGTCTGATAGTGGCATATCTCTTACTTCCCAGCAGGGGATTCAGAACCCATACACTTTGGGTTGTGTCTCCCTCCCAAGTCAAGTTCCCAACACCCCTCCAGCAAAACCTGGAAACCTCCCCGACCGCGAGCCTATCATCCCACATCCAGGACATGGTGGACGTAGCTCAGCTGAACAGGCGTCCACGGAGTTCAAAAAGCCAGATAGCAATGAAGCTCCCCTACATATGCATACAACCGTACGTGATGAGATTATTGCAAGAGGCCTAATCTTCTTCTCCGCTTGTCTTTCATGGATGTCCCCAATGTTCCCTTGTTAGTTTTCGTGTCTTTGCCAACCTTAGACTAGCTGTACCTACAATGGAGGCGATGCATAGCTTGAAACAGTTGCATACTTCGTTGGTGGTGGCATGCTTGTCTAAGGCTCTTGTGGTGTCCGCACTCACAGCTTTACGACAATTTCCCAATCTGGGGCAACCCCTCATTGGATGACTTTTAGGTGCTTATTTCCTAGTTCATGCTTGTTTTACCCTCATGCTTATTTCTATATTCATGCTTGTTTCTACGACCTATTTTCATCACATTTCAGTCTTGGTTATTAGGAGCTCTCCTATCACGTTTCAAATTTATAGATTCCTCTCAGCTTCTTTCCTTTTTAACAGTTGTACCATGCCTTTCCTTTTTTTTCCGACTTTTCCTAGTTCACCTTTCCTCCAATTCGAGTGGGCTTGGGTCTGGGTAAGATGTGGATTGTCGGCAAGGACTAGGTGGAAGGCAGATCTATAAATGGATGACATTGGGATTTGGTTTTTGAAGGAGTAGGACGTGTAGGAGAAGGTGATGGGTTTGTTTGGTGGATCAAGGATGTTTAATTGCTTGAAACGGAAGTCAACGGCTTTGGGGGTACAGATCGGGACGGCCTAGGTGGAGTATTGCAACCGGTCAATGAAGTTTTTTTTAGTTTTTCCAAGCATTGAGCTTATAATAGAGGCATATATCACTTAACTCGTTTCAGTATAGAGAAATTACAACGGAGGCAGATGCGTATAGATATATATCGAGAAATTCTAAGATAATCGAGTGTCAGGGGAGGCATCACGGCGTGAGCAGATGGACATGTAGACTTGATGGTGGATATGTGGATAATATTACATATTGTAAAGTAGATCCCTAACTACCGAAGCAACTTAGTCGTCCCACTACATAGAATCGAAGCCTCAAGGATAACAGCTAGTCTTTTGCCGATAACAATATATCATGAGGAGCGCGTGGTCCCGGGTCATGTGTAGCCTACAAGCTTGTTGGGAGTATAGTATGAATGGTAATGGCCACAGCCAATAGTGGAAATATCTTCCTTAAATTTTATAAGCTGACAGCACCTACAGGGCCAGGCTTGTAACGGAAAACAGCCGGTGGGGCTCTATTTGGAGTCCCCCCCAGCTCCTTGCAGATTGCAGAGCCAGGTATCCTGCAGTATGAGAACCCAACCGAGTATGGCAAATTATTTTAGGTTATGCGTTTCCGCCACGTTATGTGCTTGGGTAGTATATTTGGCACTGGGGCTGCATGATGCATACAATTCTTAGGTATAGATGTGCCTAATGAGACATAACATCATGATCAAATACCATCCACACGATACCTATAAATATGGTATGTTCATATAGAAGGTGCAATTCTAAGGAGTGCCCTGGTCAAATTAGTGTAGCAAAGGTGTTGGTATATGATTCTGGTACACGGTGGTATGGTGAGTGTATGGGACGGATTGGTTTCTGAATCATGCTTATAATAAATGCTTAGCTAAGTCCGTCGAGGTTCTCTATGTATAACCTAGTCAATTAGATTTCTCGTTTGTACTTGAGTGTACATGTACCATATATATCCAAGCGCAGAAGCTAGTAGTCTCGATCCGATGTCCAGCTCTCCAAGGGTCACCCGCCCTGCAGGCGAAGCTTACTTACATCTGCATATGTAAATATATTATATACTGTAACACCCATTAGTATCCCTGTTGAGCTTTGACTCAGCAAAACTCCTAGCAACGTAATCTCTGCAGATAGATACTGGAGCCATTACTCATCCATTTGAGTAACACCGATCTCTGCGCAAACCAGACTAGTCTTTACATTACCTGCAGCTGGATTCAAAGCCGTAGGTGTAGTCTGGTTGGGTACAGTGTGAGCATGCATGCACCCAAGAGCAGATAGCCGAATCCCAATATAATAGAGTCTATCAAATAAACCTAATCCAAAAAAATTATGTAGATCATAAAAACAAGGAGTGAAAGCGACTAAAATGACGCAATTCCAGAGCCAGCACTACCCAAATCGCTGGAAACCGTATATATCTATATGTCTAAGCTTCTCAGTTTTCACGGCATAAGGCTGAGTGCTCAATCATACTTAGAGAGCCTCTCGAACAACTCAAGTATTGCGGCATGTACTGTTAGATGTATCCAATGATACCTCGGCACCCGCAGTGGCACGCGTGCTATACTCAATGAAACCTATCGATTTACCTACCCCCGCGTCCATGATACTTAGTAACTTAACAACAAATCTACTCACTGCCTCGTGGCGCATATGCATGATCATTGCTGACCACATATTTATACGGACGGTATATGCTGACCACCTAAAATCGGTTTGGCCCGAATAATTACCCCCCACGTGCCACATCGGGCTAGTCGGATCCATGCAAGCACAAATTCCGCGGACGACGAATGCTGGCGATTCCGTCTTGGCTCAAGTGGGCCTGCAAGCCATATCTGCAGGCCTTAGGGTGCCGATGATTGCCCGCCAAACATAATGGATATCTTGGCAGATAAATTGAAGGGGTGTCAGGTACATATGAATATGGAATGGTTCCAACAGTTCAACTGAGCGCAAGGCTCTGCTTTCCCTTCTGACCCCTCAGGGTATGATTTGGAATCCCTCAAATTTCAAATCACCATCTGCATGCTGACGGCTGCCTGGCCATTTCGTGGCTGCATACGAATCTAGAATGTAGGACTCAAATCTGTCGATTACGGGATAAATTTCTGAAGGTAATTCCGACCTGATCTTGCATACAATTAATAAAAACTAATACTTGAATATAACCTTACCCTGATTCTTGGAGGAGCCGCCGGTTTACAACGGGACCAAGAACAGAGGGATGGACCGGGGATGGTCGTGGGTGTGACCAAAAGGCAGCTGCGGGGCAGGCCGATAGTACAGTTGGCAGGGTTGGTTTCTTGGTTGCTTTGTTGATTGGATGACTGCAGACTGCAGCTCTGCGCATGCAGGTTCTCAGTAATCGCATGACTTTCGCCCCTGAAACTTTCCCATGTCCATCGACATGATGGTCAATTCTCTTGAACCATAGCAACAGCTGGTAACCAATAATATACTAGGAATGGGTGCAGAATCTCCAAAATGAGAAAAAATTAAAACGACACGTAAACTATGTCTGTGTCTAGCTGGGTATTACACCCCGGTTAACCCTTCACCCTCAATCAGCAACTTCCAGATATCGTAGCTCACTTCTCCAATTGTTTGATGGGCGAATACATAAGCAGAATCACTACGAACTCTTAGAAACTATTAGCTGTTTTGTTGGGTTTAAAGTTAACCCCTGGCTCATCAATAAAATTTTCAGTCATAATTGCTATCTGTCCCGTGAGACTGCTCACAAGAAGGTGATTAATCTGGACATAATTGGTCATGACTTATCTACAGAAACACAAATAGGAAAGGGTACGTATGTATAAGGGAGTAGGGGAGGAGGATTTCAAACCCCGCACCCCTAAATTTCTTAAGGAAATGAAGAGAAGCCCAGATTCATACTTGAACGCCCAAATGCCATATATAATGATGTAGCTCCCAAAATCAGTCCTTTAACAATGCCATAATAACGAAAACTCCAAATATCAAAAGATTAACCAAAATTATTCTAGAAATGAAACAAAAGGAAAATCCTCGCATGAAGGGCTGAACATTAAATGTCAAAATACAAGTCAAAGCCATCTACCAGCGCAATGGTCGGGACATAGGATCTGAAAGCTCCATGTAGCACCCAGTAGACCCATACATAGATGAATCCGGTGTTTGTGAACCCCCCCTATTTGGAGACCTTCGACCACTCAGCCGAATTTCCGGGGATGCTCTAGCAGAACAAAGGGCAGAAGGATATGTGGCGACTCCTGCCGTACTAACAGCGGAAGGGTAATCCCATTGAGTAGTGACTGGCTCCATCTCGGCTACCTGAGCAATGTGTGGTGGCAGCGGAATTGGTGCACCCGTATATCCCGCCCCCAAAGAGGGACTGCGTGTTAAGTTTTGTTGCGCATGTGGATGTCGTTGTACTGGCTGTTCTCGACGAATGCGTTCTATTTGGGCCTGCTGAATTTCGTACACGGATGGAGTCACAGATTGTCTTGAGTTTGAATCTGTGGCTAAATATCGAGCAGAGTCCGCCCCATTAAGTGAAGCTGGGTATATATCTTGGATAAGAAGTGGCTCGCCAACTAACTTATTCTCATGCGTCCAGACTGGCGGATGTTCTCTTGCGACTGGTTGTTGTCCGTACGTGTACGGGTGCCTTTGTGGTGTGGGTATAGCTAAACTGAAATCTCTGTTGTGAAGAAGTATGCACTCAGTTAAAGGATCTCTGGGAAAAGGGATACCATACCCAGCAGTCTCTCCTTGGTCACTCATTTGTACATCTTGAGAAATATCCGATCTAGAACTGTAGATGCTATGTGGCAGGGTAGCTTGAGGGTTGAAAATAAATCTGGCGCCCTGGGAATAGTTCTCTTCTTCATAACCATCCCCATGACTAGAATGTTGTGGAAACTCCACCGCACAATTTTCTGGATTGAAACCCCTCTGCCCTGGCAAATATACAGGCTGATTATCGAATTCGTCCAACACCGGGCTTATCCCAAAGCGATCCAATATTACTCCAATAATGAATTCTTCAGACTCTGCGTATTCCGCAAGTGAACCATCAGTATAGGGTCCAAGCCTAGCTGCTAGAAGCTGCCGGTTCATGGCTTCAATACACTTGTATAGCATTGACATGGCGGCATCTTTCTGGGCCACTTGGGGGTTGAAACTTGGCCCTTCTTTAGGCCGACGATTGGTAAAAGAGCAAACGGTGTTATCAAGCCGACATCTCTGGCACGGAGAGTCTCCAGTACACTATCCATAGGTATTCCTTGTTAGCATGACTTCACGGACACGGGTGCTCTCCTAGGAAAAGTGAGGAGGAGGGTTCTAAAACAATAGAGTGGAGAACAAACAACGAACCTTTGTTTTTTTGTGTCGACATCTGTCGCAAGCTTTTGGCGTCCGCTTCGGGTTGCGGGAAGCATCGTCAAAATCATTGTCAGGAGAGACTGAGGGGGGTGATGCAGTTGCAGTACTGCTAGTGGAAGTATAGAAAGCATCAAGTGCAGGGACCATCATCGGTGTGGTTTGTTGTTCCTAGTGAAGCTGGATATTATGAGTGAATGTGTCAAATTTTCAATTGCGTGTGTCGGTATGAAGTGCTGTGTTGAGCTCCAGAGTGAACGGGAAAATATGGATTGTTGGGCTGAAGGGGATTTGTTATTATCTCCCCAAGATCTATCTTCGAGTTCGGTCTTATCCGCTACTACTGGCTTGAACACTGGATATCTAGATTTAGCAGGTAGAAGTGAAGAAGTGGGGTGGCTGCTTGATATATGCAGAGAATCACAAGAGCCTCTTTCTAGACCCTGCCGACTATGAAGCATGAGATGAAAGTAATAAATATAACTCCAAGACTGATTAAGGGCCGATAGAGAGGTCTGAAGGTGTTGGCAACGCGGTTGCTGAGCTCTAACTGGATTCTGTAAGACTTCCAGAACCCCGTCATTGCCAAAGCCGAAGCTACCTCCATGCATCAAGGAGTTGGGGGGGGGGGCAATAGTCAAGGGGCTGCCGTTAAAAAAAACCGTTTCGACAAGCTCCCCTGTCATAAGTATTCTTGAAATGGTATACATACGTTTCACTGCTTCGAGTGGACTGCACTCTGCTGAGGAAATAGTAACATATCGATGCGTCAGCGCACAAAATTGACTCGCTTGCACCCACACCTCCTTGCAGCACAATTTTGAACCTTGCCCTCCGTGCAGCTGTGCATGATGCCAAATAATGCATACGCGCGACTTACAGAATATCATCACAGACGGACCTAGGTGGTTCTCTAACTTAGTAGCAATTCTCACGCTAGCAATTCCTACGCTAGCAATCCCTTTCATTTTTAAGATCTTGATGTCCCTATGAATGACTGGACTGCAAATTCTCTCTCTGCCTTCACGTGTGATTTCTGCTAGCGCTGGGTCCAGAGTACGGCACGGAACGTTAAGCGCGGTCACATTTAGCCGCAGGTCAAGCTTTTCGGAAGCCAGACCTGCAGGAAAAATTAATATTCCTAGGCTAGGCCCACAAGGTCGACGTATCCAATTTAAGTACCTCAAGCAAGATACTCCTGCATATTGTGTCAACAATTTAGAGGGGCTCAGATTGCAGGACTAGACACTTTGTAGCTATATCTAAATCCATATATCTATAGTATGTACACTGGAATACCTATCTTAAAGTATAACAGTGGGAGCCCACGAACGGCCCGATGCCCAACTCGGGTTTATATCCTACAGAGTACATAGCATGACAAATACGGTACCTACTAGATCTCAGATCGCAAGCGAGAATCCAAGGGCGTGAATTTGAGGTTGTGATCGAGTGGACAACCCTCCAGCCTGCAGAGCAAGGGTAGAGAGAACGAACTAGTCCGGTGAATGACCTACCTAACCTATTTAGAATGTGCATGCGCCTGCAACTCAAACACGACTTAATTACTCAGCACTCGCATATAATTTAACGTACTGTTAGCTCAGCAAAACCTTTTCAAATTTGTGTTCACTCCGAGCCATCCCTGCCGTGTGTCAGCGATTATTCTCATGGGGTATCCTAGTCCTAATATAGCGTTCGCCTAAGATACCAAAGCGGTGGAACTGGGGACGGCCAGAGAACCTAAATTGGTGACATGCTAGCTCACTTCATACTTCAGTGTTTTGATTGCCTGTGGGTGGGGGATTCGTAATAAATGCAATTATACCACTAGATCACAGCTTAGTTCTCCGAATTCGCTATTCCCCAGCTGGGTTTCGCTTCCAGAGGAGGGGGTGGTGCAACCCGACTAGCTAGAGGTAACTCGGAACTCTATACCCGGGACCTACACGTGACATTCTGCACAGAAAAAGCGAAACAATCCTTCTCAAAGCTGGACATTCGGGTTGCACATATTCCGAGGCTCAATCGAAAGAATGCTTTGTTTAGTTAGTTCCTAATCTGAGAAGGTAGGCATTTGGGGCGAGGGGCGCATTATCTCCTAATTCGCGAGTTCGCCTGGCACTTGTACTATTGTATTCTCGCCTCTTGAAACCGTAGATTCGAATTCTTAGACACGATTTGTCGATTTGAACAATTGGAATTGGGAAATGAGCCATTCGAAACCGTACTACCTACCCACGCTGGACCAATGCTCTCCTTATTCTAGATTGTTGATGCTTACCGTTGCCGTGCAGCCCAAGTGTCACTTGTGCTAAAAATAACTACCCCGGATCACGCTAGCTCACGTGCATAATGGATTGGACTGCATATATTGGGAGGATGTCAATTGCATTAATGCGTAGCTCAAAAAAAATTAATTCAACGTTTCAGCAGTCCCAAAGGGACCAAGAGCCATTGCTACCGCCCTTGATATTAATATCCAAGCTTATATCTGCTTAGCGTTGATTACCCCTTTCGGTAATCAGGGTTGAACTTTGTCGCTTGTTTGGTGCTTCAGCCCTAACGGGCCTTTTTGAACTCCCAATCTCGGGTCATCCTGCACCCCCTGGGCTATAAATGATCAAACATTTACATCGCGGGTATACTGTTTGTCCATATAATCTTTTCCCAATTTTCAGGATCCGGAATGGTCTTTCCCGCTTACGGTCGGCGTATCCCGTACCGGTCGGTGTTAACCTCGATCCGGAATCCAAATTCTCGAGCCCGACTCCGATCGGGGGAAACGTACACATCTGGGGCTGATGGTTCAGATGAGAATTTGTTGATTTTGCATTAGGCACCCTTCAACTTCGGCATTTGCAGCATTTCCGGTACTTCTTGGGATCTACATCTACTAGGTAGTTATGTTGCGTTGATCTACATGACGATCTCAACTTTGACTTGCTTCCTACTGACATACCTACATAGGTACCTGTATGCCATCGTTCTGTTCGTGACGGATTCATGACGCAGACACGCCCATCGCTCCCGCACGGGCCTGCTAGAGTACTTACCTACATGCTATTTAGCGCAACATGCACTGTAAGTTCTAAGACGGTTGATGGCTGCATTACCCGCCCCTGTCTTCACCTCGAGAGGCAACTAAGCAATTGCAATCGTAGGGCAAAATCGTATGATCGTTCTTAACAGGGCAAGGAGTCAACGATCACGTTCTGTAGGTTTCATCCTATACGTACCGGTAGTCCTTGTACGGTACGTATACATTGGCCATCGGCTAGTTAGTGTACATTGTTACGCGAGAGCGGCCTTCGCAGCACTGCAGCCGCCACAGGGGGCTTGGATCCTTAGCGAAAGTACCCGTCTGCGTATGAGGAAAATTCCTTGGAAGCATTACTACCGTACTAAGTAGGTAGAGTATATATATGATGAATGTAAGCCAGCAGCTTGGGACATGCTAGCATTACCAGACACAATTCATACAGGTTTGTTATTGCCCGTTAGATCGTGTCGATTGATTCGGGGCTCCCAGCAAAGACTCCTATTCACTAGACCGCAACCTGTGTTTCACTGGGGGGTGGATGGTGTAGTTGGAAGCCATCTTGGTGCATGCTTATGCGTGCGTAGGTTCGAATCCTGCACCCCCCACAAAGATTTTCTAACAGCCAAGGAGCATGGGTTTGTCCTAAAGAGGTTCCCCCTGTTGTCTTAGTCAGACACTCTACAGAGTTAAGTCTTGGCTAAGTCCCAAATGGTCTTGGTAGTGGTAGAGTAGAGGTGCGCTCTGAATCCTCCCGGGTTTCCGGGGGGTTCGTCATAGCCTAAGGTTGAATACGAGTAATGACTTCAAAAAAAAAAAAAAAAAAAACCTGTGTTTCACTAATTTTAAAATCAAAAGTTTGGGTACCTTACTGTTGATGGCGTTGCACGTGTTGAAAACGAATGATAGTACATAAGGGCCACACCCCCTGAACTAGAAGCCACTGTTACGAGTCACTTGTCCTCTATCCATTTCTCCTAATGAAAGGTAAAGAATACTTAATACGGCGACATATTGTAATAAGGTGGACATTAAGCTAGTTTTAGGCAGTATTTAAGATGAAACTCAGAAGTTAATAGTGGGGATAGGGGGAGATATTAATATATCCAACAATAAAATTATCATCAATATAGTTTTAACGGAGCGTCTTCATTATTGAAAACATAGCAGATATTACGTAGGAGATGAAAGATGTTACAAGCCTGGGGTTTGTAGATCCCAGTTGTGCATTCCGCACTGAAGAGTGAGCTACCTACTGATAGAACCCACAAGGCCAGCATCGAGTCCCTCGAGTAAGACCCACAGGGCAATGATAACCTTGCTATACAAGTTACCATACATCGCCGGGAAGCGGGTCACCACCGGGATGTGAGTCAATCAGGTATTATGCGATTATTCCACGATATCGAGCCCAATATCCAACCAAATAGGCTCAAATTTGGGGATGGTATTGTAGATATATATTATTTTGTTGAGAAAAGTGAGGAAGGGCCAAGGTGCATTACTGCTCGACTAATCCAGGGACAAATGCAGCGGGGCACGGAGGAGGTTG
>Ga0307511_10003901_pt1 | contig 15240 bp, 4 predicted proteins | sample 13_EM_MG_FD_200266 | JGI IMG/M metagenome (GOLD analysis project Ga0307511, IMG submission 200266) | Populus trichocarpa ectomycorrhiza microbial communities from riparian zone in the Pacific Northwest, United States - 13_EM | ecosystem: Host-associated > Plants > Roots > Unclassified | place... | reverse complement strand
TAATTACATCATCTTAGGTTCTTACCCATATTCAGAAAAAGTCTTTGTATTAGCTTAGAAAATCTTGCGATGTTTAGGATTATTGATGAAGTTTACATTGATGTAAAATGAATTATTAAGGAATCCATATCTTAAGGTCAAGTTATAAGCCACTACATGAAGAGTAGGCTTACCACCTGGTCTAAAAAAGGTCTGTGACCTACCTAGTGACCACTTTTTGTGAAGGCAATATAAAGGTTTAAAAGGGATGGATGGGGCACAATATGACACAATTACCAAGTAAATGTTCAACTCATAGTTGGATGTTTCACGAATTTGAACCCCATCTGAAAGTCATGAGGCAGATCGCTACTCCTAACCTAACCTAGAATTGAGTTTATTTGAAAATTAAAATGCATGAAGACATTAATAAATATCCATTGTACTTATGTATGAGCAATATGTAAAAAAAAATGCTAAAATTAAATTAAATAGATTAACAAAAATAAACAAGCAAAAAATTAAACAAATAAAGCTCGGTTTGACCAGACAAGTCTCTAGTGGAGTCGCCATACTATCATGACGTGCACAACGTCGAATGATGAAGTTGCCTCATAGAATCGAAGGGGTTTTAGTTTAATCATAAGTTATGATTTGATGGAGTCGCCACCTAGTATCATGGTCACTAGGAAACCTATTGGTCTGCGAGAGTTTGGGTAAGAATACTAGTTGCGCAAGGGAAAAATGCATTAACCCCAGTGCACTCTACCTAAGGTAAGCTGCATTGTTGATTTATTGTTAATCTAATTCATGTTTCTATCCATTGGTCTCATCTAAGGTTCAAGACATATCTTTTTTCGTAAGGAAGTCTCAACTTTATCATGTTAAATTCTAACTGTTCCAAGATCCTAATTTTAACATCACATTTATTTCCTGTTTTGTATCTTTAATACCTGAGGGTATACTTTACAGTGTAATTTTATACCCCAAAATATTAAATTCTACAGCTAAATCCTAATACTCTGAATATTAATAAAACAAATTAATTGTTGTGGGGTTTTTGGTATTTTAGCCAAATCCTAATGAATAATCATAAATTAGTCATGATATCCATTTTGTATTTTTAAACATGATAAAAATGCTTTTTTATTTTAAAAAAAAAATATGCATGAAAAATTCTAGAATCTGGTCGTATGCAATTATAATATTTGGTTAATTAAATTCTTTATCTTTTTATCTTTTTTTCCTCTCTTTTTTCACCATCTATTTAACATAAGATAAAAAAGTAATAAAGAGAAAATGCAACACACACACATATTCTCTTTTTTACTAAATTTTTACTCACACACCCTATAATTACATGTTTACAAACCACCAAAATTCAAAAATAAATAAAACATACATCTAACATCTTAAATTTGCAAAAAAAAAAAAAAAATACACCTCTCGAAATTCACAAATTAATCTAGTGAAGTTGTTGGAACTCAGAAACCATATTAGAAAGCTTCTAGGAGTCACAAAATAGTGGCAATGCATGGAACCAGAATAATGGGTGGATCTGGTGTGGTTAGCCCTCTTCTTCTTCCCTAGGCTGGTGGTGAAGGTTACCATTACCTAAAAAAAACACACAATCCAATCGATTCATTTCATTTTCTTTTATCGACTTAATTAAAAAAAAATTATTAGTTCCTGATTTTTCCCTTTCTTGGCTGCTTCAACAGTTAATTGATGGAGTAGAGGCATGGTAGAGGTTGATGTTGTGGGTAGGGACTGTGGATGTCGCTCACAGTGGAGGTTGGTTGGGTCAAACAAAATCAGGTTTGTGGCTTGCTAGTTTCAGGTTCTAGAGAAAAAAAAGGTTGAGATGAGAGGAGGATATGCTTATGATGCAGCTACGCGCGTTGGTTAGGGTTGTGGTGGCCCATGGTGTGGAGTTGTTGGGCGTGGTTGTTATGGCCACTAGTGTGGAGGTTAGTACAGTGAATTATGGAGAAGCTGTAATAGCTCAAAGTTTCTCATTAACTCGTGACACAATGATTAGTCAAACGACATGAAAATGGGTGAATTGTTTTCCTTTTTTTTGTATCATCTCACCTATTGATGCTTTGTGCAACCATGTTTATAGATCAAGCATATATGCATTGCCAGTTATTATAGTATGACACCCATATGATCACATAATCCTACATCTTACTACAGAGAGTACATCAACAATACTTTCATTTCATTATGTCATCATGCATATTAGTTCACATCTCTGTTTCTAGAAAGTCATCATTACAAGTCTTTACAAAAGTGTCGATAAACAAATCCATGACTATTACAATTTTTTTTGCACAAAATGCATATCACCCTAACGCATGCGATTACAGAGTTTATATCAAAACATGTGGAACCGTGGGAACAAAGTTCCTACGCGCCTTGGTTATGTGACGTTCCTGTTATAGTTCAAATGCATTATAAAAAATAAGAATGATCTTTAATATAATAATAATAATAATAATAATAATAATAATGAATAGAAGAATATGATTGCAAATTTCATTATTAACTTAGGTAGTAAGTAAATTCTTTTCATTAACTTCATATAATCGATCACTATGATTTCGTTGAACTATGTTAATCTTATTTGCACGTTCCATTCACTCAATTTGGGTTTTAGAGACCGAAGTTAACTCCCCGGTCTCCTTTGGTACGTAAGCTCGAGTCTCATTACCCAAATGTAATTATGTCATTTGATCCTAATCATCCAATAAATACACCATCAATCGAGGCTAATTACTCTATTCAACCCCAGTCATCTCTTACAGATATCATTTGCCGAAGCTAGTCACATTATTCAATCTCAATCATCCATTACAGATATCATTAGTTGAAGCTAATCACATTATTCAATCCCGGTCATTCATTATGGATACCATTATCAAAGCTAATCACATTATTCAATCACGGTCATCCATTATAGATACCATTACCAAAGCTAATCACATTATTCAATCAGCTATTTCATGAGCAATTTCGAGTAATTATAACCGAATAGCAATAATTTTATATAAAATTCATTACAAGGATCCAATATAATTACAAAAGAGGGTGAAGACCACTTAACTTCTCCTCTTGTAGGGTGTCCTCATGTCGAAGATTCGATCCTGATCGCACCTCCTGATACACCAAATGATCATCAATCAGTATATTTGTTTTCAACAATCTCATATACTAATACCACATATATTTCAAGAATGCACATACTCATATTCAAGCATTTCTCATATCATATAATCATATAATGAAAGTCATCATATCACAAGTATGCTCACAACAACATGCTATAATCACACATTCATTCACTTGGTTCATAATCATACAAGTTTATCAATCACATAAACAAAATCAAAGCATTAAAATAGCATAATTTATGTTTCAGCTCAAACATAAACTACTCATTATTATTCATACTGATAAAATAAGTACTAAAAAAATAGACAAAGTTTTTTAAAACAAAACCTCGAGTTTTTACTAGAGCATCTTACTTTGAAGTCCATAAAAATAGAAAGTCACCTCATCATGTATCTTAACCAATTCCAATCTCACTAGTATAGAAGATCAAATTGTCCTTTTTCCTAAAGATTAAACCCCATAGGAATTGTAAGAAATTCAAAACAATTTTGTTTTAAGCTTATATCGAATAAATTTTTGTCTTGAAAAATACAAAAATTCATTTGAGCCATGGAGATCCTAATTTTTCACTAACTCTTTCTCTCAAACTTTATCTTATCAATTCTCAACCAAAAATGCATAAAAGATACACCTTAGTTTGGAATGACATGTCTTGGGTTACAATTAAAGAAACACTTTCAAATATACATCTTATAATTTCTTTACAACAATTAGACTTAAATGGATATGATCCTTGAAATTTGCGAGTTAATTCCAAAGCAAGAAAGGAATTTTCAAACAAAAAAAGTCATTGATCGAGTTTGCAAAGACCTTAACAGAAATGACATTGACACTTATTATCATAGAAGGATGGCTATGCTAAATAATAATTGTTATCACATGAATGGATCAATTGGTGGCAATTTGTAACAATTATTGATAATAGATGATTTGATAAGCTCCTTCAAATAAGTGAGAAAAATGTAGTGTTCTTTCTCCATGAAAATCAAAATGAGTGGACAATGGTGCAAGAATACCATAAATTGAGGGGTATGTTGCGATGTCGTGGTCACATAAATTAATTACTCTAGCTTAAATAAACAAGATAGTATAGAGCAAGGAAGGGGTCGATCCCACGAGGAAGATTTAGTCAGGTTTAGTCGATCACACGGGGGGCAGTTGAAGTTATCTCGATTATGCTATGGTAAACAGAATAAAACAATCAAGCTAACTTTAAGAAATAAAAAATTTATCAAGAGAACAAACATTGATCTCAAGTAGACATCCACCTATGGAAATCAGAACTGATCATTGAAACGAAACGTCAATTTATATTCTGAATATTTATTTTTTCTTAAAATTAGTTAGTTAATCGATCCGCAGTGTAACTAACCCTAACCATTAGACAACCACAGTGTCCGCACTAGTAATTTAATTCAATGGCAGCCTTAAGAACTAAACAACATAACTATTTGTAATTTATGTTTGATTTGATCGAATGTTTTCCCTAAGATTAATAACATAGATCCGCCACAATTATTAAACTTAGCTGCTTCACAAGTTTATATATCACAACTCAGGTTTTGATAGCAAACTTAGCAATAGATTGATTAGAATAATAACTTAGAGTTCGCTCTAGCAATTAAACTAAACAGTCATATGAAATAAGCATAGGAAAATAAACATACTCATACTCATCATATAAATAGAAAACAAGAGGTAAAATAGATCTCACAGTTCTTGCAATCCGAAGGTTTCTATGCCCTTGAAACCAAGAAAAATAATTTAGCCATGCATGTCTATTGAGAAACTAATCAAGAGAAAAGATGAATACATGATTTCTAGTATAGGATGAAAGAGTAGGGTTTTTTTTCTTCTCTTTTGGCCTCTCCTCTCTTCTTTTGTCTCTTTCTTTTTATTTGATAGCAAACCTTAATCCTTACTTCCCTAAAAATATAGTCCTTTTCTAAGTAGATAATTTACATTTAAGTAATGCAATAACTATTTTTTAAAAAAAGAAGAAATAATCTTCCATAAAATCTTCAAGCTTTGACTTTGAACTTAGAGGAGTTAAATTACCCAAATAGAGACTTAGATGTCGGTTTGGACACTTGGGAAGTAAATTGGACTTGTTTCTTCACAAAACCTATCTGTTGACAGAATTTATGAGTTGTCTAAGAAAAATCATATCATTGTCATATGAGCTCTTTTTCTATTGTAATTTGGTAGGCTGATAGGTCTTCCAGTCAGGAATCCAAAAAAAAATAATTTTGCATTAAATGGATCTCTCTAACTCAAGATATTCAAGTCGGAATGGTCAAAGGTCAACACTGGTAGAATGCAAGATCTGTCTTTGAAGGTTGCGATTTCCATGCTCTTTCTCTTTTTATTTTTCTTACCATATATATATATAGAAAGGTATGGATGTTAGTTTTCTAATGCAACTGGAATCACTTCATTTCAACCTCTAGAGAGGGAACTTCATGGCTAAAAAGCATCATTTATTGTCTAAAAATCCAGGTTGTACAACAAAGAGGCAATCATGCACATTATCCATATGGGTAAAACCAATGTGGACTAAAGAGTCAAAAGACCAAAACCTTAACCATCAAGCAATAAAGAGATGCCAATAAGGGTGGCTATATTATAAAACAGGTAAAATGCATGCATAAACATCATAAAGATATTTTCAGGAACCTTTTAAGGAATGTTCCTCGAAAGTAACCATCAAGAAATGTGAACCATCAAGAATTCACTCCAGAGATAATTAAAGGTACATGGAAAAAGAAAATCAGAAGATGGGTCATCTCAGAAGAAGGAAAGCTAACAACTTCTTATATGAAGATCCAAGACACCATCATTCATGAAAAATCTTAGATATTTTTCGCACACGGGCAGGTTACCCAATCACAAACTACGAGGCTAGTTGCTTGAACAGAGACCACTCGTTAAGAATCCTATATATTTTTCACACTATAGCAGGTTACCCGAATACAAGCCACAGACAGGTCACCCAATCAGAGACCACAAGCAGGTTACCCGATTACAAACCATAGGTTGGTCACCTGAACAAAGACAACTCATGAAAAATCCTAGATATTTTTCACACCAGGGGCAAGTTACCTAAACATAAGTCATGGGCAGGTCACCCGATCAAGACCATAGGTAGGTTACACGATCATGAACCATGAGCAGGTCCCCCGATCAATGACCACAGGTAGATTACCCGATCAAAGACCACAAGGAGGTTACTCAGACACAAACCATTAGAAGGTCACCCAATCAGAGACCACGAGCAGGTTACCCAATCATGAACCATAAGCTAGTCGCCTAAACAGAGACCATCTATGAAAAATCTACGCAATCATGAACCATAAGTTATTCGCCTAAACAGAGACCATCTATGAAAAATCCTAGATATTTTTCACACCACGGGTAGGTTACCCAATCACGAACCATATGCAAGTCGCTTGAACAGAGACCATTCATGAGAAATCTTATATAAATTTCACACCACAAGCAGGTCACCTGAACATAAAACATTCTATCTTTGAGCTTGTGACTCTAAAATGACCAAATCTTTGAGTTTGTCACTCTCTAAAATGACTAAATTTTCGAGATGAGCACTCTCTAAAAGGTCAAGATTCCAAAATTTTCCTCGAGTTCATCACTCTCTAAAATGACCAGATCTTTGAGATGACCACTCTATAAAAGGTTGAAATTGTAATTTTTCTTCGAGTTGATCTCTCTTTCAAAGATTTTGCTTAACAAAATGAAAGCCTTCAATTTTCAAGAAGAAAAAAAGAGTTTTAAAACATTTACAAGGATAACCATCGCTTGATTTTTCTTCCAACTTGGGAAAACTTTCACATATTTTCTTTTCTTTACAAACTTACTTTCTAAAATCCCTTACAAGACTTTATACTGTAGGTATTGTAAAGAGAGGGACAATTTTCATAACCTGATTTTGACCCCTTTTTCTTGATTTTTTTTTAAAATCCAAAAACAAATATATTTTTGATGTATTTGCATCGTTTTTGGCATTTTCAATGTCTTTTCAAAAGAATTAAAAATTAAAAAAAATATACTTTTGATGCATTCGTTTTTTTACATGCTTATTTCAAAATAATTGATTAATTTTTCTTATTGTGTTGACATTGACATTACCTTTTTCAAAAAAATCAAAATACAAGAAAATATATTGGACAAAAGGACCAAAAGTGCAAAAAAAAAAAAAAAAAATAGAAAAATGAGGGACCAATATTTTTTTAGTTGTTTGGGGACCAAGCAATTTGGAGGAAAAGGACAAATTTGTTTTGCCAAAGGGAGAGGAATTTTAGGGGAGGCCATTACAAAAAAAAAAAAAAACTAATAGAAAAATACCAAAAAAAAGATAACTCTCTCCAGCTCACACACACCCACACCCACGCACACACAAAAAAAAACTCCCTCTCACTATAATGACTTGATGTCCATAATCACCATGACCCTTAATCGTCCTCCACAACTGAAAGTACCTTCCCCATAAGCACCATCATCACAAGTGCCTAGCCAAGACATCCATTAATTCCTTCACAACGTTGTCCTTCATAACGTTGTCAACCACCAGGACATCGATAACAACTCAACAACCAAAACCTCCTCACCAGCCCCTTCTATCTCTTCATCTAACCCAACAACCGACAACCCTATACACAAGACCAAAATAACTTGCCACAACCATCGTGAACACCCCCCATGTCCTTCCACTTCTCTATAGTCCAAAACATCGGTAACAAGGAGTATCAAACAAAATAACAGTTTTTCCTCAATGCAACCTATAACTACCCAGCCATGCACCACCAATCAACTCCACTTCCACCGAACCACCCCTGCAACCACCCTTCTTCTCCAACAACCACCAACAGCTGATAGCAATCGATGGGTATACATGCATCTACTGGTGAAAAAAGAACAAACCAAAAGAGAAGAGGATTTATACACCAAATAGAATTGAAGCTTTGGAAGACCAATTCTCCCTCCTTAGAGAGCGTGAAAGAGCATTGTCAGTGTATGAGCAAAGACAAGGTAGGGGAACTTTAGATCCAACAGCTCCTACTCATCTAGTAGTGGCGACGTGTGAATCCGCTATTCCAACAACCTTTTTTACTCGATTTCAGTTAATTACTAGACACGCTAAACATCTTAAAAGATCAATTCATAAACTCAGAATATGTTTTAGACAAATTGCTATAATGTTGTGAAATTCTGGGAAAAAATATTTATTATTGTCTATAATTTTGGACTGTTTGGACATTATTTGATTTGCAATGATGTAGTTTGTGATTTGAGATAACTTGATAATTTTTGTTGCATTGTGAATTTTTTTCTAAGGTTGATTGCTATTTGAACATTAAATGTTTGATTTGAGAATTGTGTTTGAATTTATGTTGATTTGAGTTTTGAGTTTTGAGTCATGGATTATGTTTGGGTTTCGTTTTTGCTTGCTATTGAATTGAGTTTAATTAATAAATGATTTGTTTTTCTTAATTGGTATCTTGTTCAATTTAAAACACATTATTGCGTTTTGCCAAAAGTGGCTTTAGTCAAATGTTCAGAACATCATTTTGCAATTAATTTTGAGTTCCCCACATTTTTTTATGCCTATATATTTAATATTTGGAATTATGACCTACACGTGAGGTGTTTTTTTTTTATATTAAATAAACTAGTTTCCTTCCACAAAAACAACAAACAATCTTTCTTTTAAAAAATACAATTTTATTTTTAAATTGCATATAGCCAAGTCTCTCAAAAATTAAAAAAAATCATATTTTCATAAATAATAATAAAACAAATACAAGGCATGATTTAACATCTTTAAATACAAAAATTCAAACATTAGATGTATTCCTAATATTAAAAGAAAAATGTAAAAAATATGTTTTGACACTATAATAGTTAGGTTTTAACTTGATAAGATAAATATTTTTTTACCGAGAAGAACTTTTTTTAAATCTTAGATAGACCAATGATTAGAAAACACAACAATACCTTAATTTTTATCAGAAAAACAAACAATGCATATTACCATGGGTAAGGTGTACTATTACCAACGGACATATCAAATTTTTTTATTTACATTTAAAATCAACATGCACTTTTTTTTTCTTTGAAAAAAAAAACATGGCTCCATCTCATCTTATAACCATTGTAATCAAACTAGTTTTATTTAAAATAATTGTTGTGCTAATGTGTATGTAAACTACGAGTATATACCACCACCAATCAAATTTGTAACTTCCTATAAAGTGGCATTCTCTAAAATAATTGTTGTGCTAAATAGTTTTAATTTTCCCTATTCTTTACTTTTATATATATATATATATATATATATATATATATTAAATTGATGTATTTGTTTTTAAAGAAGCAACTTGTTTGACAAGTTGCACCATCAAAGGAACAATTCCACAGTATCACAAGTTAAAATATTAAATTAGCTATTTGATTTGTGTTCCATCATGGACTAGATATTGTTTTTTCAATAAAAAAAATTAAATACACAAGATTTTTCAACGTGTTTCTTTACATAAAAAAATATAAATGTAAATTGAAAAGCTTATATACACATTTAGTTAAATAAATCGAGAATCATCTATGTAAATAAATGAAAAATATTTTTAATGGTAACTAAAGATGAAATTGGAAAAATCAAGAGACATGTGTAGATTTAGATAGTTGATCTCGCAACACGGGCTATTTACCCGATTGTGTTTAATAATTTTTTATTTAAATTTTTTATTAAATTAAATGACAATAGAAATAGACACACACTTAAAATTATTTGAAATAAAATAAAAAGAAAAAAATATGCAAAGGTGCACATATTAGAAATATTATCCAAAAATAAATATTTTTTATTTTTAAAAACAAAGTTCATCTATATAAAACATAAAAAGACAACATAGATTATTTAAAAAATTAAATACATACAAAATAATAATAAAATAACCAGTAATTGAAAAAAGACAAAATAAAAAAAATCACAGAGAAGGGTGTAAATTGAAATATAAATAAAAAATAAAAAATAAATATAAAAAGGTATCAATTAAAAAAATAATGAAATTAGAAGGAAAACAAGAAGAAGAAGAAAAAGATTAGTTGCTACTAGGTCTGGCCAACGCGTGGCCCTTATTTTTTGAAAAATATTAATGGTTGTCTGCCCCAAGTTTTTTTGAAAAAAAACATCAGACAACATGTTATCTATATTTGTCCAGATTACAACCATTGTGGAGGCTGAAAAATTAAGACTTATGATTTTTTGATCTAGAAACCTAGTTTTCAACCATTTGTTTTTTTTACCCAATACACCCTTGATATCATTCTAAACCCATTAATGACCTTTTAAAAAAAAATGTACAAAAACTCAAAATCATCTCAAACACCAAAAATCTTCCCGAAATGAAACTCCCCTCAACGAATGGAACTCATTGACTCCAAGATTGATCATTTTGGTGGCCATAATCGATGCAAACAAAGATTTTATTTTTCTATAACTCTTTCTCTTTTCTCAAACCAAGGACTTAAAAATAATGAAAATGAATTTCTGGACTAAAATTGACTTTGTTCTTAAATTTATAAAACTAAAATGACCTAATATTTATAATTCAAAAAGTTTAGGGACTATAATGAATATGTTGCCCTATCTTTAATTTAATCTCATCCTTCCCTTACAATTTAATCTTTAATTTGGCCCTATAAGAGCAAAAAAAAGAATTTAGATATTATCACTGTAAAAAGAAAAGAGGGCATGGAAAACAATATTTTCCCATATCTTCTAGTTTTTGTATAAAAAAATAATAATAATTAAATTATGACTGTGGATATGTGCACTCTGATACAGCATGCATATGCAAATTATTGTAAACCAAAGTATGCCCTATGAGCACCCGAGGCTGTTATCATATCAGAAGTTGATGGATAGAATTGTTGACTTATGATACGAATATCAGGCGGGCATTAAAAAGTAGATGCTGGCATACGTGTTCATGGGACCCCAACATGATGTGCTCCACTACAACATGTCATTAGCCGGAAAGCTAACTAAATTAACGCCACAACCTTCCATTATACTGTAAATTAAACAAATCTCTTGAGAAGGATAACATAAAGAAATGAAAACGCTCTTTTGTTTTTGTGTCAAGTCATTTCCGATAATAAACGAGCTCGGCCTCCAACGGATTTGACCTACTGAGTTATCACTTAGTCACTATATATATTTTTTTAAGACTGATTGATTAGTGTAATATCCTATAAAAAGACAATGAAATAATTAATATCTGGAGAAGCTTTCAACATCCTTGCTTTAATGGTTTTCTTTTGTTCAAAAACACCTTTCAAACTAAATTCTCCCCCCCTACCCACTTATTTTTTCAATAAATTTCTCTTTCTCAAAAAATAAAAAAGTAGAACAAATTGGTGAAAAACATGAACTCAATCAAAGGACGGCTAGGTTAGAGGGGATTTAAAATCAAATATAGAGATTAAACACATAATTATAAAAAATACAATCATGAATGAATCTTTGTGAAGCTATAATTGATACTATAAATGTTATGATTAATTCAGGTGGACCCGTGAGATTATAGTAGTATTTTTGGTAGTCCTTGGAATAGAGTTAAAATCTTACAAAATAAAAGCCTTGGATTATTAATAATTAATTAATTTGATTTGATTTTCTGTGCCATACGTACATATTAGAGAAAAGAACATTCCTAGTTGCATGTGCACCACGTTGGCTGATGTGAAATAGAGGAACCATCCCCATCTGGGTTAGCTAAGGCTGAGCTTATATTGTCTCCTTATGATCCCTGTTTAAGCTCTCTAAAGAGAAAGTGAAAGAGAGAACAAACTAAAAGCTCCTTTGCCAAAGGAATGCCACATGACTCAATGCTGACGGTTATATTGGCCAAGGGAATAAAGCTGGTCTCAATTTCGGCTTCAGGATAAGAAAAGAAAAAACAAACAAAAGAAAAGGTCTCCCCTTTACATCCTGCTGCGTGCTCTTCATTATCTCGAGCATATTTTATAGATGCTTTTCTTTAATTCATACTATATGTTCATATGCTATACATAAATTAATGTAGGGGGGGATGCAAACTTGTGAAATTAATCTTTCTATATCGAAAGGTCGGTGATGGATTCCACGTCCAAAAGTAGGGACGTGCCTTTCTTTGCAACCAATAAGGGAAAGATCGTTGATAATATTGTTATAAGTGCCATTCTTGCTATTAATTTGACAATATATATACATATAAATTATATGTCCTAGAGAGACATAGAAAAACAATGACGACAAAGTAAACAAATTTTCTAAATGCCTGGCATAATTACAATCAAAGAAATGATATCCTTTGTTGTTCCGGGGAAAGTAAGCTGATCGAGAGAACTGCAGGAGGGTGTAATTCGTTGTGAAGTGTGCTGCTGACAATTGTCAATATTAATTTTGAGGTTCTTAAATTTGAGCACAACGGGATCTTTGATTTCTGATTGTGGTGGTCGTGGGGTCTTTCTTTCTTTGAGGTTCACGCCCAACAAAGAACCGAAGACCCCAATGTTTCTGATCACCAAAAATGTAAAATATTTACAACTCCTCCATCGCTCGCTTAATATGCTCTTCTGATAAAAACTTGGAACGTCAGCAAATACACAAACATCCAGTACGCCAAGCTTTCTGTGTTTGTATCCTGTTTCACATTAATCGCCATTTAAGGAGAATTAGATTATATTCTCTGATCACCAAGCAACTAACAGATAAACACACAATCACATATATATATATATATATATATATATATATATAACCTCAAATTTCTCTCTAAAAGGTTTGCGATGGTATACACAAGTTGTCCATTACATAATACGTGGCATACACTTTCTGTCCAAAGATCCCGCGGGCTATACATTATCTTTTCTTAATTATATATTCTTGTGCATAATTTCTGTACATTTAGCCTATAATAAAATGGAAGATTAAGAAATATTTAATTGAATTGAAAGCTAGGTTTTTACCTTTGTGGCCGAGGAAGTAAGGGAAATGGAAGCCGATGGCGTCGACGGACTTGAAAGGGCAGAGAGCCCCACATTGTAGGCCATGCTACAATCAGGTTGAAAGAGGCCATAATTTCTCTCAGATGTTGGCCCAGGCTTCAAATCCTCGTTGAACAAAGCAAACAAATATACTTCCAGCCTCATGTTAGGCCGCAAAGGTGTACCTTCACTATTCAATTGCCTCCTCAAAATATTTTTATTATAAGCAGCTGCATTCTCTATGGTGGCACCAACCTCATCGGAATCTCCTTTTGATGGCCAACCAGTCTCCGAGACCCTAACTTCAATTCCATTAAAACCCATTCTGGCAATAGCAAAAATAACAGCATCTACTTGAGCATACAGCATATTGTCGTAGTGTAACTTGGTGTAAGGGTCAACCATGCCTGAATTAGGTTTAAAAAGCACATAATCCAAGGGTATGTCATCAGGTTTATCCTTGTAAGCAAAATATGGATATGCATTGATCCAAAATGGTGATTTTGTGTTTGACAAGAAGTGTAAAAATTGCGACATAACTCCTGAGACCTCAGTTTTGAAAGTGCCCGCTGAAGGAGGGAATGATTCCGCGAGCACCGCTAAAGAATTGGGTGTTGAGACTTGAATGTATCTATCTAGGCCTAATTGAGCAAGTGCGCTATGAATGTTGACTACAGCTGGAACAAGATAGGCTAGTAATGTTGTGTCATCATCAGTGAAGACCTCATTTCCTACAGCGATTCCTGTGATTCTCGTGGCCGGAAAATATGGCTTGATGTGGGTACTAACCCACTGAAGAGCTTGTTGAGGGTCCATTAGAACAGCTAGCATTTGGTTTTCTATAGTCACAATCAGCTCAACATTGGAGTTGGAAAATGCTGTCAATATTTGAGGATTGGTGTCGTAGATTCTTGCCTTTGTGAGCTTAAGAGAGATCAAGAGATCAAGAACGTTCTCTGGCTGTGGCAAATTGTTGCCAACTTGGCCATAGTTGATACCAAGGGAATTGATTCCTCGTAGAAAACCGTAATTATCTGTTTAACCATACATAGAGGCAATAGCATTAGAGGAAACCCAAAAAAACGTTTAAATGAAAAACAGCAAGATATGTTGAAGCTTCGAAAAAGGAAATGACTGAGGAAATAGATATGCATCATATATAAACTAGGTAAGATAGAAAAATTGAAAGGTACCTGAAAAGGTTAGGAAAAGTATAGGAAAAATATGAATCATGGCAATTCTGCTTAATAACAATGCCATGGAATTGAGAGACAGACAATGAGAGAGACAGAGGAGGAGAATCTTTGGAGTTCTAAACAGAAATTGGAAGAGAATAGATATAGAGAGAAGGACAAGGTAAAGGGTAACTGTGATAATTCTTTTCTTTGCTTGTTTGAATATTTTTGGAGTCAAGAGGTTTAAGCATTCCTTCCCATGGGGTCTTGGCTCTTAACCTCTGAACCCGGTTTTAAATGGGCTACAGGTGTGGTTTTTCTCATTTTCTTCAGACAATGCTTTTCCTTTGGTCTGGCGTGTCTCTTTCCAATCATGTCCAACCCCCAGTTCTCTATTGCCAAAATGCCCTCCAGCCACTTTCTTCGGACAAAAGCAAAGGGAAATCTTATTGCTCAAGTATAGAGGCATGCAATTGGAGGATACAAAAATTTGGGGTGGGTAAAACTTAATTATTATAAACAACAACAACAGTGATAAAATATTCTACTTTCGTTTTTGTTATCCACATGGAATGATTTTTTTTTATTTTAAAAATATTTTTGAAAAAAATTAATTTTTTTTTAATTTAAATTTTTTTTTTATGTTTTCAAATATAATATCAAAAATAATTTTTTAAAAATAAAAAAAAATATATAATTTTAATACATTTTCTAGAAAAACAATACTCTAAAAAATAATTATTACACCACAAACAAACACCCTTTAAATCATAAAAGTTTATGGTGGCTCCATGTGATCACTTAGTGGAAAGATAATTTATATATATATATATATATATATATATATATATAATACCTA
>Ga0307511_10003900_pt1 | contig 15240 bp, 15 predicted proteins | sample 13_EM_MG_FD_200266 | JGI IMG/M metagenome (GOLD analysis project Ga0307511, IMG submission 200266) | Populus trichocarpa ectomycorrhiza microbial communities from riparian zone in the Pacific Northwest, United States - 13_EM | ecosystem: Host-associated > Plants > Roots > Unclassified | place... | reverse complement strand
GCCGTTTCCTATTACAGTGCACACCAGGGACTACGTGCCGTCTCCGCTGGCTGCGAGGGACGACGAACCTTGTAGCTATTGCTTTTTGAGACCTTGGAGGAACATTGTGCATATGCACAGGTAATGGATCCAAGTATTTCAACTCCCGCGAAGACGATGGGACTCCCGGATGACCGGTCTACCACACCGTCCCCGGGAATCAACATACACCGCGCGAACGTGACCAGGGCCCGTTTCAGCTTCAGCCTTAATAGGTGCTCGTATTGGGGGTTTGATGTCGCCCTCACCTCCCTAGACCCCCCCCCCCACCGCTTCTGTCTCCTAATGAATCAACCCTCGACCCGCGTCCAGAACCATGTACGAGCGCTCCTGAAGATGGCCGCGACTACCAGTCCCTCTCTCATGAGGGTTCTGAAATGGCTCTTGGTTTTCGTTTCTCTCACAAGCGCCGCCGTACTGCGCAGGCTACTCGTTATCTGGTTCAAGGCGTGGAGATCTCCACTCAGAGCTCTCCCAGGGCCCAAGTCCAAGAGTTTGTTCCTGGGAAACTTCGACCTCAGGTTTGACCCAGAAAACGCATTGCCTCATGAACGGTGGATCTCCAAATACGGCACCACCTTCAGTTACGCCGGGTTTCTCAATGTGAGTTTTCGAGTCCGATGTAATAGGTGTTGCTCTAATTTTCGGTTCAAGAAACCTCGGCTCGCGACAATCGACGTCGGTGCCTTAAGTTACGTCCTCAAGCATGGGGAGGACTACCAAAAACCCGAACCTCTTAGGTATCATTTATCCAAAATCTTCGGAGCAGGTGTGGCGCACTACTTCGTTCCACCGTCTTCACATCTTACCCTACCCTCCAACCAGGCCTTCTCTTGGTTGAAGGTAGCGTAATCCCCGAATATCACTCATGATAACAGAATGCCCACCCGTTCCTAGGCGAGAAACACAAACAACAGGTCCGTTAGTTCCATCTCATTCGCCGATAACTCCTGATGTTCTACGATATCTAGCGACGTGTCATGGTGGGCCTTGGCCTTATCTGATCGCTTCACGGCCTAACCATATGCCATAACTCTAGAACCCGGCGTTCACTCCCGCTCAGATCCGCGCACTTACTCCAATATTCCTACAAAAATCAATGGAGGTGATTCTGTTCCGAATCGGACCGCTCGCCCCCAGGCTAACGACTATCACCCGACCACCAACTCACTATTGTAGCTACGTGACGTATGGTTGAAGCAGTGCTCATCGACAGAATCAACTCCCAACACGCGCGTTGACGCACTTGAATGGGTCAGTTGTGCTACGTTGGATATCATGGGGCTTGCGGGTGAGTGCTTCCGAGCTCTCAACGGCCGTATCCTTTGTCAACTGTTCTGAACCCCTCCACCTGCTCCCAGGATTCGGTTACCATTTCAACTCTATGACGTCCTCCTCGGACGAGCTCAACATCGCATTTCAAACTATCTTCAGAGGGGTTCTCAAACCGACGATTATGGCGATGTTACAGAGTTTCGTAATTCCCCTCCGAGTGATTGTGAGTTGCCGTACACTCACCATACCACACTGGGTGTTGAATGCCGGAAATTTTATTCTATGTCACTGTCGTCACACAATTCATCCGTAAACTATCCAGAAAATGCAACGAGATAAGAAATTTGCGGATGCGAGGGCCGTCATGGGGCGGATTGGTGCCCGGCTGGTCCGAGAGCGTAGGCTTGCCCTTTCCGAGGGCAATTCAGAATACGGCAAGGACCTACTCAGCCTACTAGTGAAGGCGAACACGACCGACCCAGAAGCGTCGTCCATGTCCGATCAAGACGTACAAGACCGTGGGTCTAAACCTCATCCTGGGCTATCCCTCATTCACGTCTACGTCTTTCATCCCCGTACAGAAATTGCCACCTTTATTGTCGCCGGTCATGAAACGAGCAGTGCCGGTATCACTTGGTGTCTCCACTGTTTATCCAACAACGTCAAGGTACAGGAGCGCCTGCGTGACGAGATTTACCATCTCGGCACCGAATCACCGGACGAGGAGCAAATCAAGTCTCTCGTGTACCTGGATTACGTTGTGAGAGAAGGACTAAGGTTGTATCCTCCCATTCCATCCACATCGAGGGTAGCCATGAAGGACGATATCATTCCACTCTCGAACGGGACCGGGATCCGGTACGTCCGCAACGTGCCGCTGGCTCATTCCATTCATCACCGATTGGCCACATCAGGATCGCCGAGGGAGATGGCGTGTTTATCCCTATTTTTACACTGAATACTAACAAACGTGTTTGGGGAAAAGACGCTCAAGAATTCAAGTACGCAAACTTCTTCTCCTCGCGGACCCACATTTTCCGTGATCGCGCCCTGAGCTGATGTTTTGCCGAACGGCCCTATCAAGACCAGAGCGCTGGGAAAACGTCCCACTCGGCGCGCAAGCTTTACCGGGGGTGTGGGGCAACATCATGAGCTTCCTTGGTGGTTCGAGGGCGTGCATCGGATACCACTTTGCCACCCTTGAGTGAGTCTTTCGCCTTGGCTTCCCTCGGGCTCCTTCCTCCAGGATAAAGTTGGGTGATGCTTACGCGACCAATCTCCCAGGATGAAGTACATAATATTCACTCTCATCCGGAACTTCGAAATCACGCCAGCTCTTCCTGCCCACATGATCCAACGCAAACCGGGGATCGTTCTCCGTCCCTGTGTCGAAGGCGAGGATGACGGGAGACCACAAATGCCGTTGCTAATCAAACCAGTCATACCTCGATCTGACCCCAAGGTTCGCGGCCAGATTCGCAGTGTTTAGCATCGCCCGAGCCTTCCTTTATCCGTTAGCTTTATATAGTTAGCCCAACCACCACACGCATATGCAGTCGTCGGCACTTCACTCTCACATCCCCTCACGTATGATCACTCTTTGGAATCGCAATACACCCGTATCTTATAGCATGCCAATACGGTACGGATTACAACCCCGAAGCCGAGCCAATATACAGGGTTCCGAGCTACCTCCGCACTCACGGAGATCTCTTCGAACCATAGATAAAGGAGCGTGGGAGAGAAAAGAGAAGTCGCAGACGAAGTGGGGGACCCGCATAGCGGGTGACCTCCAACTCCCACATCTCGACGTCAGCATCAACGACGCCGTGACCTAGTAGAAGACCCCTGCGAAGGCAGCGTCGATGGCGACTTCGTAGGAGGCGGAATCAGGCTTAACTCCAATCCACAGAACGTCATTTCCGGGGGGGGGGGACTCGTTGGCGTAGCCAACATGGACGATGTCGGTGCTGGTCCAGTCCACCCTCCTCTGCCCCAGCCTGACGGCATGTAGTTGTCCTCACAGACGTCCTTAATTTCATGGTTTCCGACGATTCTGAGCACGTTGGACTTAGTGAACGCTTCCGGGCCGGTAGGGGCCTCCCATGGAGTGGTATGCGCCTTGGAGAGGTCTCTCTCACGATTACCCAGAGTGAGGTTAGATACGGTGGCGGCAATAGGGGAAACGACCCTTGAGATGAGCGTTGCGGTATGAGTTGGCTGAGTAGCGAACCGTAGCGCCACTAATCAGCGAGCTCGAGTACATGGTTGGCACAATTACAGGAAGGAAAACGTTAGCATGTAGTACTAAGTGCGGCACCCTCAAACATCGCTATCATCCCCCCCATGTGAACTAGCAACATCGCTACCGTCATCACCATCGTCCCTGGCTCTCCCCTTCCCCTTCCCTTTCGTGGCGTTCGTGTCATCACCCTGCCCATTCTCCTTATCACCCTCCTCATCCGCCTTGTCACCCGCGCCGCCGCCGAGGATAGGTAACCCCTTCTTGCCCTTTGCCTTCCACGCGTGAGCCATCTGCAAGAACTTGAAACTCGTCGGGTTCGATTCTCTCTCGTCGTCCTTGAACACCATGACCCAATCCTCGACGTGCGTGTCTGTCTCGGGGTCGTACACGCGCTTGAGGGAGACGATGGGGAACATTTCTTGTACCTTAGCAACATCTGCCGGCGTTCCGTGCTTCTCTTCGAAGGTCTTCCAGACTTCGAGGACCGCGACCCGCTGAGAAGAGTGTGAATGTGAGTCTGAGTGGGAATGGGGATGGTGAAGTAGTCGAAGATACCTCGCTCTTGAGACCCTTGCCCCTCAGGTCCTCATATCCCTTCTTGAATACCTGCCTGGCCAACTCCGGATCACCCTCAACCATCTTAGTTTCCTCCTCCTCGTCATCGTCATCATCGTCCTCCCTCTCAGCCCTGGGCACAGGCATGGTTTCGCCCTCGAAAAGAGCATATGAGATCCACACCTTGACATGTCCACTGAGTTTGACGAGCCTCTCATACAAACTCCTCGCCTTCTCCCTTTCGCCCTCCTCCGTCTCAAAATCGATATAAGCTTTCCACAGAAGCTCGGGCATAGACAGCGACGGCTGGGAAATACCCAACTCGAAGATGCCCCTTGTCCGTGAGAAGTCCTCTAATTGGGATTCTAACTCTGCGAACTTGATCCAGGCGGAGGAGTTTGTGGGATCCCATTCGATGTATTTTTCGTATATTGTTCGAACGCGGTCGAATTCTCGAAGCTGTTTGTAAACGGAGTAGTCAGCGTCCTGAACGAAGTCGTGGTATTGGGATTCCGTACGTCGAGTTCCAACTGGATGTATCCCCCGAACAACGCCTCCTTAGGGCACATCCCAATACCCGCACCTAGTATCTTCCTGGCGGCCGGCAGGTCCAGTCTTCGGACCTCGAACCTGGCGAAGAGAAGCCACAGTTTGGCGAAGGTGAAGACTTTGTGGGGAACGAGCTTGATAGCCGTCTGGTATATCTGCCGGGCTCGTGCATAGTCCTGCGGAAGTTCAGTGTGCGAGTCACTGGCGTAGTATTAAGCTCAAGTACCTTGGTTTCAATTTCCTCGAATAACGCATAGTCCAGCCACAGGAAAATATACCTCCTCCAAAACCGCTTCTCGTTGCCCGGAGGAACCTGAGCGACTGCCCTCTCGTATACTTCCCTCACCCTATTAATGGCCTGCTCCTCTTCTTCGTTCGTTGCACCTTCTTCTCTCAGATCCGCCAGGGCACCCTCCTCAAGTCGAGCGTAGTCAAACCAGACGTCGTAATTTCGCCCATCATGCGCAATCTCTTCCTCATACTGGATGCGTCGCTTCCCGAGAACGGTAGATTCCAGCGTTGACCGGGTCCCATGCTGTTTCTCGAATTTGGTGTAGGCCGCATACAAACCGGAAGATTTCGAGCGGGGTAACCTCGATAACGCGAACTGGAAGATTTTGTGAGTTATCGCAGGAAATAACGCGATTCTGCTCACCTTGTAGATCACTCTCGCCCGCTCGTACTCCTTCAGTCGTGTCTCCATCTTGGCGAACGCGCTGAAGACCGCCTGGGCTTTCTCGATCTGCTCTTCCTCATCCCCGAAGAACTCCAAGGCTTGTTGAAATACCTCTCTCGCCTTGAGAAGGTTCCCTCTCTCCTCTTCGAACTTTCCCCACTTCACCCACACCCTCGGCTCCGGGCGTACAGCAACCCACCTCTCGTAAATCGCGCTCGCCCGGTCGTACTCCTGGTACCTCACTTCCATCTTGATGTAGGCTTGCCAAGCCTTGTCATCAGGCTCCCACTGCATCCACCGCTCGAACACCTGTCGGGCCCCGGGCACATTTTGGAGAAGTTCCTCAAGGTAGACGTATTTGTACCACAATTGGTCGACACGAGGAAGAAGAGTCACGGCACGGTCGAAGAGGTTACGGGCGTGTTGAACATTCCGTGATTTTAATTCCATTTCACTGTAGGATAGCCATAGCTTGACGGAACGACTGTCGACATCCAGCGCGCGTTCGAAGACGGAACGAGAGCGGGGAAACTCATTTTGGCTGGCCTGTGGACGGAGTTCGATGTCAGTGGCTTGGAATTGAACGCATCGTCGAATACAGGCGCACCTCCCAATTAGCGTATTGGAGCCATTCTTTTCTGCGCGCCGGATTAGTCCGTAGACTCGACAGTTTTGGACTTGAGCACGCACATGTTTCCCCTAGTTTGTCTGATCCGTTTCTCGAACTCTTCTCGTTTCCGACCTCGATACTCATGAAGCTCCTCAAAATCTTCTACGCGCTGCCTTGGAGCACGAAACTGAGATTCTTGCCTCTCTTGAGCCTACTCCATCATCGTGAGCAAACAAATATCGAGAATAATGAGCGACAAAAGACGTACATCCCGCAGAAGCTGTTCAGCAGTGATCTAAACGGAAACAAAAAGGGTTGAACAATAACATAGACCCGAACATATGGTTTGGTACGGTACCTGGAAGGCCGCCGGGGCGCGGTTTTTTATTCTGGCAAGCAAAAAGACAATAAACACAGGATATCAGGAAAACAGAAAGAAAGGTCAAATACCGAGGAGCGCGACCGTCCATTGTTGGTGGCGGTCGGTGACAGAGAGGTCACGATCACGGGTCGTTACAAGCAAGAGCCAGTCTCTCTCAGCAACCGCCACCTCTCACTCAACACAGGGCAACACCGCACACGACCGTTCACGATGGTCCGCATTCGATTTTCCCGCCATCTCTTACACTGACACGTACTCTCGACAGTCCACGAACTGCAGGCGACGTCTGATTCGAGATTTCAAGAGACTTTCCACAGATCCGCCCTCTGGGATCTCAGGTAGCCCATGCCCGGACAATATCATGCTTTGGAACGCCGTAATCTTCGGCCCAGGTACACTTCCTTGGCCAGTCTCGAACATGATCGTGTGGCTGACATGTCTCTCGTCACTGATCAGCTGAGACACCCTTCGAAGATGGCACGTTCCGCCTCGTCCTCACTTTCGACGAATCGTATCCGAACAAACCCCCCACGGTCAAGTTCCTGTCCAGAATGTTCCATCCCAATGTCTATGCGAACGGAGAGCTCTGTTTAGACATCCTCCAGAACAGGTGGTCACCAACCTATGACGTCGCCGCGATCTTGACCTCCATCCAATCGCTACTACACGATCCCAATCCAAACAGTCCGGCGAACGCAGAAGCGGCGCAGTTGTACAGGGAGAACATGAAGGAGTATGTCAGGAGAGTACGGGCAACCGTTGAGGAGAGCTGGCTAGATCCCGAGGAGAAGGAGAAGATGAACGAGGACGAGCCAACCACATCCTGATTCCCATTCATCCTTTCCTTCAGTCTGTGACTGATGCTGCTCATTTGCATTCTTGGTCTACATCTGTTCCCCATCTGTGGCTGGATCCCCTTGTGGGAAATTTCACCATCCCACCCACCCCTTTTTCTTCGTTTTTACCCTCTCGCTTTGTCCGGAGTAGTGTACGTTCTCGGAAAATCTAATATTTCTCCTTGTCTGGTATGGTGAGTCGTCTCGGATATGCTCTAGTCATTGTAACATTTTGGGAGGTCGGAGTCACCCCTTTACGTGTGATCCCGAGGGTACTTATACCAGGGGTCGGTTGCCTCGGTGCCCACACGACGTCTCACATGAACCACAACACCACCGACGGTGGCCGCATCAGGATGGCCCAGGAACTGCTCGACTTTATACTCGACCACCTGCATTACGACCCAGAATCTCTGAAACGATGCTCGATTGCCTCCAGGTCGCTCTTGCCGACATGCCAGCGCCATCTGTTCTCTACCTACCAAATCACCCAGTCGAATGTCGCCAAACTCACGAGGCTCTTCACGCTTCCTGCGACCACCAACGGTCGAGACGAGGACGCCGCTCTGCGAGCCAGAGTCGCTGATCTGTTGAACACATACACGGACAATCTTATCTTGACCAACCACCCCGGGCTCCTGCTCCGATCCGTCCAGCTGGCGAATCTCCCGGAGTTCAAGAACGCGCAAAAGATAACGTTCAAGGGCGACGAGCTCAATTCGGCCGTAACTATCCCCTCCTTCCTGAGACAGACGTGGACGTCACCCCTTTCCAAAATTCGGACCGTCGAATTCGATTTCCGCTTCATGTCCCAGAGGGGCGTTTTGGAGTCCCTTTGCATCCTCCCTACACCGGTCGAAAATGTCAGCTTCATCGGTGCCAGGCCCAAACTCAACGACAACCGTCCGACCGCCACTTCAATCCGTCGGTATGTAAAGAGCCTATCCCCGCCCGGCGATCATTGTCAAGAGGCGCGCGAGTTCAATGGTACCCTGAAGTTCCGCCTCCCCACCGATATATCCGAAGAACTCCTCTCGGTTGCACTTGAGCTTGAAGACTGTTTCAAGTTCAGTTTGAAACGCATCAACTATAAGCTGACCCTCCGCGCCGAGGTGCCTCATCTCGCGTCACTGGTGGAGACGTGCAAAAGTACATTGGAGTTCCTTGATATTATGGTTTCATTTCCAAGTACGTACAGGGTGCAATCCAACGTCGCATCTCTGATCTCCGGATACATTTGTTGACGAGTTTCCCTACCCAGTCTTACGCCGCAACGGATGGAGCCGCGGGGAGGATCGATCTTTCGATTTCTCTCACCACCGCGCTCTCAAAAGTATCCGGATCTGGACACCTGCGGCTTTCGATTCCGACTGGCTCTCTGAAGCTATCTCCACCATTCCGAGGCCTTCGAGCGCGACTCCAAGGGTCCCGCCATTACGGATCGAACTCCACATCTCCCTCCCGCAATGGATGATGCACCCCAACAACCCCATACCGTGTGTCTCCGAGGAAGTTGACAGGCTCGTAGCTGCACGGATCCCCGTTGACACGCAACTGTCACGACTGATCGGGTTTAGCTCTGACACACCCTCTGCCTCCGCGACGTCTGCTAAGGGTAATATGACCGCGGGGATCCTGTTGGACATAACTATCCCAGAATTGACCACGGGCCCCGGGAAGGGGGTCGCCACGCTGATGTTCCCTCTGCTAAGCGATATCGAGGGGTTGGTGAGGTTGGTTTGAGGTTCAAGCCCATCTGGAGTCTGAGAAGCCTAGGGCGAGATGACACCACACCCCACATGTCTTAGATATTCTGAGGATGTATGTAGGTCAATCAAATTGAATCGTTGTGGAAGGACACCCCTGCGAGACTCAGCGGGGTGCGTAAGCGCAAGGACTCTGGAGATACGATGTTCTAGAATTACAGAGCCCCAGGAGGAAGTCGCTTAATAGGGGAGGCTGAACGACTACTAGGGAGAGAGCCAAGTAACGAGGGGGTACAGGGGGGCGGAAATAACGGATGTACATGACTGTGATACAGGAAAGAATACGGGGGGGAGGGTGTCATGGGTGGAATAGGGCTCAATGCACTTGAGTCTCTCGTGGTGAAGCAACTTGTCACACGCAACAAGGTATGGGGATGCAGAGAAAGCATCCGCACTGGATGTAACATGAATGTTGAACGTTGAATCGTAAACCAAAGGCGATGGACGTACCGGGCAGGGAATACACCCTCCTCGCAACCTGTCCGCTTTCTCAGCGGGCTGTTTGCCAGTTGGAGTAATATCTGGAACGGCGGTCGGTTGTTTGTCAAGGGTTTTGGCCTCCATTTCTGCGTGTGCGTGAGCGTTTGGGGTGATGCTTTCGGTGGATAGAGTCATCTCAGGGGCTTTAAAAGAGCGGGACCTGGTGGACGACGATCGACTGCGAGCCTGTCACCCCCTGGGGCTGGAACTGGAAGGCAGTCTCTGTGGCTGTGCTATGGTGTGGAAGATGATCTATGACGTCATGGCGAAGCGGGTGAACGGTTTTCCATCCTGTTACACTGAGAGGCAAGTCACCGGTCCAAACCGCACGCCTGACCTACATAGCGTATATTTACAGCGATGTTATATACGGTTACAAAACAGTTATTATCGAGCATCGTATCCATTGTCCATATAGGAGTCCGTGGTTCTGGGGAGGGGGGTTGCACGCGGTCAGCAACAGGGGATGGGGATGCAGAAGCAGCATCCTCCGTCCTATCAAAAAGGCGGTCAGAAAGGGCAACGGAAAGGTTATTTTGGATAGAACGTACAGGACAAGGAATACAACCTCCTCTCAGCCTTTCGGCCGGGCCCGTCTCCTGACTTGGACGTGCGACCATCTCAGTCTTCGCGGTTGGCTGTTTATCGGTCTTGACCCTCGCAGTTGGTGGGTATGCGAGGACGGAATCGTTTGGACCGGACGAGGGGATGCGAGAGGGCGAAGACATTTGTGGTGGAGGTAGTGTTTGTTGTTTGAAGAGGGAGACGCTGGTGGCGCGCAGTACCAATGCTTTTATACTTGTGGCTCTATCGGGCTCTATGCTACGATCCCTGACGTATGTGCCTGGAACAGATCGGGGTGGAACCTATTTCCCGAAGGCACTGTTTCTTCAGCTCCGGGCACACCGCGCGCAGCCAGAGATATTCCTGGCCCAAGACGACACTCGGCTCGTCCGGGCTCACCACAAACTATAGGCAGACCCAGTAGAAACCCCAGCGCTTGGTGCTCGGAAAGGGTGGATCATTCCAACTGGACCTAATCTAGAACCCCGCAAGGAGGGAAGCCGTGCTGGGGTGTTTCAACTCGCCTGTGACGGCCATTCCTTCCGGGAGAAACTGCGCATTCGCAGGTACTGTCACGCAGGCAGAAGATGTAATCACTCGTTTTGTGGATTATCTTCGCAGGCTGAAGCAAACCTCTGATCTGCGTAGGAAAATACTCGCTCTTCATCAATCGCCTTGGATCGGCTCCCTTTCATTCGGGTGAGCGCGAATCCCATGCTGGGTAAGACTGCGAGTCAATCACGACAGGGACTATGAAAATGAGGGGACGATTTATGACGGTACGGGGCGTTCACCCTCGACGTGACGGGGTCGGCCTACAGCTTTCGCCGGGACGCCTCTCCGTGACTTCCGCCGAATAATTTGAAATTGTTACCTCTTCTACAAGCAGAAAGTCTCTCCGAGTGGGACCGCAGCGTTTAGCCGTTCGCCGTGAGACTTTTGAGAGGAAAGTACAAGGCCGTCAGTTCCTCGTGCCATTATTCTTGAATTATAATACGAAGGGGAGCTTTTCCAGACTTATGGCGACCGACTTCGCGACCTCTAACCTGACGGCGGGGCCGCACTATGTAGGGGCTCCGAAATTTAGGAAACCCTCCACCCAAGTAAGTGAGGCCCGTTCGCAAGGTACGCCCTCTGCCCTGGCATTTTCATTAGCCGAGCGGATTCAAATTCCAGCTTTGATGGCGCTGATTGCCGAACTCGAAACGGGAGCAAATGTAACGACAGCACGGCGAATGAAGCTCGGGCCGCACGACACCGGGGCAAAGGAGAACTTGCACGTTGAAAGACCCTTATCATGAAGTCCAGATCGGTACATACCGAAAGGATAATGCGTGTAAGGGAACTCTAGAGCCATACGCCAGTCAATGGGAGCGGCTCCCGCCATCCCGCCACCTTTTTTTCAAGGGCCTCCGTCGCCTTTATCCTGAAAGAACCGATTTAAACTGATCACAGTCTCCTCAACCGAAAGATACATCGCCCGCAATGCGAGATATTTGCCACTCCTCCCAACGACGCGTCGTGGTTGCTTGGGGGGAAGATTTATCGATAAACAAGGATTTGCGCGATCGCAGGCTCAATCGCGGCTACGACGAAGGAGCTATGTATCGAATGAACCGTGGACTGCCCTCCTTCCCTCCCCCACGGCTGGTACGCGGAATAACGAACACTGGAACGTGCTTTGGGTTCAAGTTTAGTTGCCTTCTGACGTCCAGATCCACGACGTGTTTGACGGATACAGCATCCCACATCCGCCGGTCAACGCTCCATAACCAAATCTGACTTTCACCCTCGGGAGGGACGTTGACGAAGACAGTCGGCCCAGAACACTTGCTTGCATCTGCCTCGGGCGGCGGCGATTGCAAGGGTTCGCCGTGACGGACGATCCAGAACTTCGTGAACTGGGTATTGTATATTTTACGCTTGGAAAAGACGTACTCCTAGAAACGCATCCACCATTAGCCCAGTTTTGTCTAAGCTAGAAAGGCTCACGGGACCTTGGGCTCCGATCTGGCTGGCGCCGGTGGACGAGGATCCTTGGGTGATTGAGGACCATCCCTAAGATCAGGCGAGAGCGATCCACGTTCTTCCGAATGCTCTCTTTCCTCCGAGACGTCGCGTGTCAACGCCAACTCGCACTCTTCCGAATCCCTTCTTTCTTCCGAGGCGTTACGTCTCAACGCCAAATGTCTTTCAGCCCAACCTGGTGGTAGTTCTGAGACGATCACATCAGTGCCTGCGTCGTGGACGAGTTTGATTGAAGTGACCACGGCAGGGGCATAGGTAGGGTTTGGGATAAGCGGCATCAGTGGTGATCGAGGGGTCACGGTCACTGGTCACCTCTCCAAACACCCACTGTGGACTTCGTAGTATAGGTTCCGAGTGGATGGATGACCTCCAATGCCTTCGCCCGACTGCCACTGTCCATCTCTCCCTTCCGCATTTCGTGTCGCCATGGGGTCTGGGCCCGCAGTTTCACTGAATACAGTCGCCGTTTTCTCCGCCGTGAGCACTTCAAAGCGGACAAGACGTCGCAATGGGCGGCACATCACATACTGACACCGAAAAAGCGGGAGCAAATAAGGGGGCAGGTGGTGGACGGATCACCGCAAGTGAGAATGGACGCAGCAGAAGATACTTTCGACCTCACACCGATGGAAGGGCCGATCTGGAGGAGCGTGAGATGCAAGGACGTCGCCAAGAAACGCACACGCGTGTGATCCCGCCGACTCAAGAACTTCTTGAACATACTTACCGGGGCGCGGCGAGAGAGCGATCTGCCTAATATGTGAAGAAATGAAAGCTTTCAAACACATCATGGCGAGCTACAAATCGCTGCCCACAAACGCACGGCTGCTCGTGCGAGGGCGAGGCCGCGAAGAAAAGCATTACGTGCAACACGTGGGAGAAGTCCTCTGTGAGGGAGAGAGGCCGCCGAAACTGGCGTAGCGTCCAGGGGTTTTGGTAGGGAGGGACCAAGCCAACCTGCTATATCTAGTCCCACACTGGCCGTGTGTGTGTAAAACGTTTTTCCGGGTGATTTCCACCAGCGGGACGCAAACCCCAGGCAAATGTGGTGGGCCGCGCCCCATTTGCGTGTGTGCTACCCCACGCACATTGGAAGGTTGTAACCTCCAAATTGGGTCTGAGCATGGCCGCCATCCGATGATACGGCTTATTCGCCCATTCTAGAAAAGATAGTTTGCTTGATGAGAGCCCCGAAATGGAGGAGTGTCCGAAGTGTTTCCCTGAGATTTGATGAATGGGGCTCTGGCGAGGAGTGGACGGGGGACGAGTCAGGGATTTTACGTGCCTCCCCCGGTAGTTCCCGGTGATCGAAATCAGAAAGCGGGAGCTGATGCCAGATCGTGCCATCAACTGGCGGCAACGGAGGCCCATCGCAACTCCTCACCACCTCCCACCACTCCTCGGAGGAAGAAACTACTACCACGCGATGGCTATTTCGGAACACCAACCTCGACGTGATGAGGAAAACGCGCGTCCGTCGAAGATGTGCCCGACTGAATAAGGATATAGGTATAACCTTCCGCCCATGTTGCTCTATGGGCGTTAACGGCCTCAGTACTACCTTATCAGGGTGAGGGTGAGCGCCGCTGCATCCGACCTGCTGGGGCAAGCTGCCTCTCCGCACGGGCATATAAACACTGGCACCCAGGGATCAGCACCGGTCCCCACAACAACCCCACCGGACTGACCTTCTACCAAAACTCACATCGCAGGGACAATGGGCTACCTCTCCGACGCTTCTAATGTAGAACTGGTTATATGGGGTTCGACCATGGCGATCAATACCGCGTCTGCCTTCGGAGTTCGCAGGCAGCTCAAGAGCGCAAGGTCAAAAGTCGGGGACATCAAGCCCGGTTCCACCGGCCCACGTATCTGGACCAACCTCGCATTGTTGGGACAATTTAGTGGATTCATTCTCCCACAGCTCGTTTACTGGATAGCCACTGCGTACAACGGGTTCCGCCAACCAGCATGGATGACAGAACACGCCCTCCCGTCCCCTCCAGATATCTTTGGAGTCGACGGAGTGGTGGTTGGAAGAGTGGCCGGGTTGTTGGCTGTTATCGCCGGGACGCATTTTGCACGCACCGCGCTGAAGACTCTGGGTGATCAGTACCACGCAATTGGGGTGAGTGTAATTTTTCCGCCGATCACCGGAGTCTTACATTCTTTCTGGGTTATAGATAAGGGAGAAACCCAGACTCATTGACCATGGCCCTTTCGCATACGTTCGCCACCCGATTTATACGTAAGTTCCCCGTTCGTCACTCGTCCAACTGTATCCCATTGACCCACATCCACAGTGGGAGCGTTATTGTTGAAGTCTCGTTTGCCCTTGCATTCTGGTCGTACATTCCTCTCTACGCACTTCTCTTTGCAATCAGTGGATCTGTATTAAAGGTACCGATCGAGGTACGTGATTGTCGCCAACATCCTCGCTGAAGTGAACTCACGGATGAGCACATTCTTTAGGAAAGCACAATGGTTGATGACCCTGTGCTCGGTGACCAATACAAACGGTACAAAATTAAGGTCCCATATAGGATTATCCCGTACATCTGGTGAATGCCAGTTCGGAGTCACAGATACGAGTTGGGTTGAATCAGAAGTTCGCATTTCACTTATACCATCCCCACGTGGCTTTCCACGAATGTTGCTATGATCCAAGGATGATCCCGCGGGTTTATTCAACCGCTCGGACTGAGAGCCCGACCTTCTTCCTCACGGAACTTCGTCAGTGCCAACGTGCGACCGGTTGCTGGATGCCGCATTCGAGCGCTTTTACGATTCCTCAGGAAGTGAGAAATGTCGACAATGTGATTGACCACGGAATTTGAGTCCTCTCGGCGAACAAGCACAGCGTAAAGAAGGGGTGAAAGTGTTATACAGGAGTCACTACCTCACTGGTGTCATTGCGGAGGGAATGTCAGGATGGTCGGGATGTGGGTTATGCGTCTGAGGAGCCCGGCTGAGAATCCGAGCGCCTATTCCACTCCTGCCTCAATCGGCCTTACAGTGCATGCAGCTACCCCTGCTCAGTTCGAACACGCCGCGTGGTATTTAAACAAACGGGGCAGTTGCTTTAACGACCTAGTTAGACCTGCATCCATAATCTACATCGGAAAAACCTGGTCATCTGAATGAGTTCCAACACATGCGAGAGAAACAAAGTTGAGGCGGAAGGGCAGTCCAGTCGTTGTGTTGTCCTGGCCGTTCGTACGCGCTCCACCGAACC
>Ga0307511_10003899_pt1 | contig 15240 bp, 13 predicted proteins | sample 13_EM_MG_FD_200266 | JGI IMG/M metagenome (GOLD analysis project Ga0307511, IMG submission 200266) | Populus trichocarpa ectomycorrhiza microbial communities from riparian zone in the Pacific Northwest, United States - 13_EM | ecosystem: Host-associated > Plants > Roots > Unclassified | place... | reverse complement strand
CCATTAAGTCGAGTGCCTGGGTTAGTGGGGGGGGGGAATCCTCACGAGTAATTCCAACTCCTCGAATTCCTCGCGCCATCGACTAGTTGGTTGAGGGGTAAACCTTGGTGCAAAGTAGTCGTCCGGCGAGCCGACGAAAGGCTTCCTCGAGACAGGTGTCCTGGGAGCTGATACCAGTGAGTCAAATAATGTACAGAGCCCAGGGGAGAGTCCCATACCTGACGGAATGGAGATCGCACTCATCCTCGATCCTGGGCGTGGCGATCGAACATTCGGCTCCATATCCTGTAACACGGATTGGCAGACGAGCCCATTCTTCCTGCTTGGATTGAGCATGTTGGTGATGTGATGGACCGCTAACTTGGACAAGGAGGCTATTATCCAACGGGTCAGCATAGGGGTGTAAAAACAGAATAGACGAAGAAACGGACAAGATTGCAATGCGAGTTTTGGGCTTGGGTATATGTCCATGACGTTCCAGCCGACGAGCATCTGTAAAAATAGGACACCGACACTGTGTACATCCCTCGACTTCGAGTATTGGAGGGGTGAATCCATGGCCTCCTTCGGTAGCCTATAAACCGTGAGTAAAGGATCCTCATCGGGTTTGTTGTAATTATTCACCATCCCTCAGTGGTTCGAGAATCGTGCAGATTCAACTGTCCGCCGAATTTATTCGACCGGTATAAATCCAGAAGGCGCGTGAAGTATCCAGATTTTCCGAGTTTAACTATCTTCGGTTGTCCCGCTTGGGTGGAATTGGCCAAGTAAACACACATTGGGGATATCCCGCGGTGTAAGATGTCATTTGCATGCAAAGTGCTGAGACCAGTGAGTACTTGGCGGATATATGCCTGAAAAGTTCTTGAGGGTGCCAACACTCATGGGAAAGATAAAAACATACCAAAGCCCTATCCTCTCTGAGGAAATCGCAATCCTCGAGTACGTCGTGGAGGGAAAGAGAGGGCCTCTGTTCCAACAGTATAGAAAGCCGCGGGTAGTCGTGCTCCGAATATGCGGACGACAGTTTGACAGCAAAGACACTCAGGAGGTTGTCGTGTCGGATCTTCATCAGCTTCTTAAGCTCGTCTTCGACTTGCTTTAGTTTCTTCTTCCCTATTGGCTCGACTGAGAAAACGTGGCCGATGGAGAGGGAGAATCGTACCCTGGGTCGTGACGTAGTGCTCGGAATCGAAAAGGATAACGTATAACTCTAACGGTAAGGTGGTCCGGATGTCGTCGCAGATAGGTTCGGCGAGGTACACGGTACCCAATCGTTCTGACCCTGGGTTAGTCTATGGAAGGGGGTAAACCACAGCTAAACAGACCTTTACGCGGGTGGAATAACTTGACAGAGTTGAACACGATTCCATCCCATTCGATGTCATGGGTGAACGACTCTGTAGGAGTGTCGGTGCTAGGCGACAAAGCAGAAAGCGGCACCTCGGTAGCGTCGGATAGTCCCCTCCTGCGGTTCACCTGTATCTTCTCCAGTTCCAAGCGTTGTTGCCTAATGGCATCCTCTCGCAACTGCTCTTCGAATTCTTCCGCCAATCGCTGGGCGTTGAGAATCCTCTGCTCCTCTTCTTCCTCCTGTTTCTGTAGTTTGACCTGATCTGAAAGTCAGTGTAGTCGGGAGGCGGAACTGGACAGAATCGCAACCTGCTCTTCCTCAATGTTCCGTTTCTCCATCTGGTACCGCAGTGAACCCTCGATGGGGAGTTTGATGTTTTCGGCAAGCCATTCTTGGGCCATGGTGACTATCTATACCCGGTCAGATACTGAATAAGAAGCAAGTCGATGTACGTACCTGGAATACCATCTCTGACCCTTGATTTTTCTTCGCCTCGCCTTGTATAGCGCGCGACAACGCATTGATCTTATCCAAAAGCATGCCATGGGTATTCTTGATGGCGAAAACTGGGGCAGCTTTCGTAGGGTACGTCTTCGGTAGACTGAAACACGGTCAGCATTGATTGCGAGCATCTCTACCCGAGTCCCTGATGCTCACGTGACCGTTAGGGAGAGATAGCACTTGGTTCCGTGGATATCTTCAGGGTGGGTAACCTTGATCATGAATTCAGGGAGTCTCGCGGCACCCTACGACGTACGGTTCATCTCAGTCCTGCAAAAACGCGGTGAGAAAAGGGCCAAACGCACCCTCCACGCCTTTGGGGCGGGTGCCTCTTGGAAATCATCTCCATAGATTGATTTGAGTGCGGTAATCTCTTGTTGTTGTAGTTCTCCGGTGGACTCCATAGTCGTGGCTGGGGTTCTGTCGCTACTGGAGTAACTGGATACGCAAAGCGAGGAATGTAGATGCCGAAGAGAAGGGTATTGATCAATGTGTGTGCTGGATATTACGAAATAGGGATCGATCCCTTTGTTTCGCAAGACGATGAAAGTCGGGTGGACCCCAGTCCTTCAGGCCAACATCACCCTTTCGGCGAGGATTTGTTTCAAAGGTTTGTGGAAAAGGACGACCAAGCGCCTGGGTGATCGAGGTACACGGGTTGTTGGAGTGAAGTCAGTACTACAAATACCAGTTGTGTCCGTTTTGTGAGCGGACAACGACGAGCCAAACGATCGTTCTGGAATGGACTGGGAACGAAGCAGGGAGTATTTTCCCCTAACAACCGCTCACCAGTCCATGTCGTTTGACTCGACCGCAAGTGAGTCATTTGCGTTGGGTTGTGGAAGAACAGCGCCTGAAGATCGCCGTCATTGCGCCCAGTTGAGCCGACACCGGGGTAACACGAATCACATTATCCGCTACTTGTACAAGAGACTCGAATACATATCTGCGTAGTGATGCGGTACATACTCTACACGTTTTGGACAATTACACAACTCAAAAGACGTACATAAGAACACCCGAACAGAACATGAACGGTGGATACACGAGCAGGACATTTGCTCCCGTCTTCTGGGTTTGGTCCCCCCGGGGCGGTAGAATGCCCTACAGCACTCGCGTGAGGCTCAACGCAAGGTCGGGTCAGACGAGGAACGTACCGGGATCAAAGTCTCTTCCACTGCTCTTCCAAAAGCGCTCATGATTTTCTTAGCTTTCTTCCTTAGGTCTTTTCCTTTTCGAGCTGCGCGGCGGGCCTTCCCTTTGGTTCGCCGAGCAGGTGAGGGGGCTGCTCCGCTGCCATCACCCGTAGTCTCGTTCTATGGCACGGAGTCAGCGGCGAATGGCACACCCTGGTCGACGGATTTCCACGAACCACCTCTCTCCAACCACGTGGGGCGTTGGGACGTCTCGGCAGCAGTGGGTGCATAAAATCATCGTCCTAGAAGGGGGGGACCTCAGATCGACAAAACTGGGAAGTACGATGCGCAGCTACAGGTTGTTGGGCGTCCCTGAGGACCCTGAATCCCCTGGAAGCGGTCAAGATCGGCGGGGGGCGTCGACGATAAACTTGGAGTTACCTTCTTCTTCGGATTTTTGAGGCAAATAACATGAGGAATTCTCCAAGCCTCAGCTTCAGATCGTAGGGAGAAAAGGGATGATGTTCCGAAATCGAGTGCCCATATCCAATCAACTTATAAGCACACACCCCCAGGACAGCCATATCCGAGAGGAAGACGGATACGGCCAGTTTTCCTATGCAATTCCGTTTCTGGAAACATATGCCGTTTCCACGTGCCGCGAGGATGTGATGGTTTCGGAAGTATCAATTCGGAGAACCCCCTATTGAAAGTCTCGGATGAATCTGTGCGCAGAGAACCGATCGCGGGTCGCTGAGAGAATGACCAATCGTGCGAAAGGTTATTGCAGCAGTCGATCACGGTCCCACTTGTTGACGTCGAACAGCGTTGAGGTGAGGTTACCAACCGGTCTATAACCAGGTTCTAACTCTGCCGGTCCTTCAGATTATGGTGGTCTATTCCTCCGTCACATACGATGATCAGCTCCCAGAGCGAACATACATCCCCTTTCTGGCGGCCGATGAGATCAAGGCGATCATCACTCATCTACGGGACACATACAATCCTCCAGTCCGAGGGACACGAGTTACTAGTCGCCGGAATATATTCCCCCCTTCTTCGGACTGCGCCTTGGAGTCACCAGTCCATTCACGGCCCCAACCAGACGCCAAAAACCCACATCCCTTGAGCCAGAAGCTTGCTTGCGATTGGTTGACCGCTCTGATATCTAACCTCCAAAAACGCCTTTCGGGTGACGGAAAAGACCCCGAAGCCCACGAATTGCTCCTCGACGATGCGGCAGCCCTACTCGCCGTCTTCGCGGGGACCGCCTCCGCCGGGAAACTCACCCGTACCTTCACTTTCGGCCATCCCCCATCCCCGCTTGTCCACGTCGAAGTGAGAGATATACCTCTCGAAAACCAAGATTACACCACCCTCGGTGCCCAAACGTGGGGCGGTGCTCACGTACTCGCCGAAATCATCGTTCGGGACCCATACAGCTTCGGCCTCCACCCAGAACAAGCTTCTCGATCACCGGGGGGACTGAAAATTCTCGAACTCGGAGCCGGGACCGGGTTGGTTTCCCTCACGGTATATCGCTATCTAGCGTTGCGAGGATTATGCGCCACCATCTACGCCACAGACTTCAATTCACTCATCCTCAATAACCTCGTGCAAAACATCTCAATTAACAAACAGGCTATACCCGAATCGACGGATCTCAGAATCTCCTCCGGTTCCCTCGATTGGTCTAATCCAGATGCAGCCGGTCTGGATTTGCTCGATTCGGTGGATCTAGTCCTCGGGGCCGACGTCGTCTACGAGGAGCTTCATGCCTGCTGGATTAGGAACTGCCTCGAGAGGTTCATGCGCAAACCTCGGCTTAGTTCCGTTCATCGGCCGGTTTTCCATCTTGTGATCCCACTGAGGCCAACGCATTCGTTCGAATCAAGCACCATCGAGGGGATCTTCCCTCTCAAATCAGAGACCAGCGGATGGAGCGGGTGGGAGTTGGTGATTTTCTCCAAGGACTCCATCCTGTGCGAGGCCAGTGACGATGAGGCAGACGGGCAGGTAGAATACGTATATTACACCATTGGCTGGGAAAGTAAGACATCAGAGACAAAACACAACAGTGACACACGCTAGACATAATATAATGGGAATGCCGGGTCGTAATAGGTATGAATGTTCTAAAAGTTCGGATAAATTAATGCACGACCTGTGAACAATCAACATTTGAAAATGGAACCCGAGAAAGGCGAAGGGCGCACATTCATCAAGCCCATGGGTTTTGGTCATCATCAGAGGGACCGAACGCGTCTTTGATGTGAGACGGTGCTTCAATCTCCACAACCTCTCCTTGGACAGCCACGCCCTCCTCCTCTGACTCTCCAGCCCCCACTGTCTTGGGGCCTACTGGCGGAGAGTTCCTCTCGATCTCAACTCCTCGCTTACTTCCGTTTCCATCCCCACCCTCAACTGCGTATCCTCGTTTGTAAACCTTCCTCAAGGGGGGATTCGGGGTGCTGCTCCTCCTCTCATTCGTTGCCCGTTCTGCGGCGGCCTCATCTTCGACAACGAGGTCAACAGCATCAGGGGGCAGAACCGGGCCCTTCACTGGAGATGTGGTCCCCCTTGTCGGCTTTCGTGGGTTCGTGACCTGGGGGGTCGAAGACGAAGAAGGCGAATAGTTTTTCCCAGATTCTTGCCGCGCGATACGTGGTGACGGCCGTTCCGATGGGGTATTAACCCGAGGCTTTGTCCAACCAAGCCGCATGCCTTTGGAACCGTTGTCTGGCGGAAGGTCGTGATCGATGACCCGTTCATGATCAGGGGACTTGGCGTTCACGGATACGGGAGTTTGGGATACCGCGCCATAGCCTGGATTGGGAGCCCTTCGAAGCCCAGAGAACGGCGTATAGTATGCACTGTGTTCGTCTCTCAAAATCCGTTCTTCCTCGTCCCACATCAGCCCACGAGCGTATTCGGAGCTGGCGTCGATGACGGGATAGTTGTAATCGCCGAAAAGGTATTTCTTGCTGTTTTGGAAGAGCTCTTCGTCCCCTTCGTCGAGGTCACCGAAAGGTAACTCAAAGCCATCCGCGGAGTCAGAACCTCCGAGCAAGAGTGCCGGGTCTTCTTGACTGGGAGACTGTAGGTCCGGCGCAGTGTGGACGACACTCCCAGCTTGTCCTTCCAACAACGGAGCGTAAACTTCGTCGTCTTGGTTGAGCCCTCTCCCGAGTCTCCCTCCCGAATCCGCGTTGACTTGAGTCGGTAACCAATACTTCTTCTTTCCACCCTCCGCGTATCGTAATCCGGCTCTGATACGCCTCTCCCGTCCAGCTCCCTGGTGCATGAATCCTTCCGATGGCTCGAATTCCCGGTAGTCCATACCCTTCCCACGAAGAGTAGACTTCGAATCCTCGACAACGTCTTTGACGCTAAACGAGTCCCTGATCGCGTATCTGATCGGCATTCGCGCAACGAAGGACACGTGTGGGTCGACGAAGTCTCTGAACGAGAAAGCGTATAGGTGGGCGATTGCGAAAAGAGGCATTTCGAAACAGATCAGCATGTCTGTTAACCCCACAGAGATACGCTCGCTATCCGTGTAGGGACCCAGGTGGCTGATCGCGCCAGCCGCGACGAGGATCGAGATCCCGATGGATTGCCAGAACGAGAAGAACAGAATTCCCTTCACACATAGGAATTTTGGTACGGGCCTATTATTTAACAAGTTAAGTATTTCAAATGCGGGAATGACGCGATCGGGGAAACATACCTAAATGGCTTCAGGTCCTCGTTGATGCACATCCAGAACATGGCCAAGCAATACAAACTGAGACAGATGCTGAAGTTGTACACGATACTGACATACAGGTAGCCAGATCTCGCGGCCAGGTCGCCCTCATGGTACTTCCCGAGCGCCTTAAGGACCAAGGTGACTATCGCAAGGATGGGCTTGATTTGCACATATTCTAGTCGACCACATCAGCTTGTGCAAGATCGTAGGATGGGAATAAACGCACGCAGAACACCGCGTTTCATGAACAGGAAGACGTATGGATCGCTGAGGTCGAGTTCCCGCCGGAGGAGAGTGAACGGGAATACTGTGTCCTTCGGGGGCCGTCCGTGAAGAAGGATGAGCAGGGACCGTTCCCCTCCCATGTACCCAACCAGGAGTTGAAAGAAACAATAGATCACATAAGCCTGGGCGTGGTACAATCGATCAACCTCATTGATAGCTGTGCCAGACTAGTGCCCATACCTCATATATATCACGAATCACATCGATGACGAACGCAGCTTCCAGAGAAAATAGCGCGATGAGAGAGGCGATGGCATATATGGGGACCATCAGCATGATTCGAATAACCATCCTGTGGTCGGCGTGGAGCATGAGCAGGAGGACAGGGATCGAAGAGTCACCAGGAACATTATATACCGTTGCAGGTGTGGCTTCCGGTAATTCTTAAGGTGTAAAAATATTGACACCGCGGACGCCACAGTCGCGATGAGGGTAGATAATCCGGCGAACGCCAGGAGAATGGGGTTCAACGCCGAGCCGGCACCTGGCCCGTGGTCGCCTTTGATAATCATGAACACGGTTGGCGGGGAGCACGCGAGTGCTTTCCGGGTGATACAGTCAGGGATATGGCGTCCTTGGAGCCCGGAAGGTTATAGGATGGTGGGTGACGTGGATGAACGCTGCATGCAAGGTGGCTGCGATCAAGCTGGACGGGGCCTTGAGGTTCGAAGGTGGGGGATGTCGTCACACTTGGGTCACACATCGCCCGTTGAATCCGGGCGCCTGTCTGGGTTTGCACCGCAAGCGGTCTAGCCAAAGGTTGCGGGTCGATTCATGAATTGCGACCCTGAACTTGACGGCCAGGCCCACCAGGGGAGGCTGGCCCCGGCCGTCGGATCCGTCACGGTCGAAGTGCTTTGCTAAAACACCGGTAGTTGAAATATTTGAAGTACATGAAAGGTATTGCGACACAGCACATCAAAAAGAGTCCAGAAGACGCGGAACCTTGTAAGTATGAAGGTTTCGAAAACAACAAAGCAAAGCAAAGGAAAGCATGGCATGTATGTGACAGGGTATATATGAAAACACGGCGACGACATCAAAAGCTTACATTACCAAACGCGACGGAGATCCAAAAGCGAAGCACCAAACCAAGATTTTTTTTAATATGGGACAGAGGAGATCTGGTGCTCCACGGCACAGGCTACGATTCCGACAAGTACGGGTCTTCATCACCCTTCCGTCGCTTGGAAAGACAGGTCTTAGATTCCAAGTGGCGCTTGACTGCATCCGCACGAACTGTCAAGTATCGGGTGACTAAAAGGACCCCGACGAATACAATTATAACGTACCTGGAAGAAGCTTCCCGCAAATTTTGCAAGGGGTCTCGCGTGTCGCCCTTCCCGGGTTTGCCTCGCAAGACGCCTTGTGCCTCGGAAGGTCGGTAGCTCTCCCCAAGCGCTTCCCGCAGAGATCGCAATTCGTGCCCTTACCCTCCAACTTGGCCCCAACGCGTTTGGAGGTGCCAACTTTTATTCGCTTGCCAGGGCGAGCCACCTTCCGGCTTTGGGGACTGAACTCGTCACTGTCCTCTTCGGACCATCTTGACCGTTTAAGAAGGGATTTCTTCGATGTAGATGGGCCGGCGACAGGTGAAGGTGATGGACGGAAGGGCGGAGGGTCGGGGGAAGTGGGAGGGGTGAGGTCGGAGCACATATCGAACAACGGTAAGGGTTGGGTGGGAACGACGGGGGTTGGCGGTGCCTCAGGTTCCACAGCAGCACTACTCAGCCCTTCCACATGTGGAAGGGGACTGAAGATCTCGTAAGGTGAGATCGTTCGATGACCGCCCAATGATAGCGGCAAGGTCAATAGGAATGAACATTCGATTTCGGGTGAGCCAGGGAGGCCACAAGGGGAGTTGATAGAATCCGGCGATAGGAATGGAGTACAAGGGGACAGTGGTGGGGTGCTGGCGGTATCGGAGACGTTACTGAAAGGGGACTGGGGGACTGTAGGTTCCTCTTCTTCATCGGATGGTAGGTTGATGTATTCGGCCTGGATCTATGCCATCGTAAGCGTTTGCTCCGAACGCGAAGTGCGTAAATATACCTTCTTCATCTCCTCCTCAAGTGAGTTCCCCAACATAAACGGGGACGGTACAGGGCGGACGGAGCCGTTTTCGTCGACCCATGAGTCCTCCCTGAAGTTTCGAAGACTCTCGGGCCCCAAGTTGAGGTAGTTAATGTCCCACGAGCTCTGGATTGTAGGATTCTTCTCAATTGCGTCCGCGATCCGTTGTCCGACCTCGCCCCATTGTGGGACCCAATCCCGAACGGTGGACCACACCTTCATCGTGTCGTCGTACAGCTAACGCTATGTCAGGGCGCAATGAACAAAAGAGGATAGAATTTACTAACACAAAGCGCCATCCCGTCGCCTTTCAACGTGAGGTCGCTCGGGTCGTTCACAATGTGCAGATCACTGAAAGCGTCATGAGCCATACATCGCGCCGTCGATGATCTGATACGTACCTGAGCGTGTTCTTGGGAGAGGCGCGACACCAATTGGCGACCTGGCAGATTTCGAGGCTGGTGGCATAGAAGAGGGAGAGTTGGGCAGGCTGCTCCGGAGCCTGGGGTCGGAGGGGAATCATCCCAAGCTTGAATTGGAAGTCGTTGGGGGATTGACGGGCGGGGACAATCTCCATGCAAGGGTAAGATGACTTGGGGGTGCGGTGAGCTGGAAGTGGGCGGAGGGCATCGAGGAATCTGTGGATTTATAGGAAAGGTCGGCAAGGTTGGGGGACAGCTTCGGCGCTTGCGACATTCTGATCCACGAGGGCGAGGAATTCTTGTAAATATGATCAGGCTTGGGCTGTGGGGTCCCTCGAAATTTGTGAACCCTCATCGACGTCGACGGACCGAGAGAGCGCTGGGGCGTATGACTCCGACATCGCACTTTTGAGATGAGGCTAAAGACCGATCAGGGTCGGGGATCGTTTGGAAAGGAAGCGAGCTGGGCGGAGGTGAAATATTCGACTTGGAAACGTTGAGATGTGGAATGCTTTCCGTGGACAGGTGGCCACCATCTGCCGGGGCCACCGGGGGGAACTCCATCAGGCAAGCCATGCCAGTTCCTCTGCCTGCTGGACAACATGAGGCCGGGCTTTTGAACGCACAGCCCGCATAGTAGGGTGGACCCACGCTAAAGAATTCTCGGGGAATAGAGATATCTGAGCGATAAGGAATCTGGCTTAGCACCAATGCCGATGTCAACGGTAGCCAGAACATCGATTCGACAAAAATAACAATGCCCGCAGGGTGCGTCCTTCTGCCCGCGCAAACGCAAGACCAGGAGGGTTATCCGGACGCGATCACGTGGGTGAAGGATTGAACTTTGGATGGCGGTGCAAGGCGCAGTTCAGCTGTTACAGCCACAGAGCCGACTGTTTTCCTAGAAGAAAATCAGATATGCTGGAAGTGTCGAGCCATGAATCCGAATCGCAAGGTGGGCTGTGGCACGTCCTCCTCCACACACTCAGTCTGCCGGCCGAGGTTGTGGCATCAGATTGCAAGCGCCAGCTTTGCTTCTGGTTGCCGGCGTCCTGCCGACCTCGTGGACCGCGGATCGTTCCTCGCATTCGTCGGGCCGTTGCCTGCAGGAACACGTCAGGCATCACAGAGCCGAGGTTTGGGTTGTTCGGCTCAGGGGGTGTGGACTGGCCGCGACCGGTTCCATGTTCGTAGAGATTACGTCCAGTCTTAAGTACGAATCCCGGAAGAATCCCACCCAAGTGAGCTGCATCGTGCATCCCACTGTCCCAGCAACAAGCAAAAATACTCGACTTACCATCTAGAAGCACTCAGAGATTCGCAACGTGAACTCTCGCATTCGGGATTCGACTTGACTGACTTACGAACATTCAGCTTTTGTTGCCCCAGTTCGCCTGCCCTTACGTTGGGCATCTGCAGAACGAAGTGAGAGCCACACCAAAAGAGATGGCAAATACAGCCGAACGACTGCGTGTCGTTGCGGAATGCATCTCGCCCCGCGACTAATGGTAATGGACCGTCCTACTATCTCGACAAGGTTTGATCAACCGCCACAAATCTGAGATCTGGCGAATCACGAATCACACCGCGTGCGAATTTACAGATTGGGGTTCAAATGGGCGAATTGTCTCCGTATCTCCCTTTTCCTCAACGTCCACCACCCCGCAGGCTGTGCCTATATAACCCTTTCCCATTCTCCTGCCGCTTACCCACCACTTTATTCCAGCAGCCATGGACTCCAATGCCTCTCCGTCTTTAGTGGTAAGTCCTCGCTGCGGTCACGGATATCACGACCAGTCTGACCTCAGGTTCCCCCAGATCCACGATCAGGGAGTTTCCCCCTACGATTCCAACCAGAACGACGACTACGTATTTCAGGTTGGTTGCCGTCGAGTTTACAAACGAAATCCTCTGCTGACCCTGTGGCAAGGCCTTCTACGGCTTGTCTCCGATTGGGGACTTTTTCGATCTCGGCCCCACCCCCGCTTTCAACCCTTATGACTTCCTAGATCAGGATCAGTACCAAGGCCCAGTGGAACTCTCCGCGTCCCCTGGAACCGCCTCCTCCCTCTCCCTCCCGTCCTCCCCTTTCAGGTATTTGCTGGTTATCTCAGAAACCCATCCTTTTCATTAATCTTCGATATAGTTTGACCGACGACTCGTCCGAGTTGGGCGTCGTGGATGTATCCGCTCACTACGATCCCCAGCTCTCTCCATCGGCGCTCTCCGTCCTCAGCGCCTTGAGCGATGCCGTAACCCCGAACGACACCGGCGCCTTGAGCGACACCAGCGACGTGAAGTCTACCAAGACCGACCTCGCCGGTTTTGAATACCACCCCTTTACTCGCAAGTGGGTTTGCCCAAAGTGCAAAGAGGACTTCGTCAGCACCCACGAGGCTCGCCGGCATGTCAAAACGGCGGCCAAGTGTACGGGGAAAAAGGTTGAGTGCCTTCGGTGTGGTGACCGCATCCACGCGTCCATGTGGTCCCGCAAGCGTCACTTCACATCCAAGAAGTGCCAGAAGGGGGGCCGCAAGCGGGGGACCCCAACTTACACCGTTAACAATGCGTACATGGAAGTGGAAACGGACGCGGAATCGTAAAGTGTCTCGCAAGTCATAGGTATTTTCGATCATTCTTCAGTCCTTCCCTCATTCTGACACCCCTTCAGGGAACACGGCAGATCTTTGATCAAAGCGATTGTGCGAAACTACAACCCCATATTTTGTGGTTTCGCACCATCGGTCTGTTCAAAGATTGTTTGGTTCCCCCTGCCTTCAAAAATCTCCTTTTTCTCTCCTCTCGTCTAATGTATAGTCCTAACAAGTACCAATAACGCCCGCCCTTGAAATCGCTGATTCGATGATGTGTGTTGTACCTCTCTCTACGTTGTAACAATCCCATGATTTGTTTGCTTGTTCCACCGTGAGTGATTGTCAGAGTCCTTGAGCCCGAAGACAATCATGACCGCGATCCGTAATCATTCCAGGGACGAATGATGTCAACCCAATACCCTCACTGTGTTTGAACCTGTGCTCGCTGATCAGGCGGAGTTCGAAAACCCAAGGACACGTTTTGGTGCTTTAGGGCAGGTTGATCCGTCCCAAATAGGCATTCACCATCTTTAGCATATCGCTCCATATACGGACGACGGGAAGGACGACTATTGGTTTAGGGCCGAAGAGTACTCATCCTCCAGGACTCTTCAAAATCTGAGCCACTGGCTAGGGAGGCTCGGGAACCGGCGACGGGTGCCTGACCCGCTTTTCCCTCCCCCCCTCATCCCCTCAGAATGTCCCAGCAACAATTCCCGCTTGAGCAGGTTTGTTCCCGTACCATCAGCGGGCGGAAGCGTCTGTTCACACGCTCTTGCCTCTTTAGGATACCGTTCCCATCTGGATCTGCACCCAGAGCGCGAGTGGCGAGGTCGTGCCGATCCTAGTGGTACGTCCGACTCTGTTCTATTCACGTCTATACCCGCTAATCGCCTCTTATTGTGCAGGGATACTACAATCAATACCCATGGCTGCCTTCTCAACACCCGTCCCACTCCTACGAAGGAATTTATTCGGACGTTAGCCACTTCCAATACAACGCCACATTCCAAGATATTGGCTTCACGGGCGTCACGAACTACTCACAAGCGGGTGACCATCAACCTCTGGTGACCCCATTCCTAGATCCGACACCGTCTTTGTCAACGTGGGTGATTACTGCCGTCTTTGCCAGAGTGTGGCGCTCAGCGATTTACGTTGCCCAGCCAAACCCTAAACTCGTATGACTCGTCAGCCGAGTTACTCCCGACCTCACCATCGAGTGCCTCGGTTTCTAGCTCCTCATCAGTCGGAAAAGTGAATCCCGACATCTGCCGCCAAGCGCTGCCGTATGAGGACGAAGAGACGAAGCAATGGTCTTGCGGGGGATGTAACAAGGCGTTCAGTGATAAATATGGGGCCGAGCGACACATCGCCAACGTGGGTCGCAAGGTCACCTGCCGCTACTGCGGGAGTCGGATCAGCGCGCTCGAGTCTTCCCGTCGCCGCCACTTTCGACGTGAGACTTGCCGGAGGAAAGGAATCCGACGAGGTTTTACCACCCGTAACGAGGAAGACGCGTTCCTTGAATAGTCTTAATGACTTTCAGCCTCCCCCCCTCCAGTGTCAGGCTAACCCTTCGGTTACGACGGACTTCCGGCCCACCCTTGTGGTGTTCATGTTCTTGTATGCTTTCTATCCACATTCTCACCAGACTACCTGCAGTGTTGGTCACATTATGTCCAATGTATCACCATAGATCCCTTCTATCTCATTATTTCTTGGAACGGAGTATAAGTATGACCCCCGACTGCCGGGACCACCCAGCCATCGTCCTAAAATGTCGACCAATATCTCCTGCTCGCTCCAGTACACTCCGGAATAATTTTTCTCAAAAGCGTCGTCATATGCGATTGCTACAAAAATAGACCGATACAGAAAACGTGAATGGATGCAATCAAACCACCGTTCCAGCGTTGGAAGCAATACGGGGCCATAGATCCGCCTGTGTCTCGGGGTCACAGAGTGATCATACGACCAAGCAAAAGCGGGACATACACATTCTTTTGCCACAGGGCCGGTGATAGCAGAACCCTTCATTTCGCCCTTCGGGTTCACGATGACACCAGCGTTATCCTCAAAGTAGAGGAAGACACCATCCTTTCGCCGCCAAGACTTTCGTTGCCTCACAACGACGGCGGGCATCGCTGTACAAAAATAAGTGTCAGAATAACAGGGGGAAATGTGGTCAAGCGGTACGCACTCTTCTTTCTCAGTTCTGGCTTTCCCTTCTTCACTGACGCAACAACCATATCACCAACACCAGCATCGGGCAACCTATTGAGGTGCGATCCGAATCCGAAAGGCTCAATGATAAACAGGGACTTGGCGCCGCTGTTGTCAGCGCAGTTCAAGACCGCGCCGACGGGCAGACCGAGGGTCATGCGGAATTTGTTGCCGGAAGTTCCTGCGCCTGTACACAACCAAATTTAATCGCTGTCATGCCCCATCGAACAGTGTAGAGGGTACCTAGAGATAAGGATCAATATCTAGACCCCACGTACACAAAGCGCATAGCAATCGTACCTCGTTTTGACATAGTGAAGTTTTGCTGGTTCTCTCGATGCTCTCAAAGCGAGTATGAATGTTGTGTTAGACGTTGACTGTACAGTTGCCGGAAGTTACCGCACCCAGTTCTCACGTTTGGTCATTCTCCTCGGGGCGCGGGGTTACCTCAGTGATCGACAATAACGAAAACCTATGGATTACGGGACACTGATACTCCTTGGTAGGTACTAAGCCCGAATGTGTTGTTACTCCGTACGAGCTCACTCTGTTCTGATATGTTAGTGATGGACACTTGTTATGAACTAGAGGAGAGAGCCACGGAATCCACAACACCAGCTCCCAGCCTCGTTTTCCACCTCAGCATGCCCTCCGGGAACCCACGAACTACATTACGATTGATTAGTCGAGCTTGCGAGACTATAGAAGGGACGAGGGGGGTTCAAACGCGTAGATTTGTCAGCAAACGTATTTCCTTTTTTAGTAATAAATGTTGCTTATCTAATTTCCGCGAGTCGGCTAACTCGCGCACAACTCGCGCGTTGTCTCGCGCTCTACCCGCTGCACTATTCTGCGGAAAAAACTCGAGCGTGTGAAAAATCAAAATCAAAAAAGGAAA
>Ga0307511_10003898_pt1 | contig 15242 bp, 14 predicted proteins | sample 13_EM_MG_FD_200266 | JGI IMG/M metagenome (GOLD analysis project Ga0307511, IMG submission 200266) | Populus trichocarpa ectomycorrhiza microbial communities from riparian zone in the Pacific Northwest, United States - 13_EM | ecosystem: Host-associated > Plants > Roots > Unclassified | place... | reverse complement strand
GTCTGACGGCGCTGATAGTCATTTGCGGTACTACCACCTTCGCCGGACCGAATTCTGCGGACCGGATGCGTGCCTTCGCCACTTTGCCGAATTGGACCGGCATCTGGCAGAGCGCAGCGTGGCCGCTCAATGTCTCAGGTCGTCCGCCCGGCGGCGAGGCGCAACTCAGAGAATTGTTGCAGCTAATCCGGCAGCCGCCCTACAACGCAGCGTGGGCGGCGAAATACAATATCGGCATAAAGAACGCTGCGGCACGCGCCGCGCAGAACGCCACATTCAAGGTGTGCTCACGCAGCTTCCCCGCAGTGATGGAAGCGCCATGGATGTTCGAAGTCGCTGTGTTGCCCGAAGAGACTCTACTCATCTTCGAAAACGGGCAGGTACGCCATCTCTATACCGACGGTCGTGCGCATCCTTCCAACGATGATCTGTGGCCGACGCCTCTAGGAGACTCCGTAGGCCATTGGGAGGGCAACACGCTGGTCGTTGACACTGTTGCGCGGTTGTCGTCCGAACCGCTGGCTCCGCGAGCATGGGTCTCAATGCTCAGCGATCGTGCGCATTTCACTGAGCGACTGCGACTACTCGACGAAGACGACGTAGAGGATCAGCTAACAATCGAAGATCCAATCGCTCTCGCGAAACCTTGGCTGCTAACGCTCAATTTCAAGCGAGTCAGGGAAATGAATCGCCTGCTGCCCTACGACTGCACCGAGAACGAGCGCAATCCCGTCGTTGATGGAAAGATGATAATCACAACACCGTGAACCCAATGTCGGGAATCGCGCTGACGCGTGTTGTCGGCGCGCTAAGTCGCGGACCCGGCTGAAGCACCGGATTTAATCGGACATCCGTGGACGTGAATACGGAGGCGTCTCGATGGCATCGCGCCCAAACACCTCACGTGCATTCGCAGACAATAACCGCAGCCACGTGGCCCGATCAGGGTTCCTGGCCCTTGCCTTCGATCTCCCAGGGATTTACCACCGGAACGCCGGTCGCGATGAACGGAGCAGTATCACGGGTTGCCACCGTGAATCCTTGCACTGCTGCAATCGCGGCGATCTGCCCATCAGCCATGGAGATAGCTCGTCCAGACGCGCGGGCCCGGCTTACACGCGCCGCGTAAGCAGTGGCAGCCTGCTGATCAAATGACAGAATGCGTGATCCAAAAAGCTCCGCTAGAAGATCGGTGAGTGCAGCCGCGAGTCCTTCTTTGCGCTTCCCGTCAGGCAAAACTCGAACCCCAAGAAGCAACTCCGAGAGGCTGATCGATGTTAGGTACAGGGTCTCGGCGATCTGATCATCCAGCCAATTCCGCACGCGACTATTGCCATCTGCTTTCATTGGCTCAGAGACGACGTTGGTATCGAGAATGATCACTCGAATGACGCCGCGCGCGGCGAGCTCTCGTCGCGGGTAACATCAAGATCCAGCCCACCATGGCGCTTCCCAAAATCAGCCAACGCCGAACCGATCTTCAGTCGACCCTCCGGGCGTACTGCCTCCTCTAGGATTGCCCGGATCTCTGCCTCAGTGCTTCGGCCATGTTGAGCGGCACGGACACGCAATGCGCGGTGCGTCTCTTCAGGTAGATTGCGGACCGTGACTACGCTCATATTTACCCCATTAGGATCGAATGATGTCAATGATATCAATTTGATGTGATTGATATCAATCCAATTCTGCCAGGCAAAGTGGAGTCCGCCCAGTCTTCGGATAATGTATTGATTCTACGTTGTTTTTTGTATCGGCCGCGCCGAGAGCACAGCGCCTATTGGCGGTGGTCCATGCAAACGTGCGCGACCCGCGATATGGCACGGGCCGCATCTGATAAGCCCTCGCTTTCATGGTACATCGTCAGCGCCGGAAGTCGGATTGTTGACGGACGAAGTCCTCGTCTCTTCCCACGTTAGGCATAGACGCGAGTACGGACGCAAGGCTTCGTCGCTTGGGACCGCGCAATGCTGCTTCCAGAATCTCGCGGTGCTCCTGTTCAGCACGGCGGTTGTGTTTGGCCGCACGCTGCTTCAAAGCTTTGACCAAGTCATCGGACAGATTCCGGACGACGAGCTGCACCATTTTTATTTCCCGATTCTCCTGGTATCAATGATAGCAATGCCTTCACATGAAGTGACAGTCGAGATCGAAAAGAGGGCGCGACCCGCGCTGGTCGCGCAGTGGCTCTGTCTACGTCTGCTGGCGCGAGTACCCAGACGCTCCGCAGCCGCCCACGCCACTGCGTTTCGCAAAACCGACAAGTGATCAGGATTCAACACCTGCAAAAGCAGCGGTCGCCAGCCCTTCGTAGAAGGATTACACGACCTCAGTGCCGAGAGTCATCTCCACTTCGGAGGCATCCCAGCACGATACGTCGGCTAATTGCCCTGTTTGTCGGCGTTCGTCGACGGTTTTCCCACCAGTCTGAATGTTATAGATGATTCGTCGAGGCGGAGCGCAATTAGGATCTTTCTTGCCGATCGAGCCGCAGCGGTTGTGCCCGCGGTATCGGCGTAGAGAGATTCAATATGGAACACAAAAAGGAACTGGTTCTGGTGAGAAATTCCGATCCCGGAACCGTTGTGGTGGCGCGGGCGCTATATCTGGTGGTACCGCCGCCGGTGACGTCCGACCTCGCGACAAATGGAAGAGTGCCTTCGTGGATGGAATCGGATTCTGCTGAACAAGACGCGCCCATAACAGTCTGGTGGGAATACCCGCCGAACTATTAGTATCCAAGCCAACAGATATCACGGCGACACAAAAGCACTATGCGGTCTCAAAACGTCAGAGCGGTAAGCGCGAGCTCAAGGCTTTCGGCCGGAGACAATGAGGTACGGCCGACCGCCTGAACTGCGCATCCACATACGGGAGCATGGAAGTCTCTCGGTGAATCCCTGGCCGCGATGCTGAGTGCCAGCCTCACAACATCGGGGTGCGGCCCGGTCATGGACGCCCAGCAAGCTTCTGTGTTGCTTTCCTGCAGCGAGGGACGCATCGGCCTTGGACCGAGTAGCTCCGTAGCTCCAGGCCTCGGACCAGGACTGTCCGCTAAAACCGCCAGGCCAGCGACAGACACCGGCAGATTTAGTCGTCACCGACCACGCGACGGCGCCGGAACGTCTGCGGAAGATCGCGGAAGTTAGTGGACGTCCATGGAGGCTAGGGTCGGAATCGAACCGGCGTAGACGGCTTTGCAGGCCGCTGGACGCCTTATAAATCAAACACTAGCGTTTTTTCCACCAAGAACTCCTACCGGAAGCAACACCCCTCACTTCTGCGTATTCGCGAATTGTACAGGGAAAACCGCACCGTATTCTCCCCTGACTCCCCGAAGCGTCGGGGCGTTGGTCCTTGCAAACCCTCGCCGTACCGAATGCTCCCGAGGCGACCGGCCTGTTGTGTTGGGCGGTGCCCGTGGAGGGTATCGCCGATCCGCATGTTTGGTGGGTGCTGACCCTGGCTCAGCATAGCCTCGAAACGTTTCAAGCGATGATGGAGTTGGCGACAACGAAGTGCCGCAATCGATCCAGCCTGAACGCATTGCACTCTACGCCGTTCGTCCCTGTTCCCGTCATAAGTACCTGTGGTATAAACCCGGCCGATCTGAAGCTTTCGTTACGCTTTCGTTGTCTTAAAGCCACAGCCACTCCCATGGTAAGGTCCGGTTCGGCCCATCTGCGCACTATGACAGCACACCGAAGAGCGTTGTGTTGGGTCGTACTGCTGTGCTGCGCCTTTAACGGCTTCATTGTCCAGACCCACTACCACCTGACGCAACGAGTCGCATCGGCGGCTCACGGTGGGGGTGTCGCTGCGTCCGATTCTTCGAAACCCGCGGCAGACGGGTGTCTGCTCTGCCAGATAGCGTCGCACGGTAGTTTGCCGCTTGTCGGCTCGATGCCTGCGCTGATTGCGCCTGCGGCCAGCGGCTTCGAAGTCTTTGTTGTTTCCTCTCCAGTCCTTTCTTCCGCGCCCCCGCACAGTTGGCAAGCGCGCGCCCCGCCCTCGATATCGAATTGCGCCTGAGGCGTTTTAGATAATCGAATCGGCGCGGCGATGCCATCGTCTCGCCCGTCAATTGTTGCTGGCTCGACCGCTCGTGAAGTGATGGCGGCAGCCTCTATTTCCTGGAAGTACAGAACATGTCAATCAAGTCCTACGGCCTGCCGGCCGTCATGGCGTGCGCCGGTTTGTCGGCGCTTACCGCGCACGCGGCGGATGTCCCCGATACCACAGCGGATGCTGGAGAGCCGGTCAAGACCGTTGTCGTAAGCGCAAATCCCCTGTCTGACAACCCGGACGATTTCGCGACACTCGTAGACAGCGTGTCCCGCGAGCAGGTCCTGCGCACCGCGGGCTCCAATCTCGCGGATGCCCTTTCGGACGTCCCCGGAGTGTCAGGTACGACCTTTGCGTCCGGCGCCAGCCGTCCCGTCATTCGGGGCTTTGATGCCAACCGGGTTCGCACTCTCGAGGATGGCATTGGGTCGTTCGACGTTTCGGACGTGGGACCTGACCATGGTGTGCCCATAGATCCGATGTCGGCCCAGCGCATTGAGGTTGTCCGCGGAGCCGCGACGCTTCGCTACGGGAGCCAGGCTATCGGCGGAGTCGTGAATGCCATCAATGACAGGGTGCCCTCGAGACTGCCTGATCAGCCTGTGAGTGGCGAAGTCTCAGGCGGCTACGGGACCAACTCCGACTCGAAGGACGGTGCAGGCCTGATAGATGCCGCAACCGGGCCGTTTGCCTGGCACGCGGATGGCTTCGGCCGCCGCACCCACGATTACGACACGCCGGATGGAACACAGGGCAATTCGTTCTTCCGCGGCGACGGCTACTCGGGTGGCGGCTCGTACTTTTTCGGTGACAGCAATGCCAGCCACGTGGGGTTGGGAGTCATTCACTACGATGCCAAGTACGGCATTCCCAGCGACACTACCTACATCGACATGCGGCAGACAAAAGAGCTCCTGCGTTCGTCTTTCGCCCTGGATTACGGGCCGATCAAGGCTCTCACCGTCGATGGCGGCTACGGCGATTACAACCACCGCGAGCGCGATCCTGACGGCACAGTGCTATCGACCTTCCTGGACAAGGAATGGGATTCACGCGCGGAGCTGATCATGGGCGCGCTCGGTCCGTTGTCCGGTGCGGCAGTGGGCGTTCAGTTTCAGCACAAGGCATTTTCAGCGCTCGGCGATGGCGGCGACTATCTATCTCCAACCGTCACTCGGTCTGCCGCCGTATTTTTCTTTGGCGAGATACCCGTTACGGATCACTTCCGCTTCCAGACCGGCGCACGAGCGGAGCAGGTGCGAATCGAGGGTACTCCGGCATCCGATGTACCAACCACCCGTCGCTTCACACCTATCAGCGCATCCGTTGGCGCTTTGTTCGATGCCACCGATTCGGTGCGGTTGGGCTTGACCGCCGCGAGCGCTGCGCGCGCGCCGGGCCAGACCGAACTGTTCGCGCGGGGTCCGCACGATGGCCCGGGAACATTCGAAACCGGTGATTCGCGTCTCAAAGTCGAGCGCGCCAACTCTCTCGAAGGCAGTCTCAGATTCAAGCGCGACAACGTGACCTTGGAAGGCTCGGTGTGGGGCGCCCGATTCGACAACTACATTTACGGCGCATTGACTGGTCGGACCTGCGACGCCGACGGGGTGTGCACTGACGACCCCGACGGGGAGCTGAGAGAGCTCAACTACGGACAGTTGGATGCGACGTTCTACGGAGTGGAAGGCAAGTCCACCGTGGGGTTGGCCTCGAACGGATCAGGTAAGCTGGAAGCGCTCTTCCTGGGTGATTACGTGCGGGCCAAGTTGAGCAATGGCGCGGGCAACGTGCCGCGTATTCCGCCGTATCACATCGGGACGGGATTGACTTGGCAAAGCGCGCTGTGGGACGGCCGGGTTCTCGTCAAGTATTTCAGTGACCACACGGACGTGGCCGCTGCGGAAACACCGACGGGCGGATTCGTCTCGCTGGATGCGGACTTCGCAGTGCGGCCGATACCCGCGAATCCAGGGTTCGAGCTGGTACTGGTGGGGCGCAACCTGACGGATCGCGCGGAGAGAAATTCCGTGGCGCTCAACAAGGACGTCGTGTTGCTTCCGGGCCGGGACATTCACCTCTTGTTCAGATTGAATTTCTGATCGGCGAGGCACGCAGCGCAGGGGACTGCGCTGCGTGCCTCGGGGCTGTGAATGGATTGCCGATTCTCGGCAGCGGCGAGGTCGCTAGTTCAAAGCGGCCGTTCGGCTGTGCGTAATGCCTGCATCCCAGGGCGGAAATGGGTCGGCATACCCCTGCCACATTTCCGGCCCGCGCACCATTTCCTCGTCGGTCAATAGACAGCTATCCAACTGAGCACGCAGCTCCGCCTCGTCCATGTCAATCCCTACGAACGCGAGCGCCTGTCGCCGGTCTCCAAACCTGGGGTCCCAGTCGGTTCCCAACGTCTGTTCCATCGCACGCGCGTCGACGGGATTTGCCGCCAACATCGTTGCCCACCACGCACCGACGGCGCGATGCCGGCGCGCACCTCCCGCCTGGATCAGCTCCCCCATCCAATCCATTCGGGTGGCGAGCCAGAAGTGTCCCCGACTGCGCACGACGCCCGGCCACTCTGCCCGAATGAACTGCATGAACCGCTGCGGATGGAATGGCCGCCGCGCTCGATATAGGAAGCTGGAAATGCCTTCTGCGCTCGTTTGTTCATTCCCACCGGTTTCGAACGCCCGCACCCACCCTGCCATGTTGCGCGTCCGTGCAAAATCGAAGCGACGGGTATCCAGGATCTCTTGCGGCGGGATGTCCCCCTTCATGACTCGCGCGCCGCTGTTGAGCGCCTTCACCAGCGTCTCCACGCTTCGTGCCGTGCGCTCAGAAACGCAATCAATCTTGTTGAGAACGATCACATCGGCGAATTCAAGCTGCTCGGTAACGACATCCACCACCAACCGAAGACTGTCGTCCGTAACGCCGATACCCTCCTCAGCGAGCGTGTTCCACGAACAGAACCGGTCCAGAATATTTTCCGTATCGACAACCGTGACCATCGAGTCGATCCGGGCGAGGCTGGCGAGCGGCGCAGAACCGGTTTCATCGGCAATGAATTGCGCCGCGATGGACATCGGGTCTGAGCTGCCGCCGCACTCGAGCAGCAGGTAATCGGCCTGCGACCCGCCTGCAATGCGCGTGACGTTCTCGCAGACATCCTGCTGTGATAAACACGTGGCGACCACGACTCGGCGAGCGCCGGAGCGCCGCAACAGTTGGCTCGCCAATACGGATTTGCCGCTGCCGAAGAATCCGGAAATGACCGTCACCGGGAGGAGATCGCTGCGCTTGGTCACCGCAAGTTCCGTCAACTGCTGTTGGTCAGTCACCTCGTCCTGCGAGCTCGCTGCAGGCAAGCGCAACGAGGCACTGCTGCTCCTAACGGTATATTATAACGTTTCACCAAGCAAGGACCTGCGCCGGACACACCGCAAGTTGCCGGCTGCCGCTGTAACGCGCTCCGGCGCCGATTGCCGAACTTGGCATGGCGCCGCTTCCGACGGACCTGCCAGCATCGTGGTTGAAACAGTGCGGTGCGCCGTCCGCCGCGTCCTTCCGGCGGCACGCGGTTGAATACGCTTGCCTTTATCCTTCGAAAAGGCTTAGGGTAATTGAGTGTCAATCGGGGAGCCCTCCTTGAGGATTTCGGTGTACCAGACCTTTGGCCGTGGCCGCAGAGCCGCTCGGTTTCGTTCCTCCCTCGGTCGATTCGCCCTCATCGCGCTTCTTCTGTTGACCGTCCCGTTTCAAGGCTTGATTGCTCAGACCCATACTCATGGATCTGCTGCCTCTGTTGAGCGGTCTGTGCCGGCTCCTGGTGTGACGGCTTGCACCGACACAGACCATTCAAGCGCCCGCAAATCCCCCTGCGTGCCTGCCGACGATCAGGGTCACTGCCTGCTTTGCCAGGCTGTAGCCCACACCGGCGCATTGCTCGCCTCTTCCTGCCCATCGTCAACGTATTCCAGCCACTCTGCCGACATCATAACGCTCCCTCCCGGCCAACTCCCCCCGAGCCTTTTTCTGCAATACGGTTCGCGCCAGCGCGGACCTCCTCGCACCTAGCGCGTTGTGGGTTGTGATCTGCCGTAGAGCGGCGGGTCACACGGCCGCAATTTCCCCGCTGTCCGCTTGGGCCGTCGCATCGAGGACCTCCTTTCCTTGGATGCTGCGGCCAAGTCGAATGTGCCGGGGTCCGGTAGAAGGGCTCTTGCTTGTCAGGTCCAAAGGCGTCAAACGCGTTTCCGAGGTCTCCCAGGCTCTCCTGGGTTCTCGCTCTTACCTTCGGGACAGTCGCGTTCGTGGCATTCGACTCAGGGCGGCAGCTCCCAATGTTTTCGTCGCTCTTTTTTACCATCGGAGCCGGGCTGTTGGTGGCCGTTGCGGGATTCCTCGCCGCCGTGCTGGCAGGTTGGGCTCGCGAGCACGCCGCAAACGAGAATGCGGGCAACAGCGGCGCTGTAGCCCCGCGCCCCACCTCATCACGCGAGCGGTTGCAGACCAAGTTATCTTCAGCGCGTAAAGACGCGTGGATTCCGAACCTCGCCAGCGAAGCGCTCTCGCTCTTCATAACCATGACACTCAGCGCCGCCGCTGTCATTGCGCTGCTCAAGGGCTGGTCGATCAGGGAACCCATGGTTCCGTCATTGCAGGCTTGGACCGCCGGAGTTTTGATGGTCCTGGTGTTCCCGCTCGTTGTTGCCGAACGCTATTTCACAGGTCTCTCGGAACAGCTGCTGCCGGAGTCGGCGATGCTCGCGGGCATGTGCCGCCTAGTCATTCTGACACTACTCGGCCTTGGGATAGGCTCGGCCGTCGGCTGGCTGGGATTCGATTGGGTCGCTTTGCTGATTCAACATGGTATCGCCACCGTCATTGGCCTCGTTGCGTTGGAACTTTGCGTACGCAGTGTGTTTCGATGGTATGCCGTTCCGACCGCACAGGCCGACCGGCGCAGCCACGCTGACAGCACCATTGCGGGGGTGCTCCAACTCCAATGGCCCGATTTTACGGCGATTGGAAAGACGGTCACCCGTCAATTCGGACTTGATCTGGGACGCAGTTGGGCACTGGGTTTCATACGCCGCGCTGTGTTTCCGGCACTGGCGGCGCTGGCCGTCTTCGGCTGGCTGTTGACGGGAGTCAGCGCGCTGGGCTTGGGTGAGCGCGCAGTATACGAGTCGTTGGGCAGGCCCGTCGCTGTTCTGCATCCAGGACTGCACGTGCATTTGCCATGGCCTCTTGGGGTGCTCCGTCCCGTAGATTTCGGTGAGGTTCGAGAAATTCCGGTCGCATTCGGCGCCGAAGATGGCACACCGGCCGAGACAGACAGCCCTTTGCCACTCACTGACACCGATATAGAGGGATTACCGCCGAGCAGCGTGGATCGGTTATGGGATGCCTCACACCCCTCCGAAGCCAGTTATCTCGTCGCGAGCGACGCGAACGGCCGCCAGAATTTTGAGGTAATCAACATCGATCTGCGGGTGATGTATCGCATCGGACTGTCAGATCAGGCCGCAGAGCAGGCGACCTATAACCTCGCGACGCCGGAGGACATGATCCGCGCCGCGGCAGGTCAGATGCTGGCACGCTATTTCGCGCGTTACACCGTGTTGGATGTCCTGGGCCAGAACCGGGAGGGTTTCATCCGCGGCTTCCAGCAGGAATTGCAGTCTCGATTGTCCGCTCTTTCAACCGGCATCGAAGTGCTCAGTGTGGTGGTGGAAGCCATTCACCCGCCGCCCGCGGCGGCACCGGCTTATCAGGGTGTACAGACCGCCGCGATCCGCTCCGTGCTACGCATCGCCGAAGCCAAAGCGGAGGCAAGCGAGGCCATAAACTCCGCGCAATCGGCCGCGACCACCCTGCGTAACGATGCGACTGCCGCCGCGGCCGAACGAGTGGGTGTCGCCAGGACGGAGCTAGCGCTATTCGGCGGCGACCGGCAGGCCCACAGCGTCGGGGGCGTCGCGTTTTTGTTCGAGCGGCGATTGCAACGCTTCAACCAAGTTCTGGCCCGCACACGTTTCACAGTTGTCGATCACCGGATCGAAAAGACCAGTGCCCCGCTGCTCGATCTGCGTCCGTCGTCGTTCTCTGCGGACACGTTCACTGCCCCGCCGGAGACTGACCATTGATCGCCTCGCATTCGCCTGATTTTCCGTAAGCAATAACCTATGTCGACCCACCATCATCATCACAACCACCCGCATCACGAACACGGGCCCGATAACGGACACCCGAGCCCAAAACCCGCTTGGCGCAACGGCAGGATTGCGGTTGCAATCATTGTGGTATCCGCGTTGCTCGCATCAGCATGCCTCATCCTGGTGAGCCCCGGGCAGGCGGTCGTCGTGACACGGTTTGGAAATCCGATCCGGGTCATCACCGCGCCCGGTTGGACATCGAAGTTACCTGCGCCCATTGACAGCACCCTGTCGGTCGATTTGCGTCTGCGGACGACCTCGAGCGGCCTGCACGACGTCGGCACGCGTGACGGACTTCGCATCCTGGTACAAGCGTACATCGCCTGGCAGATTCCGGGCGACGCTGCGCACATTCGGCAGTTTCTGCGTGCCGTGCGCAATCAACCCGAGATCGCCGCTGGGCAACTTCGCAGTTTTACCGGATCAGCACTCGAAATCACCGCCAGCAGCTTCGATCTGGCGAGCCTGGTGAATACGCAACCCTCACAGATCAAGTTGGAGCAATTCGAAGCCGCTTTGCAGCAACGGATCAACGAGCAGGCGCTGCGAATCTACGGAATCACCGTCCGCCAGGTCGGACTCGAGCGGCTGACATTGGCGCCGGGAACATTGACTGCGACCATCGAACGAATGAAGGCGGAACGCGAGACGGTGGCCGCCGAGCGATCGGCACAGGGCCAACGCATTGCCGATCAGATCAGATCCGACGCCGAGCGCGATTCGCGTGTGCTGCAGGCACAGGCGAAAGTTGAGGCGGCAGATATCGAAGCGAAGTCGCGTATCGCTGCGGCAACCATATACAAGCAGGCGTACGAAACTGATCCGCAGCTCTACACGATGTTGCGATCGCTGGAGTCCTTGGATGCGGTGGTTGGTAGTAACACGCAGTTGATCCTGCGCACGGACGCAGCGCCCTTCCGGGTGCTCGTCGACGGACCGAGTAGCACGGTACCGGAACCGTCGCGGGCACGGAGTGCGCCGTGAGCCGTGTGCAGGAAGAGGACATCAGCGGACTCGGACCCTGGGGACAGGCCGTCGCACTCTCTTTTCGCTTTCTCTTTGGGGTGGCGTGTTTGATCGCGTTCGGATGGCTCGCCTCCAATATCCACCAGGTCCCACCCGACAGCCAGGCGCTCGTGATCCGTTTCGGCACCGTCGCCCGAACTCACGGCTCCGGGTTGCTGATAGCGTGGCCCCGCCCTATTGAGCAGGCCGTGCTGCTGCCAGCCGCTGCGCGGCAATTTGAGCTTCCGGTACAGCGGTACACCGGCGGCGTGTTCTTCTCCTCCACGCAAGGCTCTTTTGCCAATGATGATCCACGCCAGAACAGTGGATTTCTGTTGACCGGCGACGGCGGTGTGGTGCACCTGGAAGCACGCCTTTTCTATCAGATCAACGATCCTCTCGCCTTCACGATCGCCTCGGCGCACATCGACCCGGCACTGGAGCGCTTGTTCATCGCAAGCGCCGTGACGGTGATGGCGGGTCGCGATCTGGACTCCGTACTGGTGGCGCGTCCCGAGGTGGCAGCCGAAGCCGCCGTGGCAAATCGGCGGGAGAGGCTCCGATCAGACCTGTTGAGCGCGGTCAATCACCGTCTCGAGGACTTACGGCGACAAGGCGCAAGTTTGGGTATCAGCGTCAGTCGTGTGGACCTCGTTCCCTCTATCCCCGCTGGCGCCAAAGAAGCGTTTGAAAATGTGTTAGTTGTGACGCAAGACGCTGAAGCGAGGGCTGCCACCGCGCGCACCGGCGCGGAGATGACTACTCAGGAAGCCAATCGAATCAGAGACCGTATTGCCACCAATGCCTCTGCCACCGCCGAAGAGGTGATCACGACGGCCAAGACTCAGACCGCCCCCGTTCTGGCACTCGAGCAGCAGTCGCACGGGATGTCCCGGAGCATGCTGCTTACGCGTGTTTATTACGATCATGTGGGTCCGCTGTTGAAGAGGGCACGCCGCGTGGCGGTCGTTGACCGAACTGGAACGGTGCACACGATACTGCCTGGAGAAGCGCCTTGAGCATCAGCACGAGCCCAACCCTGGATGAAAGCGACGCACTTCTGAGTCGCTCGGAGCGGCGCGCCCTGGCGTTGCGGCTCACGCTGGCTCTTGCAGCCGCCGGCTGTCTGATCATCTCGCTCGCCTGGGAGGTGATCGCTCCAAGCCAACGAGATGTCGCCCAGCTGGTGGCCGGGATCGCAGCCGCGCTGGTCGGATGGCCGGCCGTCTCAGCGGCATGGCGAAGCCTGAAGGCCCCCGATCTTCACGGCGTCACGGATCAGCTGATTGCGCTTGCTTTCATCGCCGCCTGGGCCAGTGGCGACCTGGTGACCGCAACCCTTCTGCCGCTCATCATGACAATCGGTCACATATTGGAAGAACGCTCGCTGCTGGGCTCCCAGGAAGCTATCCGTGCGTTGACGAAACTGACACAGAGCACCGCGCGCCGGGTTGACACAGTCGGGGTGGTCGAAGTGGCCGCAACCGATTTGCGAGTGGGCGATCTCATCGAGGTGCGCGCCGGCGATCAAATACCTGCCGACGGAATCGTGGCGACCGGAAGTTCCAATGTCGACACGGCATCGATTACCGGCGAATCCGTGCCCGCCGAGGTCGAGCCCGGTACTGAAGTCTTCAATGGATCGATCAACCTCGAGGGGCATCTGACTGTCCGGATCAGCCGGATTGGCGGTGAAACGACACTCGGCCGCGTGATCCAGCTGATGCAGGAGGCCGAGCGTACCAAGCCGGCAGTCACTCGTGTGTTGGAGCACTACGCGGGCCGCTATCTGATATTCGTCCTGTTCCTGGCGGCCTGTATATGGTTTTTGTCCGGCAGCACCGTTGGAATGCTCGCAGTGCTCGTCGCATCCTGCCCCTGTGCGCTGGTATTGGCGGCACCCGCGACATCGATTGCCGCGATCGCGGTCGCCAGCCGTCATGGAATACTCGTCAAAGGCGCTGCTTTCCTCGAACAGTTGGCAACCGTGGATGCCGTCATCTTCGACAAGACCGGCACCCTGACACTGGGTCAGCTACGCCTCGTAGGCACGGTACCTCAGCCTAACATCCTGGTTGCATCGATGCTGCAACTGGCGGCAAGCCTAGGGGCAGCCAGCAGTCATCCGGTCAGTCGCGCACTCAGCTCCCAACTGCCCGAGAAGGATCGGCTCGCGATCACCGAACTGCGCGAGTCAAGAGGTCTGGGCGTGGTGGGACAGCTCAACGGGCAGGCGGTGGCGCTCGGCAGGCCGCTGTTGTTCAACGACCTCGGCATCAAGACTCCTCCTCCCCCGGCGCACGATGGCCCCATTGCAGGCTTGGCAAGCGGTAAGACATTCTGGGGCTGGCTGCTGCTGGCCGACCAACTCAGAGCTGAGGCCAAGGACGCCGCGGAGCAACTCAAAGGACTCGGCTTGGCGCGGCAAATCGTCGTCACGGGCGATCGGGAACGCGAGGCACGCAGGGTGGCTGGGCAGATCGGCGTAACGGAAGTGCGCGCAGAGGCCATGCCATCTGACAAGATGCGATTCGTTCTGGAGGAGATCCAGGCAGGACGCCGGCCGATGGTAGTCGGCGACGGAATCAACGATGCGCTGGCGCTCAAAGCCGGTGCGGTCGGCATAGCCATGGGCGCCCAGGGAACCGATGTTGCGCTCGCCTCTGCCGACCTGGTCTTGATGACCAACGATCTGCGCCGGCTCGCGACGTGTATTCGATTGAGCCGCCGTTGCCGCCAGACCATTCTTGTCAATGTTGGACTAGGCCTGGGGTGGACCGTTCTGCTGATTGCACTCGCGGCGGGGGGCACCTTCGGCAGCAACGGCGCCCTGATTGCTGCGATCTTGCACAATATCGGCACGCTGGCTGTCATGCTGAATGCCGGCCGGCTACTGAAGTTTCACGACACCGATCCGGGCTCCCCGGAACGAGCCTGAGTTGCGATCAAAGCGCATCCAGGGAGACGAACACCCGCCAGGTCCTAGGCGCTGGAGACCGATGGACTGCGCCACGACCGGCGTTTCCGGGCCACCCATCCCCTTTGAAGACGCCCACGGCAAACGGGTCCATGCGCTGAATCGGAGCTCCAGGCCTGTTGACCTCGCCCCATCCGCCTGGCTGGTGACCCAATTGCTCGCGCATGACATCTTCGTGCGCCAACCATTCGGTTCCCTCGCCCATCCACGTACACAGCAACCGCAACCCCACGCGATCGACGTGAAAGCGCGGGCATTCACGCTGGCGCGTCGCGGTCATGCGAATGCCCACCGAACCAGCATCGGTGAGTGTCGCAAACAGGTCTACCAGCCCTGTGAGCTCCGTCACCAGACGGATCTTCCCGACGCTTTCCTCAAAACCGCAGAGCAACTCCTCGAAATGCGGCTCGCAGGCAGCAACGCGCGCCATTCTCTCCCAGGTGCCCGTAATCGCGGTGCGCTGCAGGTAGGCCGACAGGATGTCATCCGGAACGCGATTCCAGACGCACAGCGCAATGTCCTCGTCAAAGATTCGCTCGAAGACAGCCGCGCTGTCACACAGAAGCGCAGCCCTCCCCACGGGGGTGACCCGCGCTCCCTGCGGTACGTAATGTGCACGTGTATTACCGAGTCCCTGCGATGAATTTGAGCTTGTCATGTAAAGCCTTCAGATCCGGCCCGGGAGCGATGACGTTACTATATAACGTTCAACCCGGCCTGGCATCCCCCCTAAAGGCGATGGGGCACGATTCCACGTGAAAGTAATGTTATCCTGTAACACTTCGCACGAAGGCAAGCTCGCAAACGCGTTCAGGTCTGAGGCCATGCCGCGGGTGGAACCCTGCATCGGTTGCGATCACCCACGAGGTATCATGCGCACATTCGCCCGCTCCGAACAGCTCGGCAACTCAGGGATCAGGCCTGCTCACCTGGCGATTTTCCTGCTATTGGGCGCGTGCATGAGCCGCGTGGGCGTGTGC
>Ga0307511_10003897_pt1 | contig 15242 bp, 17 predicted proteins | sample 13_EM_MG_FD_200266 | JGI IMG/M metagenome (GOLD analysis project Ga0307511, IMG submission 200266) | Populus trichocarpa ectomycorrhiza microbial communities from riparian zone in the Pacific Northwest, United States - 13_EM | ecosystem: Host-associated > Plants > Roots > Unclassified | place... | reverse complement strand
CAAGGATATACCGTCTCCACCTCGAAAAATCCATTCTGATTTGAGGAGTGAGGCACGAGTTTATCAAGGCAGACAAAATTTGCCACCTCTAGCTAGTTATTCTTTATTTTGGCCTTGAAATATTGACAGAAGTTAAAAATATGTTTCTTTTAGAAAAGATCTCTGAACTGATGGATTTTTTATTCTTCCTACATCTTTACCGAGTTATCTGATGAGTTTCTTTTAGGAAAAAAAAAAAAAAGTACTGATAAAGGAGACTTTTTAAAGTAGAATCAAATATCCTGAAGTTACATTTGGGCTAAATACTAGCACAACATTTCCTCAACCTTCCAGTCGTCATCGTTTCTGTATCTTTGGTGATCATTTATATTTCAGCTAAGTGCTTCGGGACGGAGTGTAGCGTTTATAGATATTCAATTCTCAGTCTTACTACACAGAAAAGATTGATCTAGCCATCAAACTGAAGGCTTCAATCTCTTGTTATTGAGAGCGATATGCTCACATTTTAGGGAATACAGGAATTATCAGAACAATTTGGGTTCATATGGTTGGAGAATGACTTGAACTCCATGCTGTGGGCACATTGTTAGAACTTCAACTGGGCAGTGGGCATAAGTTGGTGAGAGAGTAAACCTGTAACGTTGCAGGATCATAGAGAGTGCAACCTTTGTTTCTGTAAGTGCAAAGTTCACCCCCACACAAGTTCGAGGTCCCAAACCAAATGGAAAGAATGCAGCAATGTTATTTTTTGTAGCTTTAGCTAACCCTTCTGCAAATCTCTCTGGTTTAAAAAGATGAACATCTTCTCCCCATATTTCAGGATTTTGATGAAGTGCTAAAGTTGAAATGAGGACTTCCATATTAGCTGGAACAGTTATTTTTCCCATTTTAATTTCCCTTTCAACTCTCCTTATCACAACAGCAGCAGGAGAATATAGTCTTAGAGATTCATTAATTACCATACTCATCTACAAAGAAGAAAAGACAGAAAATATAGTCAAAGAACTGAATCAAATGGTAAAATGTCGCAAAGTTCATAATTTTGGTTAGAAGCCGTGGTGGCATGGTTGCTTACAATTTTCAATTTTGCAATGCTATCTTGACCTGGATTTTGTTGGCCAAATAATTCAAGCACCTCATTCCTTGCTTTATCTTGCCAATCTGTGTGAATTGCTAGAAGAAGAACACTCCAGGTAAGTAAGCTTGATGTCGTTTCCTGCCCACCTACATAAAAAGTCTTGCACTCATCAATGAGGTCATCTACTGATATTTTCTTGGTCTTATCCGAATCGTGATAGGCCTCTAGGAGCAATCCAAAGAAATCATGTCCATAGCCATCTATATTTCCTAACATTGCCTCTTGCTCTCTTTTCTTCATCATGTTCATGAAAGAGCTTCTTATTGTCGCTTCCAGATTTTCTGATTCAATGTCATCACTTGTCTTAAAAAATTTTCTGCAACAACAGGAAAGGCCATTCATTTGTACAAAATTATAACCTTGTAGATATGAAAAAGGGGGAGCCTGAAAATGAGAAAAGTAAAAGATTAAAAAAATCTGGTCAGCCAGATAATTCTCTACAAGGAAAAACTCATTTCAGGCATGATTATGCCGATGCATGCACATATATGCTGTTTACCCAATTCCAGGAATTCTAATTCTGTAATTGTTTCCTGAAATAATGTGAGCCATCCTCGTTAGCATATCAAATATGTGCTGCCCTTCCAAGTAGCTGCTTCCAAAAGCTGTCCTGGAAATAATTTCTGATGTTAAAACCTTGAACTCTCGAAACACATCTATCTCCTTGCTCTCGTAATGTCTCCATCTTTGAAGCATAATCTCTGAACTGGCAATCATTGCTGGAATCATATTCTGCAGAACATAAAAACGGTGCTTACTAGTTGTTGGTTGAATTACCCTAGGTGGGTAAATTTCATAGATACTTGTGCTGTTTATCTACTTCAATAGTAGTTTAATTATATATCTGCTAGCTTCACGAACAGTTCAAAACCAAAACAAGAATTTACTTTTAAGCTCCCTCCATGGAAAGCATGGTTGGCCAGTTTTCTCATCTTTAACCATTTTTCACCTTCTGATGTGACAAGTCCATCACCTAGGAGCTGCTTTACGTAATTTGGGGCCTTTGCTTTTGGGTATGCTCTATCTTTGTTGTTCAATATCTCTTTGATCAGCTCAGGTTCTGTGATGATCAATTGTGGTTGTGGACCGTACCATTGAAGGAAGTTCATCCCTGTACAGAAATTTGTAGTCAAAATTAAATTATATAATTCTGCTGACATTTTGTTGATATCAAAAGTTATAATTCATCTAAATTTAAGCAAGGATATTGCTTTTTATCTAAAGTATGAGAAGATTGTTACCGTAGAGCTTGATCCATGAATAAATGTGAGGTTGAATTATAGGGAATGTATGATGTAATACTTCCTTGGGACTGCTCCTAATTTTACTTATCATGTTGATGATCTCTTTGGTGTTACCATGCAGGAATCTATAAGAAGGGCCTTTGATTCCTTGTGACTTCATCGACGACTGAATGCGAATTGGAGTCCACCACACTTTATGAAAGAACTTGACGAGAATAATGACAATGGATAAGAACAGACAGCTTGAAAAGTAGAATATTGGGTTCGCCATTGCTGCTAGAAGAATGTGTTCTTCACTGACTGAACATAAACAGAGAACCCTGGTTTTAATATAGAGGGCTTTGGTACCTTGGAATTGTTGTTTACATGAGAGAAAACTACATTCCCATCTGGCTCTATCCTCTAGACAGGTAGCAAAAACAACCACCACCTGTAGATAGTGAGCTGCATTGTAGAATCTATCGAAAAAAGCAGCAAAAACAACAACCACCTGTAGATAGTGAACTGCATTGTAGAATCTATCGAAAAAAGCAGTCCAAGACAACCTGTCCAAAATCACAACCTTAAAGAACTTGCTCGTTTACCATTTTGCTAGTTTTGATTTTCCTAGAGTTGTCTTCTTCTTCTTTGTTTTGTTCATGACAATTTTATGAACTGGATGAATGCTAAATACGAACAGATTTGAATGGATAGATTTTTTTTAATAATTATTTTACTCGATAATATTGTAAAACTCGATTCAAACCTGAACCTAACTAATATACATAATGGATATGCAGTAAGTTACATGTAAAAATATTAATACAATTAACAATCCATCTAATTTGTATCAACAATTTGGTCTCTTGTTGCTGACGACGTGGTGCAATTCATTATCTTAACTATCACCAAAGCACCGGCCTCTTGCCGGCAGTCTGTAGACAAATTTCAGACATTGAAAACTACATGAACGTGGCGTTAAAAATCATGCTTGATGTCATTTATGGTAGCTGTGATCTGAGAAAACTTAGGAAAGTTTTCTCTTTTCTTGTTTGAACAAAACGAAGATGCCAAGACACCAGAAAACTTCTCTCTCAAACAGTACTGTAAGTTCAATTAAGGATGATTTATAAGCCTTGCTGTCATCGTTCAAAGACAAATAATTAAAAAGTTAACTATAACTTTGTCTCTGTAGTTTAGCAAAATCAATTAACTAGTCCCCATGGTATTTCAAATTACATATTTGATCTCTATGTTTTTTAAACAATTTATAACTTCTTTTTATCTATTTTAATTTTCAATTAACCAATCTCATGGTTTTAAAACTGTTGATGTAAAAAAAAAAATATATGTTGATGATATCTTAGAACAAAATAATAGAAGATGTTCCGTTTAGTTACATCCAATTTTATTTTTGAAAATTTTAAATTTTCTTAGTTTAATTTAATTTTTTTTGAATCAAATTGGCTATTAATTTATTATAATTTGTTCTAGAAAAACATAGTTTAAAGATATAGGATCAAAGTATTAAAGGAGGCAAAATGTTTGACCAATCTAAAATTAGCATGAAAGTTCTTTTTGATCACTCAATTTTTTTTGTTTGATTCAATCTTTTTATTTTTTGAAAGTTTCATTTCAATTTTAAATTTTTTTATTATTATTTTTCACTCTTTAATTTGAGAGAAAAGAGAAAAACCACCAAATTACAATGATAGAGAAACAAAGTTATCAATTTTTCACAATTCGATGAGAGGAGTTAGATGGTGATGATTTTTTTTCCTTATAAACAAGCCTGAAAGTGTAGATCGAGTTCTGTTTAGATTTTTTTGGTTAGATTAATTTTTGATTTTTTGGGAGGTTTTGTGGTGTTTTAAGGGTAATTAGTTTTTTAGGCTTGTTTACGTGTTGATTATTTGGTGTTTTATGACGGAAATGAGTTGAAAAAAATGAGTTTTTTTAGCTAAAATTTCAATTCTCTAAATTTTCTAGTCACCACATCGGTGGTGGATTCTAGGTTTATAAGTGACGTGTCGTTCACTTCAGCAGAAATGATGTATCATTTTTTATATAAAAAAAGATAGATGGGCGGGCGATTGTCTCCCTCTGGGTAAAGGAAAAAAAAACATTGCCTAGCATTAACTTTCTTTTTTTTTTTATTCTTCTTTTTTTTTTCTTTCAAATTTCTTAGCAAACCTTCTTTTTTTTTTTCTTGCATTATTTTTTTTATTTAAGTTTAGATTAGATGGGTCACACCATAAGACCATAAGACTTGAGTCCACCTAAAATGTTATTATGTTAATATTTATATAAAAAAAACAACAAGGTATATAGTTTTTATAGTCAAATATGGTTTTGATTAAGTTTTGATCAAGTTGGACAAGTTGTACTTGGACCTATTAAATTTACTAGTTATACTAGTTTAATTTCCACACGATATAAATGACATGTTTTAATTGGTGAAAAAAAAAAAAGCATTATGGTAACCTTAGTCAATTTTATTAAGCGTACAACTTCGAATTTTGAATTCACAATCCGAATTTTTCATGTTGCTAAAAATCATGTTAAAAATGGTTGTATGTTTTTTTTGCACCAATTTTTTTTATCCGTACCGCAACGAAGCACCGGTGACTAGTTTGATATAGGGATTGAATAATTTATTTTGATAAACTATGCAGGGACTAGGTAAAACAAAAACTGCTATTGAAGAACTGTTCTGATGCACTGCCACCATGTCTGTCAAGAAATCTGTTAGTAGCCCTACTTTTCAGAAAGAGAATATGACATACAATCCTATCACCTGTGTGTTTGACAAGTTTAAACATTCTGTATCCTTGACTAGAATACTGGTTTTAACCCAACTAAATTTGTTTTTTCCTTCTGACAGGCAAGTCTTTCCTGTCGGTAAAAATATTTCCCTGTCATGTTGCAGCATCAACCACCGCCATAATGTGAGCTTATCCTTCCCTTCTGATTATTCAATGAGAGATATCGTCGGCAATGGAAAGATTAGAAATTAGGGGGCCACAACTATTGATGATGCCCTTCTCATCACTGACAATTCTGAGAGTGACAATTGACAGGTATGTTACACCAGAACAGATAAAAAAAAAAAAAAAGGCATTTAGACTTTTAGAGATTGTGCAAGTGCCTAAATTAGACGGCTAGAAGTTTTGTCATGGAATCTTTATATGGAATTGTAAGTAACTTCTTTCAACCATTCTGAGATGCCATTTTCAGCCTTAATTTATATCATTTGGAAGTCGAAATGCGGTGAAATGTTGCGAAATGAGATGAAATAATTCATTCTAGGCAAGGAACTAACATGATGAAATTATGGATAACATAAACTTGCCTAGTGGATCATATATCCTTACTCCTCCATTAAAGCTTTCAAGCAGTATTTGCTAAGCACATTGCTCAGACGGAATTTGATCCAGCTGTTCTTCGAAGTTAATAACCATGTTTAATTGTGCAGAGACTTTCTTTATGTGGCATAGATCCATTTATGTCTAATAAATGAATTATATTTCCATAACTTCCTGCATCAGATTTATTTCAAAGTCTTTGTTTTCATCAATACTATCTGCATTTTGCAGTCCAAGTGTAATCTAGCATATCTCAAGCAAGCCCCTATTTTACAGTGCCTCGAATAGGATTTGAAGTCCATATCGTGGGCTTATTGTTAGAATGTGCTCTGGCGAGTGGACATAGGTGGGTGACAAAGTGAACCTGTAATGCTGTAGAATCATAGAGAGTGCAATCTTAATTTCTGAAAGTGCAAAGTTCAAGCCCACACAACTTCGAGGTCCCAAGCCGAATGGAAGAAAAGCAGTGGCATTATTCTTGGTAGCTTCGGCCACCCCGCCTGCAAATCTTTCTGGTTTGAAAAGGTGAGCATCTTCCCCCCATATTTGTGGATTATTGTGAAGTGCAAGTACTGACAAACTCAGAGTCATCTTTGCCGGAACAATTAGCTTCCCCAGTTTGACTTCCCTTTGGACTTCTCTCGTGAGATTGAAAACTGGAGGATATAGCCTTAAAGACTCATTAACAATCATGGTCATCTACAGGGAAAAAGCAGAGAATTTATATACCTAACTGATCAGAACATGTTTATGCACGTATTGATGAATTTGATTAGGCACTAGGGAACTACGGTATGCTTACAGTTTTCAGTCTTCCAATACTATCAGGACATGGATTTTGCTGGCCAAATATTTGAAGCACCTCCTCCCTTGCTCTGTTTTGCCAATCTGTATGAATTGCTAGAAAGAGAAGCGTCCAGGTAAGTGAGCTTGTGGTTGTTTCATGTCCAGCAACATAAAAAGTCTTGCACTCATCGATCAGATCATCTATTGATATTTTCTTGGTCTTATCATTTTCATGATAAGCCTTTAGAAGTAGACCAAGAAAATCACTTCCATAACCATCTGGTTCAGTACCCATCATCACCTCTTCTCTTCTCTTTATAACCTTTAACATAGAGTCCCGTATCCCTCGATCAAGTTTCTCTGATTCAATATCATCCCTTGTCTTGAAAAATCTTCTGCCAAAACAGAATACTAATAATAACTATGCATGCGAAAATGAATTGAAAAAAAAAAAAACTTCTAGGAAAAACAAAAAGATACTAACTACACTACTATAAATCATGTTTTAGTAGAAAAGGAGAGGTATGATGCATACTTAATCCCAGAAATTCCAACTTTATAGTTGTTTCTGCCAACTATGAGAGCCATTCTGGTCAGCATATCAAAGATGTTTTTCCCTTCCAGATAACTGCTTCTGAAAGCAGCCCTGGAAATAATCTCTGATGTTAAGACCTTGAATTCTTGGAAGACCTCAATTTCCTTTATTCCCTCCCGTCTCCATCTGTCAAGCATTGTCTCTACACTCACGATCATTGCTGGAATCGTCCCCTATAAGAAAAATGATCTGTTTGTTCAATTTAGTTTCTGGAATACTTGCATCAGTACACTTTGCCGTAAATCTCGTCAACAATGTAAACATCACAATTAATAACTTACTTTCAAGCTCTCTGCATGAAACGCGTGGATCGCTAGTTTACGCATCTTAAGCCATTTTTTACCTTGGGACAATACAAGCCCATCCCCTAAGAGCTTCTCTGCATAATTCTGGATCACTAATTTAGGGTATGCTCCATCTTTATTGCTCAATACCTCTTTGATCAGCTTAGGTTCAGTGATTACTAATTGAGCTTGGGGACCATACCAATTAAGAAAGTTCATCCCTGGTAGCATTTGCAAATTTTAGAATTTTCATTTAAATAAACTTCCAATCAAGAATACAATCCTTGAGAACATATAAATCTTACCATATAGCTTGATCCATGAATAAACATGAGGTTGAATTCTAGCAAGCATCTGGTGTGATAGTTCCATTGGACTGCTCATGATTTCATTTCTCATATTGTAAATCTCTTTGGTGTTTCCATGTAGGAACCTGTAAGGAGGACCTTTCATGCCTTGTGACCTCATCGCAGATTGTATTCGAATTGGATCCCACCATACTTTGATGAAGAACTTTATGAGATGTAGAATGAAAAGCACACACAGGCAACTTAGAATGAAAATTATCAGGGCTTCCATTACTACCACAGCCAAATCCCTTCAACTACTAGAGTTATTGTCAACCCAGAGATTCACTCATTAACAAGGGCTCAGGAAACGTGAGAGGTTTGCAGAGGAAATAAAATATGTACTAGTTTTGTTTTGGTGTCAGAGGGAAAAAGATATTTTATTTTGAGAATCACATGTTCTTTTCTGCCCAAAGTCACATTCTAAAATAAACCTGTCCAGAACATTAACGAGAGATTCCATTTTTAACCAGGCAGCTAACTTACTCGGTTGTCACATGCCTCTCAGCTAAGGGATGTGGCAAAGAAAAAAGTTTGTCTGATAGCGATTTTTTTTTTATTATTATTCTTCACTAGCAGTGTAACTTTTCCTTGCTGGTACCATTCTCCCTCCGAGGATCCCACTGCCACAGGACCACAATTGATGGTGATCTTTTCTTTTTATTCCCTTTCCTATTAGAATAAGTTCAAATCTGTTAGTTTAATACTTTACCGCTATGTGTGGACGCAGGCCTGAATTATTATTATTTTTTTCATCAAAAATGACTTTCAGCATACGTGTTTTTAAGAATGAAAAAAAAATTTGTACTAGAATCATAGACTCAACTACATAAAATAAGTTGTTAGATGATATAAAAAAAAAGCATTAAAAAGGATAACAAATTAACTAAAAAAAAAAAAAAACAATCACCATAACTTGGATTGTTTTTTTTTATATATATTAAAAAAATAAGACAAATAATATAATTTCATTTCTAGCTAATTAAATGTAAAAGAATGATGTTAGGTAAAAAAAAACTTGAATTAACCGAGTTAGAATAATAAATTTATAATTCGGGCAATAAAAACTAAGCGAATCCGGGTTGAAGAATTGAATATAAGCTGGTGAATGTTACATTTACTGTTTTTTTTTTTATTGGCTATTATAACTATAATGTGGTTTGACGTGCATTGGTATGCTTTACAAACACCAGAAAAGCAACATTGGTAACAAAAGCAAGCACCTAATCTCAAAGCTTTCTCCATGGAAAGCGTGATTGGCTAGTTTACGCATTTTTAACCTCTGGAAAACACAGGTCCATCCACAAATAACTTTCTGATGTATTTCCGGGACCCTCCTCCTTTGGAAAATGCGTCCTCACTGCTGTTGAAAATCTCCTTCACCATCTGAGGATCTGTGACCACCAATTGAGCTCGAGTACCATGCCAATAAAGGGGGCTAGTCTCTGTACCAATTTGTAGACGTATTATTGCAAGTTGTTTCAAGAATTCTACCGAGAACACTATCACTGAAAATCCTAATCAATTATTATTCTTACCAAAGAGCTTGACCCATGAATAAATGTGTGGCTGAGCTTTTGGTAGTGTATGATGAGACAAATGATCGATGGGATTGTTCAAGCTCTCCTTTCCCTTATTGTTTATCTATTTTGTGTTTCCATGGAGGAATATGTAAGTAGCGCCTTTTATTCCTTGTGATCTCATAATTGATCGCAAGAAAATTGGATTCTAAAGGACTTGCAGGAATAAAGAGGAGGTATAAACACAGATAACCTGAAAGCCAAGTTACTTTTTGAAAAACCTAAATTTAATAGAAAAAAAACTCTCAAAAGATCCAAAAAAATCCCGGGCATGGTAGCCTGATCTCATGCTGGGTACAAGCCCGGGCTTAGTCATGGAAACTCAAGCCCACCATTTAGCCACATGTCTATTGGTGGGCGAACACCCAACCTTGTTGGGTATGCTGCCTAGTTGGTGCGGGGTGCACTGCCCAACACCCTATAGTGTGCTGGGAGTGACATGCACAACCTTGTTGGGTGTGCTGCCCAGCTGGTGTTGGGCGTGCACCCTAATAACCCTGTGGGCTCGAGTTAGTACGCATGAGCCTGTTTTTCATCTCTAATGGGTTCAAACACCTTTCCCGCGGATCCTTCAGTGTTTTATACTGATTCAATACATATTATTTTAAGTAGAATATATTTTAAAATATGACAAGAATAAAATTACACTTCAGCCTCTCATCCCCACAAAGAACAAGACTCATGGAGTTTAAATACACCATGACTCCTTCAAACTTGAGATTCACAATCTTTTTATTCTTAACATTTTCAACATATATACTTTCAGAATCTATTTTTCTAAAATATCATTACACTTTATCTCTTTACAAAGTTAATAACTTAAGCATTAAAAAATCCCCATTTTCATCATAAGAGACTTTTTGATGATACCTTCTATTATTTACCTTAATTTATCAAAGATCATCTATTCTGTTACCAACTTCAATCCACCTAAGTTTTTTTATATTAAGCCATCAAGTATTTTGACTAAAAAAAATTAAATTATTTAAATGAATAAATTATCTAAAATATCAATTTTATTTCTAAACGTATTGAAATTCAGGCTCATGGATTTTTATCTACATCGGGTTACTCTGGATGATGCAAGGTTCCTAGGGATCTCAAACTTGTAGTGGGAGGTAGAAACTAAGCACTAGACTTTGGCTTTACTGGCAGAAGAGAGAGAGAAACCACTGTACATCAACTATAACATGTTTCTGTTTCATTGACTTCGAGTAATGCCAATGGGTGCATGTTTTTGACGTGATAGCAAGAGATTTGTAGCTCAACCACATCTAAGACGACACGTTTCCCCTCTTGTTTTGGTTTTAGACCATGCAGCTAGTTCTGTTCTCAGGCCTCTGTCTCCCACCTAAGATTATACAAAGTATTAGTTATCCTGTCATAATCAGTTCTGCTAGAGTAGTTTCCGATCACTGCTCAGTGCTCACAAGGAGATGTGCTACCACTATATTTCCCAAAGAAATAAGGTTACACATTTTGCACTTTTTTTCCCTTTTCTTCAATCAACACCTGTCTAACTTAACACCCCCAAAAATAAAAATAAAATCAATGCCTGTCTTAATATATTAACCGCCATCGTTATAAACCATTCTGCATGGAAACAGAACAAGCTAGGTAGGCTGAACAAAAAACAAGAACTGCCAACCAATATGCTTCTTTCGTTAGCTTTACTCCCAGCTTTTCGCTCACTCTAATATAACTCTTCACATTTTTGAATTACTAATCTCAATCATTTATGATAGCAGGACAATTATCACGTGAGGAAATCCATGAACTATAGAAATTTCGTGATTACATTCTTGCGTAGCTTAATGGATTTATATTTGATGATGTTACAAAATTCAAGAAATATAATAATAAGTTATTTAGTGTTTGAAATAGTAGTTAACTTCTTCTTCTTTTTAATCTAAGAAACTCTAAGCTTACAATATAAGTTTTGAGTACATGTAAAAACAGTCTCTATCGAGAAATGATTTAAAGACCATCCGATGATAAAATTAATATTTTTATGTAAAAGATATTAAATAACTTAAAAGAGTCTTAAATTCTAGGAACAAAAATATTTGTTCTTGAGTTTTAAGTTTATTAATGCTCTAAAATCTAAATATTTTTATCTTAAGAGATAAGAAGTTGTGAATCATTTTTCTGGATGGTTCATAGAGTATTTATACCCTCTCAACCTTGTCGTTTTCATAAAAAAAAAAAGCTGGAAAGTCCTATACTTTCGGCGATATTAATTAGAGACAATATCTCTTACATATTATTAATGAGATAGTAAATATGATAGGTTTTTTAAAAGACCTTATTACCTATAAGTATAAAGAAATCATTACCTTTATATGAACAATTATTCTAGATAGAGAGACATAATGATTTATTATATCTTTAACACTTATATTGTAGAGAATTGTATAGGATCATTCATAAAAAACCTTAGAATTTGATAATATCTATGTCTTTAACCCTTATATTATAGAGAATTGTCTAGAATCGGGCATAAAAAGCCTTAGAATTTGGCAATGTCTAAATTTTTTAGGTCTAGCCTTGGACTTGGTCGACTGTCAAGTCCAAGCGTTTTGGATTTGACATGTTTGCTAGACCCATTTAATTTAAAAAGATTTTTATTTATAAAAATCTTAACAAAAAAGTTAACTCATCAATATTGGATGCTCAATAATCTTTCGATTCATGATATCTGGAGGTAAGAAAAATACAATGACATACATTCAAAAATACAGAAATACAATTACAGTGAAGATTTACAAGGTCTCGAGCATGATTTGGACTCCATGTTGTGGGGACATCGTAAGAAGGTGAGCTGGTGAGTGGATATAAGTTGGAGATAAAGTAAACCTGTAATGTTGCAGGATCATTGCAAGCGCAATCTTTGTTTCAGTAAATGAGAAGTTTAACCCCACACAACTCCGAGGTCCCAAGCCAAATGGAAGAAATGCATTCATGTTATTGTTTGTAGCTTTAGCGACCCCATCTGCAAATCTCTCTGGCTTGAAAAGGTGAGCATCTTCTCCCCATATTTCAGGGTTATGGTGAACTACAACAAGTGGAATATAGATTTCTGTATTTGCTGGAATAATTAGCTTCCCCAATCTTACTTCCTTGCGGACCATCCTTGGGATGTGAATAGCAGGAGAATATAATCGTAGAGTTTCATTGATAATCATGCTCACCTATAGTAGGAAATGAGAGAAGGTTTGGATGAAATTAGCTGAAAATAATATACTTGTTCAAATTTCCAAAGTTGGAGAGAATATAAATTTCTAAAGCTGTTAAAAGCTAAAATAAATTAAGTACTTAACAACTAGAATATTATTGATGTGTTGTATTGAGGATGCATGGCATTTCATCAAAAATATCACTGAGATTTTTTAAATTTTGCTAAAAGTCGATCTTATTCTAGTTATGTCATGCTTACCGTCTTCAGTTTTGTGATGCCTTCTGGGTTTGGATTTTGCATGCCAAATAATTCAAGGACCTCCCTCCTGGCCTTATCCTGCCAATCTGTATGAAATGCTAGAAGAAGAACAATCCAGGTGAGTGAGGTTCTGGTTGTTTCATGTCCAGCAAAATAGAAGGTTTTGCATTCATCAATGATGTCTTCAACAGATATTCTTTTTGCCTTATCTGTTTCATGATGAGCCAACAATAGTATTCCAAGAAAATCACTTCCAAAGTCACCCCATTTTCCCTCCATGGCTGCTTTCTCTCTATTCTTAATCATATTTATGAAGCAATTTCTTATCTCTTGCTCGAGCTTGTCTGATTCAATATCATCCCTCATTTTCACAAATTTTCTGCAAGTAGAAAAATGATAATTCAAAATCCACCAAGGTTTAGCACTGACAAAAGGTAGATCAATGGATTGGTCGGAAAAACTTCAAATTGAATTTCGCATTTCCACAACTAACACAATGAGTTTTGGAGGATTTTTTTTTTGAAAAAAAAAAATGGGTTGGGCCTATGGCTCGTGAACTTCTACAAAACAAGTCTTCTATAACATATATCCAATAAGAAAAATAATGTATAGCAAAGAGAACGAGAATGTAAGATAATGTATATTATAATTGTTGTGTGTGATATTATATCATGACATGTTTGTTGTTTATTTAAGGACATAAGGTATTTATGCACCTCACTCACTTGAAATTGCATCGTGGAAAGTGAAGTTGCAGATATTTCATGCATGAATAATCATGAAGAATAATTACCTCTTTAGTGTGCATGTAACCCGTAAAATGAGTCATTGGTTTAGGTTGTATTAGAAGTATATATGGAGGCTAATCAAAGAGACAATAACATTTTTATTGAAAAATATAAAATTTATTTCTCATGCAATTAGAAGTATAATTTCTAGAAATTATCTTATATTAGACAACGTATTATGGGATGTGTCAACCTCTTTTCCTCTTTGTTTATGTTGTATTTCCTTCTTTATAAAATATTGGATTAATCTTTCTATCTTTTTTTAGGGTATAATAGTTCTTAGTATCGTGCTTGTAGCCATGATAAAAGAGACAAGATTTATTGAGGTTTAGTGTATTTAAATAGTTATTTAAAGGAGAGGGATATTGCACAATTTTTTTTTTCTAATGGCAATCAATACCTCATTGTGTATGGAGGTTAGAGGAGTGGTAATAAGCTTAGAAAACATTAGTCGATCACAAATAGATCTCTTTGTGTTCCTCTTGGATGCATTAGGAATGACAACTAAGAGATGGATGGCATTTGGAAGATTGTATTATTTGATACTGGAATTGAAGGTATCCTGACCTGATTATGTTGGCTTCTTTTACTCAATATGAATTTTCATTGTCTATTTCACTTTAAAAAGAATTCAATCATGAAGAATATGTGGTCATTCCTATATAGTATAGTTATAGACCTTACTAATCAAGATTTCAGTGACAATGAGTTTAGATGCAGACCTTAAAATGAATATTAAGCATTTCCTTATTAAACTTTTAGAGATATACGTTGGTGCTTTTGTCTTCTCATTGTATGATGAGAAAGATATCAACTGTGCCTTTTTTAGTTGGTATATCTATGTTGATGCAATATACAAAAGTCAAGGATGGAGTCAGGCTCTAGGTTATGATATTATGCCCAAGTAGATCCATGAATTATCATCAAAAATATTTTACACATAGCATCATTATATTGTGTTACAAACTCCAAGCTACTTCTTACATTCTACATGTGTTTCCTCGAGTATATAAGCCCGTCATATTTTTCTAAGTTCCCCATCACATACACATAATCTTTGGAGATATAGGTATGCAACACCAGATTACAAAGTGAAGACTCCCCTAGTTGGTGGGGGCGATATTCATTTTCAAAATCTTGTATCGTTACTAATCTCATCTCATGTCGAGTTCTTTTTTATGAGGAGTACGTTAGTGAGATTTAGAAGGGAATCAATGGTGATAACCACTCTTCTGACTAAGACTTGTGATGCTTTACTTTTAGATCTTTAGAGTTCACGTACATAGCACCTAGTTTGAAAATACTTTTCAATACAGGAGTGGCTCTTTTGGAGGGTTAGACTAAGACTATTCTCATGCTTAATTTCTCATGTGTCATTTTGTCTTATTCCTTTAGAAAACTGGAGTGCTTTATGTGTATTCAGTGGCACATATAATGAAACTAGTTATTGTGTCACTCATTTCACTGAGTTAGTGGCAAAGTTCAAAGTTGTTCTTGTGTGGCTAGAACAACTTTAATAAGCATTTTTATTTGATGGGAAATTTGTTAGAGATATGAAGGGATTGATGTACTTATGATAAGGATGTTGGTTACTCTCTCATGTCCTAGCATTTCTAAGTCATCAGTCATGAAAAGAACTTTTAGTGATATGTGAAAAGAGAATGAACTAGTTTTTGTTCAGTTTTCATAGACAACACTAC
>Ga0307511_10003896_pt1 | contig 15243 bp, 19 predicted proteins | sample 13_EM_MG_FD_200266 | JGI IMG/M metagenome (GOLD analysis project Ga0307511, IMG submission 200266) | Populus trichocarpa ectomycorrhiza microbial communities from riparian zone in the Pacific Northwest, United States - 13_EM | ecosystem: Host-associated > Plants > Roots > Unclassified | place... | reverse complement strand
TGTTCTGTCCAGGATCTCAGGCTTTAGGGTTTTTTTTTTAAAAGACAATTTTATGCCAGTTAGGTTATTTCTTTCTGCTTTCGTGGCTAGCCGCTGGCCAAATTTTTGCATGTTTTTTTTTTCTCGTATTTTCTTTTTGCACATATATATAAGAGTCAATATCCGATACGGAGATGAATCCTGCTGCTTCCAAGCTAACAAATCCTTTTCCCTGTAAGATAAGGAACAAGTGGCGAATGTGTATAAATAACTATAGGCTGACTATGCATAGCCCTATTAATATTTGCGTCTCAGATATTAATAAAAACATGGCAAGAGGAGGTCGCAGCTATGGAGGTGAATGTGGATCTGCTGGTGGTGCTCGTTTTCGTGAAGATTATACTGATTATCGCCTATTTGATGATGAACTAGGAGCGCAACCGATGAAACAATTATTTTCTTTATTCCATGACGATAGCATTGCGTATTCAGATAATGTTCCATTGAGCAGTATTGATGGTGAAGCTGGTGGCGCTTCTCCTTTTCCTACAAACTCCAATGATGCTACAAACAAGAAGGAACATGGAATGTGGTCTGCCTTTATGCAGTGTTTCGAGTTCTTAAATATTTTTAGCCGCTGATCAATTATTTAATGGAGAGGAAGAGAACATGTCTTTGCTCCCAATTCCCTCTTATATTTGTTAAGAGTACTCTTTATTTATTTATATTCTGCTCAAGCTATTGATGGGGAACGCTAATTTGATTTCATGGATCGTGCATGTCCAATGGTTTATGTTGAATAATAGTGTTTTTCTTTTAATTCTTGTTCATCTTACACATGAACTAAGTTTTTCTTTCTTTCTTTCTACTTGGGTGACTGTTTTCTTTCTTCTTGTTGCTATTGTTCTCTTCGCATAAAGCACTGACTGGTTGAATATGAAGTTCACTTTATTTTTTCTCAGCAATATGATATTTTTTGTCCAAATCCCATGCATATTCAGACTAAACTTCTCTTTAGTTGGGTCTAGATTCAAACTATCTATGCTCACGGCCTTTCTTTGGATTCAAAATCGGAGAACATAACGTGAGAAGACAGTCCATTTAACCCCGAGTCGATATTTAGGGTTTGTTTTATAAAACAGAGGATCATACTTGACAATTATTATTTTTTTTTTTAAAATTCCCTTCTCTGATATATAGAACTGCATGTATATATAGAACTGCATGTTATTGACACTGAGGTTCAATAATTGGGACTAAAATTATTTTAGACCAGGACAATTGTGTTATGTTTAAAAATAAATATAAGTTGATGTGGGGAAATTTTCGCAAATACAAAGGGTGGCCATTGTATGAACTGCAGATCACGAGTATACTACCAATGGAATTCTACCACGGTGTAAATAGCGGTTAATTTTTTAATCATGGGCTTGCAACCCTGAACAGACGCACACGTATATGAACATTGTTGGAATCTTTCTATAACTGCTAAAACGAAAAACACAAAGGGTTTGCCATTTCTCTTTTAATGCATAACTGCTATTCTGCCTTGGAAAAATTCCGACTTCAATTTCTTGTCTTGGCAATATGTTGATATTTGGTAAAATGGCTTCAACATCACTGACTGCACGTTTCAAACAATCAGTTACTCCCGCTTCTCTTAGGGCGTATCTTGCAGAGTTCATCTCCACTTTCTTTTACGTGTTTGCAGTTGTAGGATCTGCCATGGCTTCAAGTAAGTGTTGAATAGCAACTTCTATTCTGTTTAGTGAAAAGGGTTTGCCTTGATTGTCCATGTTTCTTGCTGTAATATGTCGGTCTAAATGATCCTTGTTTGTTTTTAATTAGTAATGTTCTTTTTTAGTGAGACAAGAACATGTAAAATAGAAATTTAGAGCCATTTGTCAATTTTGCTACGCTTTTGTTTTGATAACATATAAACAGAACTGGCTGGTTATGAATTAAGCATAGTTGTCGACTACTGTGGTTTGGTTCTAACAACACGCTGAGGCACATTCAAAATATTGATCAAAAGGCATGATTTAGTTTTTCTACAAGTAGAGAGTTTACAAGTTTTAAGGTTGATGTTTGATTTTGGCATGTGTCAGGGAAATTATTGCCAGACGCAGCTGCAGATCCATCTAGCCTAGTGATAGTCGCAATTGCGAATGCTTTTGCACTCTCATCGGCTGTGTACATTGCTGCAAATGCCTCTGGAGGGCATGTGAATCCTGCTGTCACATTTGGCATGGCTGTTGGAGGACGCATTAATGTGCCCACTGCTCTATTCTACTGGATTTCTCAGATGTTGGCCTCTGTTATGGCTTGCATTTTCTTGAAAGTGGCCACCGTAGGACAGGTGATAAAATCCGCTCTCAGTTAATGCAAGATAGATTGGATAGGATCCTTTAACCGATTGCAGCTTTCTTGCACTAATAATATTTGCTTACCTTTTCTTGCACTGCACCATTACTAAGATGCAACTTCTATTCTGTAATTTTCTAGCATGTTCCAACCAACACAATTGCAGAGGAAATGACAGGATTTGGAGCATCCCTGCTAGAAGGTGTGATGGCATTTGGCTTGGTGTACACTGTTTACGCTGCCGGAGACCCTAGACGTGGTTCATTGGGCGCCATTGGACCTTTGGCAGTAGGTCTTACGGCAGGAGCCAATGTCTTGGCTGCAGGACCCTTCTCAGGTGGCTCAATGAATCCAGCATGTGCATTTGGGTCTGCAGTTATTGCTGGGAGGTTAAAAAACCAGGCTGTTTATTGGGTTGGACCGTTGATTGGAGCCGCAGTTGCTGGGCTTCTCTATGATAATGTTGTCTTCCCTACTGAAGCTCCAGATTCTCTTAGGGGGGTTTCAGATGATGTTGGAGTGTAATTGCAGTTTGCTGTCATGGACACTTTGTTCTTATTGTAATTCTAAGTGGTCACAGTGTTCCTAGTTAACCTCTAATTATAATTATTATTAGTTAGTGTTGTTTTTTAAAATATTTTTTGTTTGAAAATATATTAAAATAATATATTTATTTTAGTTTTTTAAACATTATTTTGATATTAACACTTTTAAATCATCTGAAAATATTTTAAAAAATAATTTAAAGTGAAAATAAATAAATTTTATTCAACCTAATCCAATGGGCCTATCATCGTACAATTAACCTCATTAACGATTGAGATCACTCTAAGCTTTTCACACAATCTCATGTGATTTTAGTATCCAGTACACAGTAAATAAGTTTCTCCCAAGATTAACTGCATGATCATCATCAAGTCCGTACTCTCTTTTCATAAATTTAAAATATTTCTCTCAAATTTGATATGGAAGCCGGAGTGAATTGAAAAATATTTTATATTGACTTATGTTTTAGTATTTATTTATATATTATCAAAAATTCAATTTTTTTTACCCAATCGCATGGTAAAAAATCCAGATTCTGCACGGGCCTGGTTGATAAAATAATTGAACAGTCCATCCAGTGCATCAATGATCGAACCAGGCCCAATTAAACATGGGAAAAATATCATTTTTCCCGCTTCTTTCAGAGAGAGGCTCCTCTAAAATTCAAAACAATCAAAATCCCTCCCTCCCTCCATCCAAAAAACAAAAACAAAAATCTCCACACAAACAAACTCTCCATTTCTCCCCAACCCCAACTCACCCACTCCCCGGCCTTGTCATACTGGAACCCTAAAATTTTCCCAAGCCTTTTCAATTTCAGGGGTTCTCATTTTCAATTACGAATGTATATAAAGGAGATATGTTTAGAGGGGTTCAAATCTTACGCAACAAGAACAGTAGTACAAGGATTCGACCCCTTTTTCAATGCAATTACGGGGCTAAATGGGTCTGGCAAGTCGAATATTCTGGATTCAATTTGTTTTGTTTTGGGTATAACTAATTTGCAGCAAGTTAGGGCATCCAATTTGCAGGAGTTAGTGTACAAGCAAGGACAGGCAGGGATTACTAAAGCTACAGTGTCAATTGTGTTTGATAATTCTGACAGGAATAGGAGTCCTCTTGGGTATGAAGATCATTCAGAGATTACAGTTACTAGACAGGTTAGTTTTCTTCAAAAATCAAATTGGTTTGCTAAATTAAGGGTTTAGAATTTGTGGGTTTTGCGAAGAATTGGTGAGAGAAAGATAATGTGTTGCTTAAATTTTTGTTAGAGGCAAGAGAAATGTTTGGTTTGTATTTATGTAGCTACACATTTTTCTTTTATTTTAAAGTTGGCTTTTGATGGCGTTGGGAGGTTGCTCTGTTTTAATCGTAGAATATAATGGTTCGGTATGTTCCCTGAGTGTTCTAATTGAACGGGTCTGATTTGTTTTTGTTTCTATATTGAATTTAATGTTGCTTCTGATTATTATAGCAATGGTAAATTTACATATATTTCTGTCCTGGTGTGTTTAGCAATTGCTTCAAAAAGACTGAACTAGAATGTTTAACTAAAGTGTATAATATACTATAGACCTAAGAATGGCACTATAAGATACAGTGGTTATTGAGCTAGGCCTGCAAAAAGAGAAACTTTTTATGGTCCTGATTTTTTGAATTTAATCCAACTTGTTTGCTTTGACAGCGTTGATTTTATATGTGAAGGACTTATATATTTGTATCTGCAGATTGTGGTCGGTGGAAGGAACAAGTATCTGATCAATGGAAAGCTGGCCCAGCCTAGTCAAGTCCAAAACCTTTTTCATTCAGTGCAGCTGAATGTAAACAATCCACATTTTCTCATTATGCAAGGACGCATTACTAAGGTCTTGAACATGAAACCTCCAGAGATCTTATCAATGCTTGAAGAGGCTGCTGGGACAAGAATGTACGAGACAAAAAAAGAGTCTGCGTTGAAAACTCTAGAGAAGAAGCAGAGCAAGGTGGATGAAATTAATAAGCTTCTTGACCAGGAGATACTGCCAGCTTTGGAGAAATTGAGGAAGGAGAGGATGCAATATATGCAATGGGCCAACGGCAATTCTGAATTAGATCGACTCAAAAGGTTTTGCATTGCTTATGATTATGTTCAAGCAGTGAAAATTAGAGACAGCGCAGTTGTTGAGGTGGAACATATGAAGGGAAAAATTGCTGTGATCGACACTAGTGCAGAACAGATGCTGGTGGAAATACAGCAAAAGGAGACGGAAATATCAAAATTGGCTGCTGAAAAGGAAGCCAGTATGGGCGGGGAAGTAAAAACTCTGTCAGAGAATGTAGATGTGCTTGCTCAAGATCTTGTGCGAGAGGTATCGGTTTTGAATAATAAAGAGGATACTTTAAGGAGTGAATGTGAGAGTGCTGAAAAGGTGATGGGGCAATCTTTGCTAATTCTGATGTTTATTTTTATATGTCTAGCTTTGTATATTTGCCTCTAGAATTTGTTCAAGTTTTTCTCCTCTTCCTTTTCTTTTTTAAATGACCAGGCAGTTTTCATATCGCATTTACATTTAACATCTTGATGCTTCCAGATTGTTCACAGTATTGAAGACTTAAAGCAGTCTGTTGAGGAGAGGGCTGCTGCAGTTAAAAAGTCTGAGGAAGGAGCAGCTGATCTCAAAAGGAGAGTTGGAGAACTTTACAATAGTTTGGAAAACTATGAGAAGGAATACCAAGTCAGTATTCATCCTTTCTTTTTTAGTTCATTTTGCTCCCTATAAATAGATAACCACTGCATCTGACCAGCAAAACAAGTCATGGATTGAGAGTTTTAGTTGCTATGGATAGGGTGTGCTAGCTGGGAAGAGCAGTGGTAGTGAGGAGAAATGCCTTGAAGATCAACTGGGTGAAGCAAAGTATGCTGTTGGAAATGCTGAAACAGAGTTGAAACAGTTGAAAACAAAAATTAGCCATTGTGAGAAAGAGCTGAAAGAGAAAACGCATCAGTTACTGTCAAAGAATGAAGAAGCTGTTGCTGTAGAGAATGAGCTTAGTGCTAGAAGGAAAGATGTCGAAAATGCTAAATCAGCGCTGGAATCTCTTTCATATAAGGAAGGCCAGATGGAAGCTTTACAGAAGGTCTGCATGCTCCCCTTGATCCCATTTCACCTTCAGGACCTATAAATTACCTTACAGTTGATGATTATGTTAATCAAAACTTTTCTTCAGGATTGTGCATCCGAATTGAAACTATTGCAGAAGTTGAAAGATGAAATACGAGACCTTTCGGCGCAGCTATCAAATGTTCAATTCATATACCGTGATCCCGTGAGAAACTTTGATAGGTCGAAAGTAAAAGGCGTGGTAGCTAAACTAATTAAAGTAAATGACAGCTCCACAATGACTGCCCTAGAGGTCAGTAATGCACATATCATATGCTTGGTTTTGTCACAACAAACTTGTACGAGTAGTAACAACTCTTACTTGAGTTGATTTTCAGGTTACTGCAGGTGGAAAGTTATTTAATGTTGTTGTGGACACTGAGAGCACTGGAAAGCAACTTCTTCAAAATGGTGATCTCCGTAGAAGAGTGACAATTATCCCCTTAAACAAAATTCAATCCCATACTGTACCCATTAGAGTTCAGCAGGCTGCTGTTAGATTGGTTAGTTGTTGCTTTCACCTCCTTTCCATGATTTGGTGCCATAGTCTTTTTCTCCTTTGTTGATTTTTATCATTGTATCAGGTTGGCAAGGAGAATGCTGAACTGGCACTTACTTTGGTTGGCTACGATGAGGAATTGAAGGTATATCAGCCCAGGCCTGCTCATCAAGTCAAGTGTGTCCACTTCATGCTTCTCATTCATAGTTTGTTGGTTATACTGAGTGAATAAGATCAGCAAATTATTCATGCTGTGATTGAGCTGTATGTTGCAATTATTCATACAAAATTTTCTATTTACCTTTTGTCTGAACCTGAATTTCCTTTTCTTTGGTATTGTTTTCCTACTGTTGTTGATTTTTGCTGCAGACTGCTATGGAATATGTTTTTGGTTCAACATTTGTTTGCAAAAACATTGACGCTGCAAAGGAGGTATGCTCATCTTTGTCGAAGCACTTATCTAGATTGTTTGAATGTGTGAGAATCATTTGGGGGGCAGGGGTGCTCAGTGACTTTGTCATAACCTTAACAATTTACAACCAATATATTATAACCTTAAAAATTTACAATCAGTATCCTAAACTTAGTCCACTACCAATGAGTTCCTGCAACTCTGTTTCTTAGGTGCTTATAATTATAGATACATCTTTCTTCCCCTACTTTCTCACTGTAAACTTCACTCCAATCTTTCTTCAGGTTGCTTTTAGTCGAGAAATCCGCACTCCTAGTGTCACTCTTGAAGGCGATATCTTCCAGCCAAGTGGTCTTTTAACTGGTGGAAGTCGCAAGTAAGTTGCTTTTTAGCTTACATATATAAACATGAAGAGGAAACCCTCTTTCTTCTGCTTGTTATCACCGAAACTTTAATTATTTTCTTTATTCATTTGTTTGCTCCATCAAACCACAGCTATTACTTATTAAATTTTGCATCAAATGATTCCTCAAGGTTATACACTTTCTTTTTGTAACAGGGGTGGTGGCGATCTGTTAAGGCAACTCCATGAATTGGCAGAGGCTGAATCAAATCTCACACTACATCAGAGAAGGTTATCTGAAATAGAAGCAAAGGTAGAGTTACATCCCCTTTCATCACGTGTAAGAAGGAAAGGGGTAGGAGAGAGTCATTGTGCTCTAAGATATTTTTTCTCCTTTGTTCAACATGTAAAGAACTTCATGTGGCATCTATCTGAAGTGATCAATATGCATATTGATGCATCATGTGCTTGTGTTGAATAAAAAATATTTGGAAACTTTTCCTCATAAAATATTGATACAAGTTGCTCCATGAAATGCATTCTGATATGATACCAATGCTGTAAATCAACTCTACTCTCCAACTACGTTGGAGTATTTGTTTATTATGAGCAACATTTGAGATTAATTCTGTAATGGATACATGGAGAATTCTGATTTGTACTCTGTTTTCCTTGGTTATTTAATAACACACCTTTCATATCATATGTAACAGATTCTGAATTTTGACTTGCAAGATTCATGTAGCTTTCGCTGTTTGATTTTCTTACTATTTCAATTTCTTTATTGGCTTCTTTTCATCCTAAAATTGCAGATTACAGAGCTCTTGCCGGTCCATAAAAAGTTTGCGGACCTTAAAAAGCAGTTAGAGCTTAAGCTGTATGATCTTTCATTATTTCAGGGCAGGGCTGAGCAAAACGAGCACCATAAGGTTTGTAATTTCTCCTCCTTGATAATGTGTCTAACTGGTTTATTCAGTCATTATTCTACCCCTTCTGTTTCCGCGACTAAGTTCACTTACAATTTTTTGGTTCTTGTTTGTTGGTTTCTTTTGTGGGGTAATAGCTTGGAGAAGTAGTAAAGAAGATTGAACAAGAGCTTGAAGAAGCAAAGTCTGCAGTCAAAGAAAAACAAATTTTGTACAATGAGTGTGTTAATACAGTGTCAATGCTTGAAAAATCTATCAAAGAGCACGATAATAATCGAGAAGGCAAGCTTAAAGACTTGGAGAAACAAATTAAGGCTACAAAAGCACAAATGCAGTCAGTTTCAAAGGACCTCAAGGTAAATTTTAATATTGCTGATCTTTTACTAGACATTTCATGGTGGATCCGTGAATTATTGATCTGAGCTGGATTTGAAGCAGCATACGCATTTTGATAAAGAATTTACAGCGCCGCTTGGGCATGGGATAGTTGAAAAGATTGAAGGACACTTTTTTGGATGGAGGAAATGAAACTTTTTCTCGCAACTGTATCCTGAATCCTACATGTGCTGTCTTTGTTAGTTTAGTTCAATTCGATATGATTCCTTAATAGCTCTTTAACATTTTGTGCACTTTCTTGTTAATAGGGGCATGAAAATGAAAGGGAGAGACTTATCATGGAACAGGAAGCAGTCATGAAGGAACATGCATCTTTGGAGAGTCAATTAGGTGCTTTGAGAGCACAAATCAGCTGTCTCAATTTGGAATTAGAAGAACAAAAGGCCAAGGTAAACTTGGTATCTGATTCGGTAAACTTCTCAGTGTTTGGTGTACGAGTTATTGCAACGTGCCTTTCTTGCAGGTTGCTTCCACGCGCAATAATCATGATCAGGTTCAATCTGAGCTCAATGCAATCCGTCTAAAGATGAAGGAGCGTGATTCCCAAATTAGTAGCATTCTCAAGGAGCAGCAAAAACTTCAACATAAACTGAGTGAGACTAAGCTTGACAGGAAGAAGTTGGAGAATGAGGTAATTTGTTTATAGCCCTTCTTATGTACTGTCCACATTGTGACATTTTATTTATGCATTTCTCTATTTATGCAATAGGTGAAGAGAATGGAAATGGAGCAGAAAGATTGCTCTATGAAGGTGGACAAATTGATAGAGAAGCATACCTGGATTGCTTCTGAGAAGCAGCTATTTGGGAGAAGTGGGACTGATTATGATTTTCTGTCACTCAATCCTAGTAAAGCAAAGGAGGAACTTGACAAATTGCAAGCAGAGCAATCAGGGTGTGTAACTCAAACTTTTCAATCTATGATTAATACTCTTGTTACTACTGTTGTGTTAAAACTAATATTGCTATCTTTTGTTTCTCAAGAACATTTTTTTCTTAGCCTGAGACCTCAAACCTTTTGATTCTGTTTCACATTGCTATTATTATTTGCAGACCAGAGAGCTGATCATTTTTTTCCTGTTGTATTGTTCACTGTAATGAAGGCTCGAGAAAAGGGTGAACAAGAAAGTTATGGCAATGTTTGAAAAAGCAGAAGACGAGTACAACGATTTGATGTCAAAGAAGAACATCATAGAGGTTGTTTACCCTGAATATAAAAACATTGCTGTATATTAGCTTTTCTATACTTGTGCTAATTTTGCGTTTACCAGAATGACAAGTCTAAAATAAATAAAGTGATTGAAGAGCTAGACGAGAAGAAGAAGGAGACTCTCAAAGTTACTTGGGTTAAAGTGAATAAGTGAGGTTTCTCTCACTATGCAAGATTTCCTGCTTCTGATATTGTGTTTTAATTTTATACCAGCATCAATTGTTTTTGTTGTTTACGATGGATGTTCTGATTCTGGATTTTACAAAATATGGCCATGCACATGCTTATAAATTTTCAATCTTTTTCAGTGACTTTGGATCTATCTTTTCCACCTTATTGCCGGGCACCATGGCAAAGCTAGAACCTCCCGAAGGTTGCAGTTTCCTAGATGGTCTTGAGGTTCGTGTTGCTTTTGGAGGTGTCTGGAAACAATCGCTGTCTGAATTAAGTGGAGGTCAACGCTCTCTGCTTGCTTTATCTATAATCTTGGCATTACTTCTCTTCAAGCCAGCTCCACTTTATATTCTAGATGAGGTATATTTAACTCGAATCATTATTTTATTGGCCCTTGGAGAATTCCCATCTTATCTTGTTTACCCTTTTAGACATGTCGAATGTATTATTAAATATATGGTTATATTATATTAGATAACTCCACACTTAATCGACTTCCATAATAGGTAATGGAAGAGAAAAACTTCTCTGAGGTGGTTTTGTTGACTAGAATTTGAAAGGCACTCAAATGCTTGTGCACGTAAAAAACGCACAAGCACAGAAAGAAACTCATGTTTTTCTACGCCGAGCTATTTTATGGAATTATTTTGGTTTCATTTTTTGTTCGCATCATGCTTTCTAAATAGATTTTAGTAGAAAGCTCATACAAGATTGATTTGCCATTGATCCAATTCTTGAGGTTGTTGACAGGTCGATGCGGCTCTTGACTTAAGCCACACACAGAACATAGGGAGAATGATCAAAACTCACTTCCCACACTCCCAGGTCCAGTGGTTCTCTTCTGTGTTAAATGATAAATGAAACAAATTCTTAACAGTGATAGTGCATCAAATTTGGGTGACAACATGCCATCGTGCAAAATTTCTTTCCTGAAATTCATCTTTATTGTTAAGCCTATCGCACTATGATCTATTTTTCTTAAACTTTCTTTTGGATTGTATCTTGTAGTTTATCGTGGTTTCACTAAAAGAAGGCATGTTCAACAATGCTAATGTTCTTTTCCGGACAAAATTTGTGGATGGTGTTTCCACTGTACAGAGGACTGTTGCCGCTAAGCAGAACTTGTGATTGCTTTAATATGGTCAGGTTCTATTGGTATATTGCTGCACTAGCATCTAATATTAATCTTTTATCGTTTGTCGGGGATCTTATTATTTTCATTTGACGTGCTATTGATTATATTTGGACAGGTAGTGTGACACCAAGTTCCAAGATTTTTTCAAGAAAAGTGAGAAGTTTCTACCTTTTAAAATTCTTCATTTTGAAGTCGTGTTGTTTGTATTGTAATTAAATGTCATATTATAATATTGATGTTAAGCGCTTGCCTATCAGTCAAGCAACTGTCAAACTAAAATCTGTACTAGATGATTCACAGGATTTAGAAGCTTTTCTATTCATTTAATTTATGTATTTGGATTACGGTGCTTCCGATTACTACATGAATATATTGTATAGTTCATCCACCATTGACAAAACTGAAATTGGAGAACTACTACTTCAGTGTGATCCCTAGTAAGGGTTGATGAAATGAAAAAAATAATGATGATGCATGCATATTTGCTTTCTCCCTTATTGCTTGTGTCCTGATGATTCAAACTTATGTTTGTTATGTTTATACAGATGGTTTTTCGTTTAACTTGCCAATGGAGACTGCTGGGGCCTAAGCTGTGAATCATGCCACTGAAGCTGATTGAAATGGTGATATTTCGTTTCAATGGCCCATGGTACAATGTTAATTGTGAAAACATCTCGTTCTCATGCATGTTAATCTGTAGAATGTTCTATTATGATACCTCATAACATATACCGTTGACTAATGGCATTTTGACTAGTATGTTTTAATGTTGAAGCTAATCGGTTAACAATTAGGAGTTTGGGATGGTAGTGACTAGTGCCATAGATGAGATGAAACTCTGTTTGACTGAATTATTTCTTTTGATCAAACTGGACATAGTCATCATCTCCAGCATCAACCAACGAGTTTGCTGTACCACTAAACTTTAGCAGATGGATAAATTGGCTTGTCGTTGGAAATTGAAGTTGCATTCAAATTGGCTAATCTATTGGAAACGTGTTTGTAAATTTCAGTTGGTTTTACCTGTCTCTTCGTACTATTGCTGGTTCAGAGTCCAAGAGTTCACATATAGAAGTAGAAAGGTTGGAAAAGATGGAACCCTGTTGGTTTGCACTTTCATACTAGCCATAGGCTCCATCTGCGTCGTTTCTTTGTATCTGCGTGCATGCATGAACCAGTTTTATTTCATTATAGTCGTAGTAGTTCCCTAGATTTTGGCAGGCTTAGAAACTTCTATGCGTCTCATAATTAACCTGGTTAGCTGTAACAAGGCCATATCAACCCCTACTACATATAAAAAATCTAGGCAAGCCCATTGCTGATGATATTTCATATTGGAATCATAGGACACAGAAATACCCATGTCTGCTCAGGATTGAACTAGCCTCTCAATGCATCAATTATTTTTGGGGATGCTTAGGCTGTTAGGCATCCATTTTCCCCGTGCAGTTGTTGAGTGTTTCAAGAATGGTTTTATATTAACAAACCTTTTAAAATGAAAACCCTTTAGATGTGAAATCTGCATGAACTTTTCACTACTACGTGTTGAAAATCTTAATTTAATTAGACGAATAAAATTCATATTAAAGAACTTCAAGCTTTTGGATAAGACTGTAGGAATGATTTTATATTTTTTCTCAACAGTTTTCCTCGCTTGCCGCCGAGGCTTTTTTTTTTTCTTTGTTGACATTGTCATGTGTACATATTGTTTTCTTCATGAATTCCCTAGCAGATTTTTTTCTCACCATGAGAAATTTGGGGCTTAACACTTGTTCCATCAAGGTGTGAATGCTAAAACGAGTTCACGAGAAACAGAGTTAAATATGGCATCTGGATTGAATGCGTCAAATTCTAATTCAACCGACCAATTCTAAGGTTGGCAGAGAAGGGTTCCTGATGGAGATTTTTAGCATCTTTTCTTGTGCGAAAGGAAACCAAGGCTGCCAACTCCACTCTCTTTCCCACTGCGTTACTTTTTTTTTTTTCCCTCCCTTCCAGGAATACAACAAGGGCATCAATTCCGTGAAAAAGTCGCCAAAATTTTTAATCTTCAGTTTTTGTACATTTCTATCGAAATCATCATGCTTTTAGGCAAAAAAAATTATCTCATTACTTCGAACGAGAATCATTCTAATTTCACAAAAAAAGACACTTTACAGGGAATCAAGAGCAAATCTAAAGGAGTCCATGAAAATACTGTTTATACACACACAAGTCATTATGGATTTGCACTGGTTTTTTGATCCTCGGATTTTTTAGTATTTAAATTATTTTTTTCATGTAGTCCTTCGATATTAATCCTTTGACAGTATTCCCGTTCACTCTTAAGAAACTGTTTGTCGGGCTTTTAGCAATGGAAAGCACTGTTATGCAGGCAATTCACGAAGAAGAGGCTGTAGCAGCATGGACTTACCTCAGTTCTGTCCGAGCAAGTTATCCATCATATCTTGTCCTTATTACCAACAAAGGAAGCTGCAAGGACATAATTCTCGCTAAGGAGATGAGAGGCTATCTGGCTAATTACTTTTCCCCTTCTTCTCGTCCATGAAATATTGTTTGATGATCGATGACGATATTAAAATAGGTTACAAAGATAAATTTTCGTCGTCATATTGAAAGAATTTGACAGCCCTCACTCTTGGATGCAGCACAAAAACCCTTGGCGACAGCTCTTTTATTATATTATATTACACTTAGAAAAAAAAAACTAAAAAACTAAAACTCATAATGGTTTTACTGTTTCAATTCTGGATGCAACACACTGATTCATTTGATTGTGGATTGTTACAATGTGGAGGAAATGAACACTTTATGGTTTTTAATATTGATGATTTTTCTAAATACAATTATGTTTATTTAATAAAAGATAAAAGTGATGAGTTTGAGAGATTTAAAGAATTTTTTTAATAAAATTGAAAATAAACTCAATACTAAAATTAAAAGAGTTAGAGGTGATAGAAACCGTGAAAATGAATCTTAATAATTTATTAAACCCATATGTTAATTTAAACATTTAAATTATGAAAGGATTATAAATATTTAGGGATGTTTAGTCTATTTGAGATTTTAAAATACCTAAACTAGATATCATAGTTGTGACACTTGTGTTTTTTTAATTTGGGTTATGCATTCCACAATATATATATAAAACCTATAAACATTGAAAACAATGAGATTATTTAGTGAGATAATTTTAATTAGTCGTAATTTAAGAATTGACAAAATAGATGTTAAAACTATGTCTCTAAAAGAAGAAATTTATATGAATCAACATGAAGGCAATATAAAACATGGCCAAGAAACCAAAGTGTGCAAACTTACTATATCCCTATATAGCTTAAAAAAAAACTCTTAAACACTGACATGAAAATTTTACCCTTACATGATTAATAATGTCTACAAGACAAATGAATGTGACAATAAGTTTATTGATTCCAAGCATGTAGTTACTTCTTGTGATTCTAATATCCATTTATTTCCTGTTGAGAAAGATGATGACTTGATTGGTAAAAAAAGGGTGTTCTAATTTGATTGGCAAGCTGGAATATTTACCAAGTTTACTATAGTAAGCTAGGTAAATAGCATTGATATGCCATTGAGAGATGAATGAAATACTTGCTTGCTTTTTAGAAGTTAATCTTCTTAAATAATAACTTGTGGAATTTAAGACACAAACTCAATCAAAAAATTCAATTCTCAATCACTTTAATATTGAAGAATAAAATAAAAAAAATCAATTTAAAAAACTTGTTAAAGCAGAAAAATAACAATAAAAAAAATGGAGACTAAGCCCAATAGGAAAAAAAAAATAAAGGAGGATGAAACCACAAAAAAAGTCAATTTTATAAATCATTCTAAATAAATAATAATAATAAACAGAATGAAGACCAAATATGAGAGATGAAAAAAATTAAAGGAAGATGAAATTGAAAATAATTCCCAATTTGAAATAATTGTTTCAAATAAAAAAATTATAATTAAAAGATCTTGGACTTAATCTAAAAGGAAAATAAAATGAAGAGATGTTGTAAAATTTTTTTAGCGGCACAACGGAAATTGAGGTGAAGGAGAAAGAAATGAAGAAAAAAAAAATCAAATCGGGGCCAAACTAAACTAAATC
>Ga0307511_10003894_pt1 | contig 15246 bp, 16 predicted proteins | sample 13_EM_MG_FD_200266 | JGI IMG/M metagenome (GOLD analysis project Ga0307511, IMG submission 200266) | Populus trichocarpa ectomycorrhiza microbial communities from riparian zone in the Pacific Northwest, United States - 13_EM | ecosystem: Host-associated > Plants > Roots > Unclassified | place... | reverse complement strand
CAAACGAGCGACTCTATACGGTTTGTCTGTCCCATAACCAGGCAACTAACAAAGACACCAGGATAGCACGGCTATCTGGGTCCCTAACGACTAATAGAGGAAACCTTAACGATAACACTTACTGTAAACCTTTTGAGGTCAAGAAACGTTATGATAGGTATTTGATCAGATAAGAGGGAAGTTGGTGTTGAGCGAGGAGATCAGAAACACAAAACACTTAGGTTTGCAGGACTCCTCAGATCTTGGCCAAGAAGCCTATTGAGGGACTCAGGCTGAGGAGAAGTCTGTAATGTCAAGCTTGGGTTCTTACTACAGGAAAGCCAGTCCTTAAGTACTACGTGCGACGGTTTTCGCTTGAGGAGTGACTAAACACATCCACTAATGCAAAAACACCAAGCGGAAGAGAAAACAATACAAAATGAATGGTGTGGGAAGATTAGGTCTAAGCTAAGAATAATTCATCAAAATTGTGACTTGCGGACCAAAAGAAACCGAGATAAGGAGCGATGATCGAGGGCCAGAGGGCGATGACAAAACATGAAATACTAAGCGGCCGGACCTGTCGGACCGCAGGAAGATAGTCCTATGCATAAGAAAGAGTATGTCAAAAGATAAGAGCAAACGAGATCAATAGAAAACCCGGAGGCCGAAAATAAAAGAGCGTAATCACAAAAGTGTCAAAAAATGAAATTCCAAAGAATCATCACTCAGCAAGAATAGATTCGAGATCACATGGAAAGGCAGTGTTCGGACTTGAGGTGGGACCATTACGGACTTGGCAGTGGGGCAATAGGGACAAGTGGTGATCGTGGGTGGTGTAGAAGGTGATTGGTTGGAGGGGGAGTGGATAAGAGGAATCAGAGTAGACGAGGGGTCCTTCATCACATTCCCTACATCCCATTCGCCAAAGATGTTCGCCACTGACATGAGCAACCGCACCACCTCTGATCTCTACCCTCGAGTTGTTGGCCAGCATCCACGCGCCATGTACTCTCTGGTGACTGCAGTTGGGACCATCACCCAGCTAGAGAATCGTACCTTCAGTCGTTCCTTCAATAGGGAGGGTCCGTACCCATCCATTGCCCAGGTTTGTTTATGATTGTGATATGGGGGATGATGGGGCTGATGTGGATGTGTTATAGATCGTGGACCGTATGGTCAAGGGAAAGGTTCGAGCTGGTTCCGATGCCGATTCTCTTCTTCGTTGGGATCAAGATGCCCTGAAGGACTGTTCTGCCGAGGACCAGATATGGGGCTGGAGCATTCGTTCCACCGAGGTTCTCCACCATGATCGCATCAAGATAAACGATTCTTGTCTTATCGAGATGTTATATGCGGGTCTTCTCAATAAGCAGGATGGCGCTCCAGCTTGGACTGAGCCAACGTCTATCAAGTATGGGATTCGCCTGGTCATGAACCAAGTCATTCGTGTCATCCAAAAGATCTTCAAGGTCGAGGACAAGGTAGCAACATCCCAGACGCTTGTCTTTTGGTATAAGCTGACCAGTATGTTGCCTAGGTGAAGAACCTCAAAGATAGCCACACTCGTGTTATCAACAAGCAGACCGACACCCTCATGAAGATGGACGGAGAGATCACCGATCTTTCGTTACAGATGGATGCTCTCGATGAGGGTGTTCGGTCCGGCTTCATTCGCGTCGATAAGGACATCGAAGTGTTGGACAAGAGGATCGACCGTCGTCGGGAAGAATGCGAAAGGACTGAGGTTGCGCTTCGGATCGCTGAAGGGAAGATAGGGGTGTTGGAAGAGCGTTCTCGTACCCAACGAGAAATGATCAAGAAGTTGATGGCTTGTGTTGAGGCAATGGAGGGTCGACTTTGTCGTTGTGGAAAGGGGAAGGACCGTCAAGTCTTGGAAGAGGTTTCCCCTGTTCTGGATAGTCCCATTGTCCTTGGTCAGGAAGTCTTGGAGGACAACGCCAGCAATGATTCCTATCACACCCCTCCGGTTGCCAGTTCTTTTGTTGGCCCTTCATCCTCTCCTCCGGTCTCCGATCAGGATAACCTCATGGTCTTGTATGATTCCCGAGTATCCCACTTGGAGGAGATTCAGGACGACGCTCCAAAGGAGAACGTTGAGCCAGTTGCCGTTCCGTCTCCTATCCTTGACATGGCTGGTCTCTCTCGTCTGATCGCAGTACGTGGTCAGCGTGCCGTCCGCTCCCTTGGTCCTCCCAAATCGTTCCATCCTTATGCCTTCTGCTGCGATATAGGCGAGAGGTCATCTACCCATAGACCCGGTCGTTTCTGCCTTCGTCTCAAGGCTTCGAAAAGAGAACGACCGTTTCAAGGCGGCATTGGCTATGAGGGACCGAGTTCTCCAAGCCAATCAGAACGTGGAGTGGTTGATGATGAAGGATGGTCCAGTAGCTTCTGATAACAACGATGTCTGGGATTTTGATAATAACAACGCATGGTAGCCCTTGTGATAGTCCGGTGTTTGTCCATTTGCCTTTGTAACCTCTTCATAGTACCACTACAATACAAAGGTGTTCATCTTGTTTCTTGTCTGCTTGGTCTTGAAAGGTGTCTTGATGTCTTGAAGAAAGTGGGTAGAGGAGAAGGAAAAGGGCGAAAAATGCCAGGTGCATGACAAAAGCCTCCGCCAGGATGGTCAGAGGAGAAACGGGAACCACGGCGACCTTTCTGACGGGCTCGACGACGGCAAGGGGGACACGGTGACCTTCGTCAAATTGTTGGAAAGGGTCGGTGAAGTCGATGACGTCCTCATGGCAGTAGATGTTGGACATGATGGCAAGAGAGTTGAAGAGCGGGGTGAGACGAGAAGATATGATGGTAGAGTATCAACGGAAGACGATGGAGACACAACAGCGAAACCATCCATCCTTTTATCCAAAGGACCGGTCATCAATCAAGTCCCCTATCTCAGACCGGATCTTCCCGAGCCCCTATCTGTCTATCAAACCCTCAACCCTGAAACGCCTTGTGACTTTCTTTATTTGGTTTTATTACATGATCTCTCTCACAATCCTTAGTCAACTTTCCCACAGATGATCATGTGCTTTCTCACGCTCTGTCTTCTTTACTTCTTCCTTTGCTTCTATGACGGACACGTCGTTACTTTCTGATTGCTTGCCCATTCACTTCTGCTTGATCGTCCACTTAGTCAGATGCTTACATGAGCAAGTGCTGAGATATATAAGCGAGTAGTTTACAACATTGTATTCCGCAGACTTTGTCAATCACAGTGTTCTCCCTCGAACAGGCACACTAGTGATTAACCCCGAGACTCCACTTGCTCCCTTCTGATCAGACTCAGAGAAGCATCCTCCCTCTTCTCTAGTGCCGGATTGCGATATCCCGGCCTCTTTATTCCCCTATCTGAACAACGGTTCTTCTGGAGCCTCAAGTTACGCTATCACATACAGGAGTGGTCTGTCTCGACCCACTCTGACGTGTTCCACCGTTACCCTAAACCTAGGAGTACCGAAGATCATTGACTAGCATCGGTTCAGTAGGCCTGTTAGCGAGGTCGGTTCTGACATCAATCCAGAACCATTGGTAATGGAGTAGCCAGTAATGGAAACTAGTGCCATATCTATCATAAAAGGTCCACAAACCAATTGGGAATAAGAATGCCAAGTCCAATGGTCACTTTGATATGAACATTTCTAACAAGGGAAACTTTACCATTGGATGCCTGGGATTGTGGGCTTGGGGTGATAATTGTATAGCTGGGATATGGGCTGCTGAGACTATCCACAGGTCCTTTACAACAGTGTAAGGATGGTTTAAATCAGCTCCTATGTCTGTAGAATGTAAACTCATTGTTATCTTGGTATCTTATAATGTGTTTATAAGGGGGAGGGCAAAAAGGTAATGGAATCTCCAAGTGAAATTGGACAGAAAAAGCAAAGATAAAACAAAAACAAGTGATAAAATTATGCATAGTAATATTTCCTATATGTATCAGATTCAGATAGAGTGGACAAAAGCTATGCTCAGAATAAGTAATAATTTATTCAATCACATGTTATACAAAGCCTGAGTCATTTTTAATAAATGTTATCACCCTGAACCACTCAGAAGTATGTTGACCAGGGTATATTTCTACTAGAGTCCCCTAGTTGTATATGGGAATATGAAATCTGACTTTGTGTTTTCTTGATAAAAGTGGATACACATTTTTTTTAAACTGTGGGGAGGATTTGAGGTCAGAAACACAAACTGGCAATTATGAGTTTAACGCCACCTGAAAGTGTTGTAAAGGTGCTTGAAGGGAGGAGACACCAACTATAACCTGATGATAACCAGACCAGAGGCTGTGTCAAGCCGGATTGCCCTAGCATTGTCAATCCAGTGGCCCTTGTGCCAGTCAGGCCTCCAATGGTTAGGTAGCCAAAGTTTATGCTGGTGCTCCCCTTCAGGATACATGACCCACCCCCCCTGGTACCATGGCATGGAGGTGGATGGATCATCCTCAGAATCATTATCATATATAACAAAGTCTTGGTAACTGGAAGGGTAATCACCACTAAACTTTGAGTTGCCCTGATAAAGGGCTTGCCAGGAGGATGAAGGTGGAGGTACTCCAGCCAGTATAGACCCAAGATCCTCCCCAGTCTCTGTGTTGTAATAAAAGTAGTGCTCATTGGAAAGCTTGACAACTCCAATATTGCCTTCAACTGGAAACCATACACAAGGATATGATGTTGTCTTGGTCCAGATGCTATTCTCACAGTCTTCCTCCCCATCATCAGAGACCTCATCTACCTCACCTTCTACTGGAAGCCGCCACCCAACAATCTCATTATCCCCTACCACTAGGAGTATATTACCAGTGATGGATAGCCCACATATACCAAATGAAGTATTAATGGACTGTGAGGACTGTTCATACAGGTTTGTGATTGTGATGATCTGCCCATCATATGATGCAGTCACAACATAGATTCCATCAGTGGAAAATACCCCATATTGTGCTCTTCCCATGGGCCAATCAGTCTCAGGATTATCCAAATGCTGGACCTCAAGAAAACTATCTCTTGAAATCAGCATTGACAATGAACCTGGTGAGAACTGATAGCCTCGTGGATCTGTTGGGCTACTACCCCAAAATGGGAACTCTGCCCAAATGAGATAATTCTGCTCAGAGGTGTATTTCCAAACATAGATATAACTTTTCCATGAAGAAGCTACTAATGAACTTCCATCAGGAGAAAGGCAGTTTGTAACACAGCCAGAGTCCATTTTCTGCAACAAGACCTTTGAGCTCTGAATGTCAAAGACCAAAAGTGCTTGTGGATGTTTGCCTGTACTGAGAGCAGATATTCGGTATGTGGCTGGTGAAAAGGATATTATTGGGAGTTCATTCTGGAGATTAAGGTTGATGGAGAATGATTTGATTGGGTTACTGGTGGGGATGGGCCAAATCTCAAGGATATTGATTATGGTCTGAGAGCCCTCCTCTTTCAATGCCACCATTGCCCAGAGAGAGTTACTGTGGGACCAAAGGTGTGGTTGAAGTGATGATTGAAGTGTACTAGTGGATTCAATCACTCCTGATGTAACACCATATGTATACACAACCCATGTCTCAACCTCTACAGGGAAAATTGCACCAATTGCCTTTCCATCTGATGACCAAACCAAGGACTTGGGTAAAACATTGGCAGTTCCACACTCAATCTCTTTGACCACTCCACCTGTTTGTATATCCCAGACAGTAAACACAGAACCAAAACAACCAGCCAGAGAATATCCATCTGGCGAATAGGTAAGTACATCTGGTGAATGGTACTGTGTGTTCCATGGTTCAGTTGTATGGGGATCAGTGAGCTGGAGGGTGGAGCATTTTTCAAGAGTGAGGGCATCCCACACCCCCACAGAAGTTGATTCTCTTGCTGAAAGATATTGACCACAAGGTGACCAAGCATAGGATCCATAATCACCATCAATAGTCATAGGCTGGTCCCAGGAATCAGGGAGCCCAAACACCAGCCATTGTTCAGTATCCCAAGGGAGCCACTGACTGTAGATATCCCTGACAAGTGCAAATCTAGGGGATAGCTGCAGTGCAGAGTGGTAAATGTGGGGAGCAGAAAGTTTGATGACCTCAAAAAACTTGATGACAAAATGAAAGTAGTCTCTGGCAATATCAAGAAGGCCCTTGACCATATCAGGGAGGTCCTTGGCAACCTAACCCAAGGGGTTAGTAATGTGTAGCACTTCAAAATATATTAAACAAACCTCCTGGAGCCACTGAATGAGCCCCCCCAATGCAACAACAGCATTTCTTGCAGCTCCAAGAACACTGATAACTTCTAACCATGGCAGGAACTTGTCCTTCAGGAAAAATCTGAGACCATTAAGGACACAAGTAGTATCCTCCTCTTTTCTAATCCCAGTGAGATGGTTGTACCAAGACCTACAGGCATACTCCAATGCAGGACTGACATGGTCCTTGACCCTGTCTGGCAGATCCTTGACCTCTTGATTCAAGGCATAGTCTGGGAGTGACAGGAGGTTTTGTTTCAAGGCACCATTCATCAACCTCAAGCAGCCAATGGTGAGCTCATGGTGGTGGGCACTAGGGGAGATGTAGAACCTCTTGTTGAGGCAGCGGGATGGATCTGTGATGAAGTCAGGGAGTGACTTGTGGAATGGTTTTACAGGTGAGCTGGGGTCTTCATTGAGTACAAGTAGTGACTGAACCAATGTAAGGATCATCTTGACCTGCTTGGCCTCTAGGCCAATGAGTTCAGCAACTGCTGATGGGGGAAGGGGGTTCACAAGCAAAACAACAGTGCCAATGATGGACCGGACCTTAGTGTCCAGCTCAGGATCTTCCCCACCAAAGTCTAAGGCCATCTGGAGGATTGAGGTATACAAAGAGTCAAGGGTGGTGTTGTCCTTGAACTTTGTCTTCCCTTCATAGGTGGTACATTCTGGGAGGGCCAAAATCATGTCTAGCCGCTGTTCTGGGAGGTAGGCTTTGTGATCCAGAAACTTGACAGTTGCAACAGCATAAACAAAGAGCCCAGCTGCTCTTTGACAGAGTAGATTTATGTGTTCATCACTTGGCCACTCAGTGAGCTCAAAGCGGTGTGCAAGATCAGAGAGCTGAGCTTTTAGGAACCAACGGATATCCTGATTGATGATGGAATCTTTGACCATGTGAAGAACAAATATATTGGTCAATGGCCTCAGGAGTTTGAGACAGAAGCCAGATTGGATACGAGGCTCTGGTCGACCAGTGATGAAGAATTTAACCTTTGGGATCTCTTCAACCAATCGTCCCATAATGGAGAGGATAGCAGATTGTGGTTCATTGTCAGTGCACTCATCAAGTGCATCAATGACTATCACAGTTGAAATCCCTCCTTCCTTTAGTGGGGTAACAATTAGTTTCTCCATTTGACTATAGAGTGACTCAGATCCAATATCTGGAGTTGATTGGAGGAGAGGAATGAGGGCAGATCGGAAGTTGTGGTATCTGTATGCAAGCTGGAAGGAGAGAGTGGGGAATATGAGGTGGAGGTCACCACGGTCCTTGAAATCACGGGAACAGAAGAATGATGCCCCCAACTGCCCATTAGCAAACAGGCGCTCTGCAGTGGTCTGGGCAATTGTAGATTTGCCAGTCCCAGCAAGTCCATTCAACCAGTAGACAGGAGACATGTCAAAGTCTTTGGTCCAGGACTCAATCTCATCCAATATAGCCTCCCGTGTTCCTGTAAGGCAACCTTGGCGATCACCATGTTGGTACCCTGCTCCACAAGCATGGGGACAGGTGTTTAGTACTAGTAACTCAGCTGTCAAATGATAAGGTAGTGCACCAACCAACAGCATAAATATGTCTAACCTGTGTCCTGCAACATCAGGTCAGTATCTAGCATCCCATCAAACAGAGCATCCTATGGCTTACAATTAGTTTACAATTCTGATCATATATTGCCTTTTGTTGCGCAAACTATCTGGAAATCAGCAAGAATTCTACCAGCTAGTTAGACCCTTCAAGATTGACTCTTACTTGGTATTCAACAATTGCATCTCTCAAAATCTCTCCAAGCTCACAAACAGCATGTATATCTGCTTTGCTTTCTTGATATCCAGCAGCATTGGAGCGGTTGGATATTACAGATAATCCATCCTTGACACCCTCAAGAGCTCTGGGATGGGATTAACATAGATGTTTGTTCATGTAGGAGAAAGGATGCTTACTCGAACAGGGTCATGCATTGTTTGAGCCCAATGTCACCACCCATCCCATCCACCAACACTCTAATTCTATCCAACCGTGCAAGGATAGACTTAATTTTTCCAGCCACCTCCAGAGATCTCTGCCAACACATCAGTACACACTCTAAAGTGCTCATGAGTCAGCTACCTCGTTGAGTTTCAGAAATACATCGAACGAAGACTTGAAACAATAGGAAGTGAGTCTCAAGATAAAGCAACATGAAGAAACTTACTGTCAACTGCGCAACCTGGTTATGAATTGCCTGTTGTTGAGACATCTGTGTCATTCACGTTAACCTCATTCAAACCCGACGGCTCTGTGAACACACCTGGTAGATGATGATTGACTTCTGAAGTTGATCAACGAGCCTAACGACTGCTTGAGCGTCCTGGGATTTATCGAGGACCCGAGCCATTTTTCCTTTCTCCGACAGCGCTTGAGACCTCTTCTCAATGTCATCTAAGGACCTACAAAGGATCAGTTTATCGTGGCGAGATAACAAAGGCGCGAACTTTGCTAGTTGTGTTCGTCTCTCCGCTTCCTCGCGATCGTCCTTGGGGTCGACCATCGTCAGGCTGACCTTCAATTTGACCACCCAAGGACTCAGGTCCTCCAGCTTGTCTTTCACGTCCTGGATTTGCTGTGAAGAATCCGTCAGTGGGTTAGGGGGTATTATCTGGTACGAACATACGTCGTAATGCTTGATGAGCGCAGCGATGCCACCCAAACAGGACTTGAGGGGAGGAAACCAATCAGACGAATCCTTCGCGACATCGAGAAGCACCTTCGTAGCTTCGATAAGCCGCTGCTTCTTTGCTTGTGGGTAATCAGTAGGGTTGCGATTGTGGGGATCATCGGGAAACGTACAAGGGCCTGGGTCGACTCCCGCCGAGCTTGTGGTTAAACGTCGTTTTGGAGGAAACCCCGGCATGACTTTCCTGTCGTCCGCTGTGTAACGAAAGCAGGTCGTCGTCGTCTTCTGTAGGATAGACGTGTCCAACCCACGAGGACGCATTCCGTAGTCGGATCACCGCCGCGGTGCCGGATCCAATTCAAACCCTCCGGTGGAGGTGAACGTCGCCGGCCGCATTTGCCCACGCAAGGCAAAAGTTCACACACTTCGCTTGGCACCAATCTAGGGGCAGGGTGAGTTCATTTCATTGGTTCCTCAGTCAGGTTATTAATACAGTCTCTCGACGCTACGACGCAGCCAACTTGTGCCATCGGTGTGTTCACAAATCCGGATCAGAATCCTATGGGTCAGGTCCGCGGTCAACTGATCAACGTTATCGACGGTCACCCGCAGACAGCCACTTAACGCCATGATATAAAGGGAAACTCGATGGAATCATCATCCAGCGTTGTCGTGTGATCATCGTAGCATCCTAGATCGCTCGCCTGTCTTCTGGTTCACCCTACAATGATCGTGTTTTTAGATTCGTGTGTCATCCGCCTTTTAGGAAAACCCGCGGTACATTCTTTCGAAGGTGGGAGTTCCGAGCAAGCAAATCCCAGGCATCTTCTAGCCTACCGGAAATGAGGGGGAACGGAAACCAGAGGCTGGACACAAACGCCAGGAGAGGAGTTCGCTCACCGCGTCCACTGAGGCCACCTTTTTTGTATCGATTTTGTGGGTAGCAAACAAATCACAAAAGTTGCGGTATTGCAGTTGGACGACGCAAAAGATTAGATATACCATAATACCAACGTCAAAGTACCACACGCGAGCCCGGACGCATACACACCAAGCAGGATATGATTCCGCGATGAGCATGTGAACAGGAGAGTATAAGGGACAAGAGAGCGGCGATGCCAGTGAAAATTACTCCTAATGGCCACCTATCGGAGGGTCCGGGGAAACTGAGCGTGCTCCGCTGATATGAAGAAAAGGGGTAAGGTGTGGCGATGTGTAACGAAGTGAGTGTCGGAATCTGTGTGGAGATGAACGGGGGAGAGGGGGAATGTGCAAGGTTGAGGGTTCGGGACGGGAAGTTATGGGCATGGGAGGGGAAGCGTGCACATAAACGTCGCGCGAGATCCTACACGAGCTCGCCCGAATTAATATACAGAGAAGTGGAATTAGTGGATAGGACGTACGAGCGATCGCTTCAACGTTCGCCTCTAGCAATATATCCTTCAGTTTCCCATACTGTTCTTTCATTTTCCTGAATTGCCACCCACTGACGCCCGGAATGTGCTGCCTGAGATAATCCATCCCCCGATCCAACTGCCCGAGCACATAGTCTAGTCGTTGGATGAGATCCGCACGGTGATGGCCCATCCCAATTCCACCGAAATCCTCGGGTATCGAAACACACATCTCGTCGAAGCCGGAATCCCAGAGAGTATCCCACTCGGACCAGACGAGAACCAAGTATGACTTGAAAAGTTCGGGATCCTTGAGCCACCGAACCGCCTTGACGTTGTTCGCATAGGTTCCAAACCGACGTCCCTTACAGGCAGGTGGGAGGGAAGGCCGCTTTTTCAACCACGACCAAACGTCAAGGGTGATATATGGCCATAACTCCGTCCGAAGCGCGATCCGTAACAGAGCGCGGATTACACTCTGAGCAACTTCCTCGGTATATGGGATCGCAGAAACGGCCGCCGCCCACTGTTGGACTAGATCCCCCCTCTCGCCTAACAAGTTCCAGCGAAAGTGGGGTGCCACGAGTATGATGGCGCGTGGGGTTGCTTTGGAAGGCAATATATTGGCAAAGCGACTGGGGCGATACCATACGAACCCCAACACCGCTGAGGCCCTGGCTGCACGTAGGAACGCATCGAGCATCCTAGGCTGCCCATCTCGCTCCTGCCAGGCCACATATGGGATAAATGTGGTGATTGCCTCGTGCTTGCCCCAGAGGGCGCGAAGATCTCCAGCCTCAGCCATCGTTTCCACTTTCTGAGTTATCAGGCTCGAGATTTGCTGTACCCTAGCACTAATTTAGGGTCAGAGTGACGTTCATCTGTCGGACACAAACACACCTCTCGTCTGATGTCGTGGTTCTGGTGTTTGACAGATCACAACCGAGGTCGATCGCAACGATCAGGAGGCAGTCGGCGACAACGGACGCCGGAGGTAGGGGATCCAGAGAGAGGGAGTGGAGTGCAAAGCGGAGAATCCAACGGGGAACCTTCACCCCCCGTGTCCTTTGGTATTTGAACCAGGCGATCTTCACTAGATTGTGCACAACTATGGTGTGCTCATAGATGGATGGTTTGTAGCCGTTCCATTGGAAGGACCGACGCCCCATAGATGGAACGAATAAACAACGGACTGCATTCATGACGTAGTAAAACTGGTGGCCATGAAAATCGGCCTGGGTCGAGAAAACCTTGAGGTAGCGCTGGCGTACGTCCTCGAGGGCACTTGAAGTCGGGTCCTTGGCAAACAGATGCGAGGTGGTGTTTAAAAGGGACAGGGCGGATGCTGTCGCAAGCTGCTCGAACCCTTGCACGACAGCCACATCCAATTTGTTGACGTCCACCTTCAGGCAACCGACGAAAGCACCGAAGCAATCCGCAATGAGGGTGGGGTCAAAGCCGGCGAGTGTTTGCATCGTCGCAAGGTGTTCCAAGGTGGAGAGGTGGGCAGTTTTGTCCAAGGAAGTCTGGAGCATCCACGAAATACATCGCAAGTCTAACACAGTTGTTTCTTGGTCCAAACTGTGTGTTTGAGGAAAGAGGGTGTCGAGAACACGGCGGTACACTGTCCTGCAAAATGTGACCAACCACCGAGCTATCGCTTGCCCGATGTTACAGAAATCGATGACTGCCACCATAGGTACGAGAAGCGGGAAGGGTAGGGAGTTTGCGATGTTGGCCACCGAGTACCAGGGCCGCTTCAACGACGACCGCCACTTGATAAATAAGTGACGACACGAGGAACTCTGTATGAAACCGGAGGACTTGGCGAAAATATAGCGGGTATGGTGGAAGAAACAGCGGAAGATATGGCGGAAGATGCGGGCGATAGGAGTTTGATACGGGCAGCTCTCGGAAGCCGTGCCTGCGACGACAGCGAAAATGTAGAAGATGATGCCTAACGAGGTCACACCGAGGACAACGAATGCGACGGTGATATTGATCCCCCAAAGGTAGCGAGAGAGGGCGCAGCCGAGAAGTAATAGCGCAGCCTGCAGCATCAACGGCAACGACTCCATCACATGGTCAAAGTACCAGGCAACGACGCCATCGAGTTTGCGTTGTCGATTCTGACTGCGTTCGACGGTCGTCCCTCGCATGTCAGTCGACGCATATCGGTTTAGCCATTGTTTTCCGAGCATCGCAAGAAACGCGGAGAAGAGTGAGGCAGCGAGACTCGCGAAAAGGATTGCTTGGACATGGACAATTGTTTGAGGAGGGCCTGTCCACTGTGGGAGGATTGGAATATCGTTGCCGAAGGTAGTATTGTCGATCTTGTGGATAAGGACACGGAGGAGAGCTGCGGTCTCATTATTCGGGTCCTGGTGGAGTTGGGAATTGACCTCGATGATGAATGCGGAGGCGACTGCGGAGAACAGACCAGCCTGGTACCCAGTTAACAGGCGTCCACCAACACCCCGAACGAAACTCACGAAGATCAGAGTGGTGTTAAGATCCTCGTCGTACTTCTTCATGAACTCCCTGTCGTACTCCTCAGCCTCCTTGCGGTGGCTCTCAAAGAAACGAGCCCGGTGATCTCCCTGGGTGAACAGTTGATCCTGCTTCTGACTGCATGGACGTTAGCGACATCCTAGCCAGGCAAGAAAGGAACCTTACCTATCCGTCCGTTGCCCACCGCCCTGTCCCCTACTTTCGTTCCGCACCTGACTCCGCTGACGGTCCTGGCTGCACTTGAAGGTCAGAAACCGGAAATCTGCCGATTGTGGAACGTATAAGCCATACCCCCATGGAGGGGCTTCTGGATCACAAGAGTCCTGATGCTTCATTGATCTAAAAACCAAAACCCTTAACGAGCCAAATGACGCTAGAGGAGCTCAGGTACCGTCTTCGTTTTGCACCCCTTCCATTGGCTGAATCTTTCCCAGGATTCGAGTCCCCCGAATCTTCGTCTCTACTCCTCCGACTATAGATACGAACGGGGTGAGTCAAGGTAAATCATGGGGCCTTCAGACTCACGGGCTCTCCACCACCTCGTCGAAGTCAGCCATAATCAACGGTGGGGGGATAGAGGGCGATGAGAGGAGTGAGGGCGGCGAGCGCCGAGTGTCCGTTCGCAGTTGACACATGACAAGGGCGGACACAATCTCGGATGTCACACCGCTCGACGGGCTCGCCTGTTCCTGGCCCGTTATTTTGAGCCCGCCTTCCAGCGTGGGGCCCACATTGGTACGAAACGGAATGGCCGTACACGGAATATGCGGGAGGGAGAAAGGGACGCTGCAGCACGATGAAGAAGCGGGAAGGGGGAAACAGAGATCCTGATGCAAACGATTTCCAATCTCACGAAGAGTAACACCGCCTCCTCATCCGTGGCTGACGAACGTCAGTTGGGGGCGGTGGGGAGGATTCTGGGCAGCGATGGCGATTGAACATTCTAAACGGTCGTGGACGTGAACTTGACATTGTAGCCGAAATGACGAGAGTGACTTACTTGATACAACGTCGAACGCTCCCCTGCGAGTCGCTTGGAGGGCTGTGGCCCTCTCGCCAGTTTCGCCTTCATCTCTTTCAACCATTTCCTGTGGTAGATGGAATCGGAGCGAACGGGGAGCAAAGCTTTCCGCGTCACGTGGGCTGATCATCCAAACTCATGCAACTTCGCCTTTGCTGGCGGCGATCCTTCCCAAGCCCCCACGACCAAAAAATTCTCAAACCAGGGCAATGAGCGCTGGAAACTACTCTCCACGGTCCTCTCACGACTCTGACGACTCTTTACGGGCACTGGAGCTGACGGAAGGTCCGTCGGGATACTCGGCCACCAACAATTCCAGGACACGCGAATACAGATCATACTCCGTCTCTGGATTCAAGTTCGAACCGGATTTATTTCAGCTCTCGAGCACGTTGGATGATCCTCTTGAGGAGCGGAGTGGAGAGCTCGGGGAGAAAAAGCAGATCGGTTTCGCCAAGGGCGTTGCGCTGTGCGTAGGCTTGCAGGTGCGAACCCAACGGCCTATTTTCTCCCCATTCGATTTTTAACATCAGACTTCGCATCCTAGATTGGATCCGGTATATTGTATGCGTTCAGTTCCCTCACCACACTCTCCACTCAATTCGAACCGTACAGCTCTTCTCCAGGTATCGTGGTTGCAAATACCCAAAGTGTGGGAGCAAGTTTGGCTGTCTGGGTCGCGGCCGGTGTACTGGCGTGGACGGGAGCTAGCAGCTTCGCGGAACTGGGAGCTTCAATACCCGTTAATGGAGGCGCCCAAGCATACCTCGCCTACGCTTACGGTCCTTTGATGTCATACCTCTTTACTTGGACCTCGGTCGCGCTCAAACCTGGAGCAAATGCGGTCATCGGTCTGATATTTGGTACGCGCACGTTTATCATCGATCCTCCCATGCGTGTTGAAGTTGGTCCCCAGCTGAATATATGAACCGCCTGCTGTTTCATACCACTTCCGCCGATGCATCTCCGGACAGCATCCCTCAGTGGGCCATTCAAGTCACTGCTATTATATCTGTGATCCTTGTCACGATTCTATGCGTCGCCACACCCTCGTTGGGCACACATGCTGCGGTTGTGTTCACTACCGTCAAAGTTTGCGCATTGGTACGTCGATCACAATACTTCCCACCACTCTTCTACGGGTTTACTGATGGAAGAGTACCATGTTTCTAGGGCCTGGTTTGCATATTGGGGGTAATCCACATCGCGCGAGGAAAGGCCTCTACATCGTTAACCGAACCACTGTTTGAAAACTCGAGCACCAGCCCAACTTCATACGCTCTTGCCTTCTACTCCGGTCTCTGGGCTTTCGACGGCTGGGATCAAGCTAACTACGTGGGCGGAGAGATGAAAAATCCCCAAAGGGACCTCCCGAGGGTCATCCACTTCAGCATGTTTCTCG
>Ga0307511_10003893_pt1 | contig 15246 bp, 11 predicted proteins | sample 13_EM_MG_FD_200266 | JGI IMG/M metagenome (GOLD analysis project Ga0307511, IMG submission 200266) | Populus trichocarpa ectomycorrhiza microbial communities from riparian zone in the Pacific Northwest, United States - 13_EM | ecosystem: Host-associated > Plants > Roots > Unclassified | place... | reverse complement strand
TACTTCAAGTCTTATGATTCGGGTCACGAGTTTGAAAAATTAATATGGAATGACATATTTGTTTTGATTTCTTTTCTTTTTCCGATATCGTTGGTTGACATTTGTTTTTTTATTAAAAAAAATTGGGTTTGTAGTTCTTTTCTCTTCTATTTTTTATTAGATTATTCTGACTTCATAAACTAAGATGTGAGTTTGACGAGTTAACCCGAACTAACTTGCCTTTTAATGCTTAAATTACATGCTTATTATGCTAGCTTAGGTTGAATCATACTGGTTTTTTTTTGTTATTCTTTGTACCCTTTTTGTCATTTGATATTCAATTAGCTAAAAATTAAATAACATTCATTTTAACATTCATGTTACTGTGATTGTTTTTTAATATATATCTTTTTTTTAATGTTTATTAATGTCAACTCTTTTTTTTTCATTTATTTTTATATATAATTGAAATAAAACTAGTTTATTTGATTGTTACTGAGTTATTAATTTTTTATTTTTCTTAATGCAGTTACAACTGAACATTTGACGAGAAGAAAAGAAATAGTAGTGGAGACCCGCAACTTATCACGTCTAGGTGGCTAAATCTAGATTTCTGGTATAAATTAAAGAAACCTCAGCAGTCATTTCTCAATTTTTTCCAATTCCAAATTAAAGGAAGTTGACTGCACAGTTCACATCCTCAAGGCCGCTTCTATAAATTTTTTTCTTCATCCGTAAATCGCTCTCCCTCTCTTTATAATTTCGATGACAGGAATTCGGTTACAACAAGAAGAATCAGCTGACCTAACGCAAATCAGAGCTGCTGGTACCGGCGGCGATCTGGTGTCGGACGACGATAGGTCTGTGGCGGCGGACTCTTGGTCAATTAAGAGTGATTATGGTAGTACTCTCGATGACGATCAGCGCCATGCTGATGCGGCCGAGGCTCTCTCCGCTGCCGCTAACTGTCGCGCCGCTTCTGATTACAGGTTGGTATTTTCACTTTTAATTTATTCACTTTTTACCTTTCTTTTACTGTTTGAAACTGAATTAAAAATTCAGTGATCAAATTAGGAAGTTGGGCCTTTTTCTATTATTTAAACGTCATTGGAATTGAAATGTGAGAGTTTAAAATTTAAAAATCGTTTTGCTTTGCGTGAATTTCTTATTCTCTTATTGTTTCTATTGTTTTGGTATTTCAGAAATTTGGTAAAATCCTTTCGATTTTTTCTGTTTTGTTTTAATTTAGAAACCACTTTATTTCGCCTAATTTCTCTCGGTTTTTATTATTTTTATTATCTTGTGATGGAAAGATTATTTAGTGAGGGATTAATGGATTTATTATATACGAGAATGCTTGCCAATTGTCATTCGTTTTAGATGTCTGTGCGAATGTGCATGTACATTGAATCATTGATTGCTCTTGAACACAGTTCAGACAAGGAAGAACTGGATGCTGAAGGCGTGGCTTCCATGTTAGGTTTACAGAGTTATTGGGATGCTGCCTATGCTGATGAGTTGGCAAACTTCCATGAACATGGTCATGCTGGTGAAGTTTGGTAAAGATTCTTTTATTCATTTAATTTTCTATGCATAAGAAAAACTTCGTGCTATTCAGTTTATGTGATGATGAAGGTTGATGTCTGCTGCCTAACGATGGAAATATAAAGTTTCCTTGTAGTGGAGCTTTTGCTTGTTGTGACTTGAGTGGAAATGTAGTTCCTCAAAAAATAAACTTCTTATTGATGGCTTTTCATAGTCTGAAAATCTCAGGCATCTACTCTCTTTGACTGTTAGGAATGCATGTCATACATGAACCTTGCTTTTCTCACTCAATATCAACACAGAAATTTCTTTATTCTGAGGGAAATTCATTGTTTTGTACATCTGTACTAAATTTTTTTATCTAGTTTTAATTTTCAAAATTACATTATATAATTCTGCTGCTTGTGGCCTAGAAGTTGTCAGTTCTCGCGCAATATGCAATAATGATGCTCAAATGGAATACAGGAATGCCAAGTTATGCTCAAATGTTTTATGTGACCAATTAATGTTATAGTATCATAATGGTCTTAGAACTAGAAGCATATTCAGATTCTTGTAAGGATGTGTTGGTCCTTTAAAGTGCCTCCAAAACTGGATCTTTTTGAAGATGCGATGAGGTAAAATTAGTATTTTTCTTTTGTAAAGAGAAAAAAAGGCTATTTATCTTTAGATTTTTGTTAAGCAGAGATTTTTTTGTTTGGCTCTCACCCGATGGGGTCCAGCTGCATGGAAAATTCTCTGGGTTAACTCATCAGAATTACTGCATTTGGATGCACTTTAAGGAATAGTCTTTTAAGTCAAGGGTATGCCATAAAAAAATGTATGAATGATAAATCATTATAAAACTATGCATGATAAATCAATCTAAAACTATGCTTTTTGTTGATTTCTTGATTGGATTTTTTCTATAGGCAAAAAAGGAGAAAAAACCTTAGGAGCACCAACACGGTGCAATCCATAATCTATACAGAAAGGGCATCACACAAGTACTTTTTGCATGACAAAGGTGTATGTTATAATCCAGCTTTAAATAACAGAAAGATAGCTACACTACTTAAAGGCCTCTTATTATAATTAAAGGTATTAAGACACTTTTCCCCATATCTGTACACAAGCATTCTGAAGTCCATACCTGTCCTTGAGCTAATGCCTAGCAGATTGCCACTGCTGAGAATGAATGCTGTCACAGTTTTCTAGTCTAAGCAGAATGCCAAAGTGATACAGTGAATCTGTTGCTCTCTTACGGAGATATTACCTCCTGGCTAAGGTTTGTCTCTTTTGGACATTGTCAACGGCCATGATTCTCCACAATACTGTTTTCCAAGGAAAAAAAAGTAAGTGGAGGTCAGCTTTCTTTCTAATAGCTTTCGAAAGAAAGCTGGTCTCCCATGCATAGTTAGCAGGGTCTCACATGTTTCTGATTGGATTGAGTTATTCATGATGTAGCTTGAGTAAAATCTTGAATACTTTTTAGATGCTATTCATTACAATAGATGATTCATAGGAAGGTATATCAGTCGTAGTATCTACATGGTGAGTTTAATTCGAAACACGCGCACACAGATATATATATATCTATATATATATATATATATATCTTTTAAAGATGAGGTCTGCAACATGTAAATGATTATTTTTCTCTTTTGCTAATATTGATCCATATGTTTATGCTATTGGGATCTCATTTGTTTGCTTCTTTTTCATCTTTCGCTATAGGTTTGGGGCTGATGTCATGGATGTCATTGCTTCTTGGACAAAAGGCCTGTGCTTTGAAATTTCTCAAGGTTGCATTCCTAATCATGTTGATGATATCAAGTCTGAAACTGTTGAAGAGAGTGATAAATATCTGTCCAGCTGGAGTGTACTTGACATCGGGACCGGCAATGGTTTACTCCTTCATGAACTTGCTAAGCAGGGGTACACTTTGAGATTTTGCTAGTTTTGGTATTATATACTATATCACCCAAATAATTTAAAGTGGCCTTACAAAAGCAATAAATTTGACTTAACTGTATCACCTTTTCCTTTTTTGTATGAAGACATGAGACATATGTCCTGCAAATATTAATTTAGGATTTGGAAAGTTATTTTATTACGTAAAATATTGATGAAGTTATTGCTAGCGGTGCCTTCGCCAGAGATGGTTAAGGTGGCTAATGCAAAGGGACCTTGGTATTCATACATGGATCCACCAGTGAAGAGCAAGTATATATAGAGTCTTGACAAAAAAATAATTTTGTTTACATGCTTTCTGTCATTTTGACTAGAACATGCACACACATTTGTGTTCTTGCTGGGACTTTAACTTTGATTGAAAGTTTAATCTTTTGGTATCTCAATTACTGAAGGCCACGTGGGAGAGCAACTTCCATGGACCTTTGTTATGCAAGAAAGTAAATATTCACATTTTTGTTTTGGAAAAGAGATGTTAAAGAGAAGGAAAGAAGCAAATTTGATCAAAATCTCATTTAATACATTTTGGTTCTTGAATATCTGTGTTAAGTCTATCTCTATGTGCATGTTGTGACACATACAAAACTCAGTGGGTGCACTTCCAATTTAAAATAAGATTAGTTTCACTGTTGTTTTCAGAAATATGGAATTGATAATTCAGCAAAATTTGCCCACATTGTGCAGAGCCTGATTTAATGCTGTTGCAAAACTGTTGAAATTTTTTAGTCGAGCTAAAAATTTGCTCTTAATTATTATATTTTGCTAGAATAATGAAGGGGCTCTTGTGTTTACCAGGTTTTCTGATTTAACTGGAGTTGATTACAGTGAAGGGGCCATTAACCTGGCGCGTAGGCTTGCTGATCGTGATGGGTTTTCTAATATCAATCTTCTGGTGTGTTATAACTTTGATATTACTATGAAATTATAACTTATTGTGTGTAGTCTTGTGAAAATTTGACTTACAAGTGCACTAGGCTCATAAACAAGCTTGTGATTGTCTTCTCCATGAAATGATCATTTTTGTCATCTTTTGGCAGGATGTTGATATTGGATAGTTTCATCTTATTGTTTAAATGAAATCTTAATGATTGATAGCATGGAAATGAGCAATCTATCCATAGCCTTTTGTTTTTAGGTAAATTGCACTAGCCTCCGCTCTAGGTATCTAGGTATCGTGGAATTATAGAGACCCCACCCAAAAATTTAAGGATATTACAGAAACCCCCTTTCCCAAACTAATCCCCTTACTATTAAAGGGGTGATTTTAAAAAATCGTAAGGGCATTTTGGATACAAAAGAGAATTTCTGTAATGTTTTTAATCGTGGAGGGGTTTTTGTAAAATCTTCAAACTTTTGGGTGGGCTTGGTAATTCCACAATACCTTGTGGGCTTGTTGTAATTTACCAATTTTTTAGTCATTTGTTTCTTTTCTTTTATTGGACTTTAATAGTGGATGGTTTTGTCTTAATTGTTAAATGAACATTAAATATTTGATAAAATGGCATCAAACTATTTTTTGCTTTTTTTTTTTATTTCTTTTTTGAAGTGTCATGCATCAATACTTGAGAAAACTGGTGACCTTTCAAGCTGGAAGTGAGCTGCTCCTGAATTTCTTGTAGAACTTGTTTCTAAGCGACATAATCTTTTAATTGTACTTGGTCATGTATATGTATCAATTTCTGTTCAAACATATATCTTGTCACTTTTTGGTCTTTAGGTTGATGATGTTCTTGAGACAAAATTAAACAGACAGTTTCAGCTGGTCATGGATAAAGGGACTTTAGATGCCATTGGATTGCATCCTGACGGTGCTATCAAAAGGTAAAATCAATAGTACCTGCTGACCAGGGTATCCTGATTACATTCTGGTCTTGTTTACTTAAGTACCCTACATTTACAAATTAAATTTCTGTTAAGATTCCAGTTCAGTCACTACTTGTTAAATAGTAAATGTTAAACTAATCTTATTTTTTAATTTCAGGATCATGTACTGGGAATCAGTTTCAAAGTTGGTTGCAGTTGGTGGAATCTTGGTAAGCTTGCATGTTGGAGCTAATTTATCTTTACTTCCTTTGCAATCAGTAATACTAGCTTTCAAGTCAATCAAGAAGCCTAATTTTTGAGCTAAAGACTTGGGTTGCATTTTGCATTCAAATGTCATATTTTCCTTAGACTAGGTCATTTTGTTTTTAACTCTCGCAAGGTTGACATTAGTTTCTAAACCTTCAACCTGCTAGCTAATGTTCTCTTTGTTTTTTTTCTGATCATGATGCATAATTGCAGGTGATTACATCGTGTAACAATACAAAAGACGAATTGGTGCAAGAAGTAGAAAATTTCAATCAAAGGAGGATTGATGTATCCCTGGAATCAGAGTCCATGAAGGGCCATGAAGCATCCAGAGATCCTCCATTTCGATACCTCAATCATGTCCGAACATATCCTACCTTCATGTTTGGTGGATCAGTGGGATCACGTGTTGCCACCGTGGCATTTCTTCGAAACTGAACATTAGTTTCTGCCATGGGTGGGACACTGGTACGTTTTGATGTGTAAGATGGGAGGGGAAGTGATATTTTTTGAGAAAGCTTGATGTTGTTGGAATTGAATACAATGTTTGATGCACTAATGATGACTATATCAATTCAAACTCGTGAAGAATGCAGAAATGATGGGATTCAACGTTCATTTAAAGATGCTCACTGAATTTATGTTTTCTATTAGGCAAAGATAATTTCTATGTTACTACGCTATACATTATACGCTTGTTTTCTCCATTGTTTCTAGCTTTTAGCTACTATATTCTCGAGCAAATTAATGCCAAGTGATAAGTCTCTTTTAGCAGTTTCATGTAGAGGATTAGCACGGTAGTTATTTGTCTAGAGCGTCATGGGCATTAAGCTGATGAAAAGTTTCATGAAGAGGATGTGCTATTATAGAAGGATGGGAAGTTATATGATGCTCCTAAAGCAAGCCGATTGAAGCTTATTCGTGAAGCTCACACTTCTTTCGTTGTCATTTTGGCATCCGTAAAATAGTTGCAAATCTGCGAAGGTATGTTCCCTAACCTAATATAGTGAATGATGTCAGAACATATATTTGACGAGCTTAGTATGCAGTGAGTAAGCCACACAATAAAAAAATTGGTTTATACACTCTGTTACATGTTTCTAGTCTATCATAGGAAAACATTTCAATAGACCTTTTGAGTGCTTCAACTGTTATTAGGAAGAGTAATAATGATTATATTTTTATGGTCGCCGATAGTTTTAGCAAAACAACAATTATGAATCCTTATAAGAACATAGATGCAATGAGAGCAACATTTTTTTTTCTTTTTGGTCTACTTTTGCATGCCTAACAATACTGTCAGTAATCGAGATACAAGATTTTTCAATAGATTCTAGAATGCATTATGGGACATTCTTTAAGCTAATAAGCGGATATGTCCTGACTAAGGTTATAAATCGAATTGTGGTTCATGTATTGATGAAGCACAGAAAATGGGCATTTTATGGTTTATGATCATGGGCCAAGACGTGTAGGCTTAATATGGGCTTTGTGTCTAGGTTTATTGCTTGTTGGGCTTGGCCAATGATTTGAAGTTTGTCTGAATTTTTCAAGTCCCCGTGGAATGAGGAACTCTCCGATATTTAAAATATGTGTATGAGAGATAATATATGAGAGAATTGAGAGAAAATGTAAGCATTAATCGTTGAAGAGCGAAATTGTTGTGTGAGAATTTGTTTAACCTTTAACCTATGACCTAAGACATTTATAGATCTTGATCACACTCATCTCAAGATGTGGAGAGCTTTATAATTGATGGAAACATTGATGCTCACTATTGGTTGTAGAAGTTTGTGATTGTCAATGACATGCTGACTAGAAATAACCATTGGTCGAAAAAGGATGCACTTGAGTTGTATAGAAAGTGATTCGTGTTGCAATACGATCATTGGTTAGGAATGTGGTGACAACCATGAATAAAAAAGTGTAATTGTAGAGAATATATTAGAGAATATGTCAGTAAATCATAACAAATATTGTGTGTATGACAGTGCGTGATTGACTCCTCAAGAGTTAAAAAGTACTTAGAGGTGTGTGCTAGGAGCCGAGAATTTTTTAGGGTACTAAGTCGAGATCCAAATCATTTATTAGTGTTAAAACATAAGAGAAAAGGGAGAGACAGTCCATTTAGGCTAGCCTAAACATAATGGAAATCAGTCCACCTAGACTGCTGCCTAAACAGAAGGCAATTGTTTGGGCCACCAACCCAAATGGTGACTCCAGGGGCAAATCCGTCTAGACTATGGTCCAAATGGGCTGCTATTTTGTTTTCTTAGTAAAACTTATTCACCTATATCTTTCCCCCGAGTATTTTAAAATGTGTTTGAAAAACCTAAGTAGTAGAAATGGGGGGAAAAATACTTACAATATAAATGTTACCTGTTGTGGTTACACGTGCATGCAAATGTTACCTCTGTGTATTATGAACGTGTCTACATGAGGGTTCTCCCCGTAACTTTGTTAACGCTGGTCATAAAGACTTGGAGAATGATCCATGATCCTTTTAAAGATAAATAGTTGCGGAGACCTGAAGAAGGATCCTTGATTATTTTAGGGATATTGAAGATACGCATGGAGATTCAATAGGGACATATATGGAGACATGGAGATCTCACCATAGAGATTTTTTATGGAGATATGTTTAGAGATTTTAACGAAGATTTCTGTTAAAGACATGAAGAGAAATTACTACTTTTATTGAAAAGTTCAAAAAATAGAGATACAATCATTGAAGAAAATTATAGGATTATTTGATCTTAGGTAGCTCATCAATTGTGCAAACTTCTTTCCTTGTTCTGACTTTTTTTTTTCCTATGAACTGGTGAAAGTAACTTTTGGTGACCAATCTTTCTATCTCCTTTTCAGAGTGTGATATTCCTCGGTGTCATGTCTATAATCATTGTGAAAAATATAAAATTTATTAGTGTTTCTCGTGTTCACGTTACTTTTAATGGGAAAACGATATTGCACAAATTCTCTTTTTAATAACAGCTAGCACCTCAATCCATGTGGAGGTTAGAAGGGTAATATGGAGCTCGAAGAATGTAAGGCAATCATAAATGTGTCTCTTGGTGCTCATTTTAAAAGCTTTAGTTGGAGACTGCTGATATTAGAAAGATTTTTCTCAATAGAAACATGGGTAACCTTGTCTAATCATGCTAACTTTTTACACCATCATATAATTTTTCATGGTCTATTTAACGCTGAAGAGATTTCTATTAGGGAGAGTGTATAACCTTTCTATAGGGAATAATTATATACTCTACTAATTAGAGCTTATATGATGATGAGTTCAAAGAGTCTTTTCACATTGAGTATTTCTTTGTTGAACCTTTAAAGATATGCCTTGGTGCTCTCATCTTCTTGTTGTGTAATGGTGAAGAGCCTGATGGTGCTTTGTTTACTTGGAATACTTGTGCTAAAGTGATATGTAAGTTTGGAGTTGAGATCATAAAAATAGAGGATAGAGCCAGAATCTAGGCTATGGTACTATGCATGAGCATATCCACGAAGCATTGTTGAAGAATTTTGCACATTGCATCATAGTCTTGTGTGACAAGCTTTAAGGTGTATCTTACATTTTGTATGCGCTTTTAGGAGTTTGTGAATCCTTTGTAGTTGTCTAGGGTTGTATTTATAGAAACACAATATTTGAAAAGCTGTGTTCAGTATTCTATTGTAAAGTAGAGATTCTTCCAATGAGTTATGTTTAAGAACTCATAGAGCCGGTAAGAGTCCTAGCATTGTCATGAGGCTTAAGAGCCCTCCATTGAAAAGTGGTTACCATGATTATTTTTTTTTATAGGGCATGAGAGCCCCTCCCACTGAAGAGTAATGATTTGATGATGTTGCTATTGTACTAGGGAGATCTCTGATTCATCTCTTGGAGAGTGGTACATATAACACCAGGGAGACCAAGTGCATTCATTGGAGAGTAGTGTATATAACATTGGGGAGACCAATTCCATCCTTTTCTAGGAGAAATGCGCATTCTTAGGATAAGTGTTGAGGGGCCTTTAACCATCACTTGAGTAGTGAGTTGTTGACGCTTAGGTTGGGTAAGAGTGTCCGTGGCAACGAGTTGACTTGTCCCGCATCCTAGCCCAGATGGGCATTGGTTATATATGTCATGTAATGGCATGGAAATGCCAAAAGCAAGTTTTAGAAAGAAATCGATAGCTTTTTGATCAGCATCCCTACAAACGACGCCATTAATGAAGCCCTAAAAATCTAAATAGCTTAAGAATAGGGCTCTCAAGTTGGATAATCAGTTAATCAATTGGTCTAAGCAATCTTATCCATTCTCCTTAGCCAAAATGATTAATAGCTTGTACTTGGTAGGCCAAGTTGGCTTGTAGCTAGTACTTGCAAAATGTCACTTGTTGTGGATGTGTGGACTCTCAAATGCTTAAGTAAGTATCTTCTTAGAAGGAGAAAGTACAATAATATTCTAGAGAGAGATGCTTTCAAATATATATGTAGTAGAGAATGAAGATTGTGAACCTTTATTTTGAATGATTTATGGTGTATTTATAGCCCATGAGTCTTGTTCTTCTATGGAGAGGAGGAGTTGGAGTGTAATTCCATCTTTATGATATTTTGAGTTGTATTGTGAACTGCATTCCACTCATTTTATACAGCAAAAGGATGGAGATATGGTAGGCCATGAGAGACTTTAATACACCTAATGGTATTGGTGAATGTAGACTTGTTTAATGTAGTATATTTGTTGAGAAATAATTCATATAATATTTTATGTAAAAATCTATAGAATTGATGGCACTAGATTCAGGTATTATGTTTGAATCAATGGGTGTAGTGAATCCAACCATACCCGAGGTGCGATGACAAAAATCCTCGGGAAGTCCTCAGGCTCAACATCGAGATAACATGCGACATGCCCACCTTGTTGGCCTGGCAGTGCGGTAGGCCAAGCTATTGGATCTGGTAGGTGCTAGATCTAAGTTGTGCCTGGGCCTGGTATATTGCCAGGCCTATGTATTGAATTGATATCGTTTGGGCTTTATTGTGATTTAAAAAAAAAGAAGAAAGATATATCGGTAAAATCTAGTTTCATTACTAATCTTCAAAGTTTTAGATGGTTCGACAGAAACCAAAATAAATGACTTCCAAACTATCTATATATAGTGAGTTCCAAACTATAACTTAATCATCAGCTAAATAATGTTCTCTGATACATCCACACCTACAATAACTGAATGATAACTGAAGTGCACTCCTTTAATATTTGAGAAACTAACAATCAACACATCTGCCAAATTGTGGTCTTGGAGTGTGACGATTGTTGGCTCCAGATCCAGGATAATCGTTGAGTTCTACAATCTTTCTTCCATGTGCGATATGTTCATCCTGATCCTTCTTCTTGCTCTGGAGTACCTGTCAGCGGATGGATTAATATTCATGAACAAAATGGAGTTGAGAATATTGGGATTATAAAATCAAGCATCATGATCTTAGCTGTAGGGAAATCAAGAATTATATATTTTGTTACCAGGTGGGTGTCGTCAAGAATCGGAGGAACTTGATCATGACCATGCACCTGACTTCCAGTTCCTGCAGAAATAAAACAACACATCACAATCAAGAAGAATTATCGTATTAAGAGAAAAAAAAATGAAAAAAAAAAATGAAGGTGTTAAGAAAGGTATTCAAGACATACTCCTTGTTGAGATTGAAATATTGCTCCAATAAACAAGGTTAGAAATCAACAAAAAGCTTACAAGTAACCGAAAGAGCATTCCTGCCATTGCTGGAACAAGCTTCCTTACTCACAATCTAAGGGAAGCCCTCAAATTATGTGTATATATCATAGATGTTTCTGATAAAATAGACTTGCCAAAGTCAAAAAGTGACTCGAACACAACTCACTTGTGCTTGTGGGGGAGAGGGCCTGCGCGTTTTAAGTCCAGCCATAAGATCATACGGATCGAAGCCATTAAATTGTATATATTAGTCTGTGAAAGTGGGGGTGTAATGAGAACAATATATCAATTAACGTAGTGGGTAAAGATGGAGCACCTAAATTCGAGTGGAGGATGACTATAGAAATATGATGTCTTGCACTAATCTAGTGGGAATTAATATTTATTAGAGCCAAGGGATGTTCACTGCAAAGTTTGCTCCCTCCCTCTTTTATTTTTTATTTTATTTTGTTTTTCTGGGTCTTCGACGGCTTGCTCACATCCGTGAAAAGTGACAAATTCACAATAAATTAAAGCAATAAAATCGATATCTAAGAAGTGGGAGGTAAATTTAGAAGATATGCTATCTGATCAGCCAATAGTCATGTCCGTTGATAGTTTTTTCCTTTCATTTTTTGAATGCGTGGATCGCGACCAGTATTGATAGATGTTCTTAAAGTATAATCAATTTTTTTTTTAATTAAAAAGTAGTTTTATGTTAATATATATAGCCTATCCTTAATATGCATAATTAAATAATATTATCTTGTTTATTTAAAAATATAAATTTAATAATATTTGAGAAATTCATATAAAACATAATTACTCATTTTTAGCAAGAATCTATTTCTTATACGAATATTCTTCTGGAAGGCCCTGCATTACCACACTTTTTTACCTGCATTTGGGTAACTAAAAACTTTATTTTTTTCTATAATTATTACATGTCTTCTTGAAAAGATATATATTTTTTGTATTAAATTGTATTTATCTTATGTAGTTGAAAAATATAAAAAGTAAAAATTAAATTATGATTGCATAAACTAAGCATATGAACAAGTAATAAAATAAAAAATATATATATATACATGCAAAATTATAAACATTTTCTAATTATAAACAAAAGATCAAACCTTTGAAATCGATTAAGATTCCCGATGATTTATGCTTGACTCAACCAAGATTAATCAAACTACACACTCAAACAAACAAACAAACAAAAAAGGATACATAGTACAATTGAAGTACATGTACTATTTTTTCTCTATTTAAGTGCTATGATTTATGCTTGTCTCAGCCAAGATTAATCAAACTACATAGTCAAACAAACAAACAAAAAAGGATGATGCAATTGAAGTACATGTACTATGTTTTTCTCTATTTAAGTGCTTATACTCATAAAAATCGATCAATAAGTGTCATTACTCAATTTTGACCTCCATTTTCAAAATATTTTCCAAAAAAAAAAGCAGTAAAAAAATAATATTCAAATTAAGATTTTTAAAATTTCTCGAGTTTAAATTGGATAAGATAAAATTTTTAATGTGGAGATGCATTTTAAGGGTTGTACTTGAAAAGAATTGGCCATGATTGAGGAAATTAAAAATGCCAAGGACCAAAATACTAAATTGGCTTAATTAAAAAGAAATCAAAGAAAAATGCCAAAATTGGCCAAAATTGTAAGAATTAAAGGATAAGGGATCAATGTGATAAGTTGGGACTATTAATTCAATCAAGAACTTAATCAAATGAATAGTTTTGATTTAATGGCCAATTTAACCTAAATTTAAAGAAATTGCATGTTCAAGGACTATAATGAAAATTCAGGGAGTTTGAGGGACCCAATTAACTTCAATCAGGGACCTAATTGAATAAATTTCAACTAATCAATGCAATTGCAGTTGCAAAGGTCTGCATCCCTCATGTCTTCTGTGTGTTTTGTTTTTATTATTATTATCAGAGTTTATGCATGTTTCTGTTTTTTTAATCTAACAGTGTTCATCCTAACTTATTCATCCAAGGGTTACAAGTTTACAGTCTTGACCCTGTCATTTTACACTTTGTTTGCATGTAAGTACAACATAGGAAACATAAGAAAAGGAGAGAAAAAAAATAAAGAAAGGAGAGAACATAGCTGAGGGAGAGACATCGAGAGAGAGAGAAAAAGGGTTGATAAAAGCACTGATAGAGAGAACTAATACAAAGAGTTTCTAGGGTTATAGTGAGAGGAAGTAGTTAGAGTTGAGTTGAAAAAAATGAGAACAAAAGGAGAGACTTACTGGGAGGGAGATGCAAGAAACCTAGGAGACTAACTATCTGATCTAGTTGAATCAAGATTTTCTTTATTGAATTGGTGCATGCCTTTCCTTTTGTTGTTAACTACATTCATGAATGTGTAAAGCCAAGGGCGGAGGTATTTAAAAAGCTGAGGTGGGCTGTAGCCCAGGTGGAAAAAAACATTCATAAAAATCCAATAACCCACTTTATAAAACCTTTTCCCATGTCCTTTATTGGAAACCATAAAAAACCTAAACACAAATAATTAATTAGTTGTGAGACAATCAAATTCACATCATACCTTTGTAACTTGGGGTTTCAACTTTCTTCTTCTCAACGGCATATATTTAGGTTTTGCAGAGGAATCTATACAGAGAGCTTAAAAATTGCAAAACCATCGGGTAAGAATTTTCAAGCCTTGACTTTTCATGTTGAACCATGTTACATCTTCATTGCAGTAAACTGTAATTAATGATTTGGTGAACATCAATGAATTGAATTAACTGCTTTTATAATCTCTCATCCTGGATTAATTGTGGTTGAATTTAATTCACACAATACAAAATTGAAGATTTTGGTGCATAGAGAAATCACATCTTAGATTTTAGAAAATTCTCAATTTCCACGACCATGGGACAATTGTATTCTCCCGAATACATATGATTTATGTTGATTTGTAATTTTAAATACATGTTTTTTGTATCTATGGAAGTACTATGAATGGTGGTAGTTTGTATTTCATGAATATCCTATTGTGGCATTAATATTTCTTCATCTCACACATGACTTCCCTAATCTCCTGTACATGAATAGGTTATAAATTATAATGAAAAATCAAAGGAGCAAGAGAGGAAAAACTATGTTTTCATTCTTTAAACCAAGTGAGCAAACATCAACCAGTAAAAGACATTCTCCATCCAATATTGATGTTCAAATCGTAATGACCAACCCCCTTTCAAATCTTAGAAAGTTGAAATTGATGTTAATACTCTTGAACGAGATCCTAGGATACGAATTCCATTGTGGCAACATTCTATTAATCAACAAGATGAAATTAGAAGAGCTTATATCAAAATGGGTCCATATCAACCTAAGTTAGCAGAGTATCCAAGGACTGAATTAGGGAGACAGTATCGTTGATTTTAATATTCTTGGTTTGATCAATTTTCTTGGTTAGAGTACTCCCCATCAAAGGATGTAGGATTTTGTTTTCCATGCTTTATCTTTGAAAATAAAGTGCCGTGTCATCCCACATTCACCACCGAAGGCTTTAAAAGTTGGAAGAGGGTTAATGATGGGGTTAGATGTGCACTTTTGATGCATGTGGGAAGTCCCACTTCACCACATAATAATGCTGTGAAATCTGCTAAAGATTTAATGAAAGTAAGTAGACATATTGATAAAGTGTTGAATGCAAAAACTGTTGAAGAAGTTTAGAAAAATCGGTTGCAATTTAGGACAACAATTGAAAGTGTTCGAGGTCATGATGAATCTTCAGCTTCTAATAATCGAGGCAATTTTGTGGAGATGATAAGACTTATAGGGAGATTAAATGTTGACATTGATGATGTTGCCTTAGAAAAAGCTCTGAAAAATGCTGTGAAATCTGCTAAAGATTTAATGAAAGTAAGTAGACATATTGATAAAGTGTTGAATGCAAAAACTGTTGAAGAAGTTTAGAAAAATCGGTTGCAATTTAGGACAACAATTGAAAGTGTTC
>Ga0307511_10003892_pt1 | contig 15247 bp, 11 predicted proteins | sample 13_EM_MG_FD_200266 | JGI IMG/M metagenome (GOLD analysis project Ga0307511, IMG submission 200266) | Populus trichocarpa ectomycorrhiza microbial communities from riparian zone in the Pacific Northwest, United States - 13_EM | ecosystem: Host-associated > Plants > Roots > Unclassified | place... | reverse complement strand
CGAAGGTCTTCGCGTACGCCTGTTCCCAGACCAGGTCGACCCGGTCGAAGGACTGCGCGGACCCCAGGTCGACCCGGATCCACTGGTCGTCCGCGTAGGCCGAGGACCAGCGGGTGCCGGGGGCGCCGTCGGTCGCGCACGCGGCGCCGTGATCATCCCCGTCTGTGCTCGAAGCGTCGGCCGGTGCGTGCAGGGCCAGGTCGACCGAGGAGCGGGTGCTGTCGCGTACGGACAGCGTCCACAGGGAGCTGCCCCAACTGGTGGCTCTGGTAAGGCACTTGACGCGCACATACCGGGCCTGTCGGCGGTCGAAGGTGACGGTCTGGGTGTAGGCGTCACCCGAGTTGGCGAACGGCAGTGGCACCGCGTACTCGTAGCCGAACTGACGGATGCCGAACCGGCTGGTGCGGCGGTCGCTCTCCGCGCCGTCGAGCGAGGCGACCAGGGTGAGTTGGTGGAGCGCGGGGTCGCCCAGGCCGTTGGGCCACCACAACTCCGGGTCACTCAGCCGCAGTTGGGCGAAGGCGTCGGGGGCGAACGCGACGTCGACGCTCCCGCCGGCGGGCACGGTGACGGCCTTGCTGACCCGCACGTCGCCGAAGGACGCGGAGACCGTCGTCCGGTGGTCGGTCGTGTCGGCGTTGCGGACCGGGACGACCACGGTCAGTTCGGCGACCGACAGACCGGGCAGGTCCGGCAGCAGGGTGTCGACACGCGGATCGCCGATCACCACGTGGCCGGTCGAGCGCAGCCGGACGTGGTTCCAGATGCCGGCGGCCCGGTCGCGTACCGCCGGCATCCAGTCCCAGCCCGAAGCGGCCAGGTAGGTGGGGGAGTTGAGGTTCATCTGGTTCGCGCCCGCGTCCACCCAGGACTCGCCTGCGGGGCCCTTGTCCCCGGGGCTGCCGGGTACCGGCATCGGCGTGATCTTCACCGCGAGCGCGTTGGTCCCGCCCGGAGCGAGCAGTTGGGTCACATCGAGGGCCGAGCGGGCGAAGGGATACGTGAGTCCGCCGACGTGGTGGCCGTTGAGCCAGATGTCGGCCGTGTGGTTGACGCCGTCGAACTCCAGCCAGGTCCGGCGCCCGGACTCGGTGCGCAGACCGCGCGGCAACTCGAAGTCCCGCTTGTACCACCACGCATGGCGTGACAGGGCCTCGGGGACACGGAGGTTGTTCAGCCCCGCGACGGGATCGGGCAGCTTGCCCTGGTCCACGAGCGAGGCCAGCACCGTGCCGGGGACGGTGGCCGGAAGCCAACTGCTCGTGTCGAAGGACGACTTGGACAGCTCCGTGCCGTCGGCGCCGGCCCAGTCGTCGAGCGTCAGCCGCCAGCCGGACTCCACCGGAACCGTGCCGTCCTCGGCCACCGCCAGCTTCGGCGCCGGACCGGTGCGGGTGCCCCAGTCCGTCCAGCCCGTGGCCGACGGGCGGTGGCCCTTGACGGTGCCGTAGACCTCGAAGCCGTTCAGGCCAAGGGGGTTGGGGTTGGAGCGGCGGGTCGAGGTCAGCCGTATCCAGCGTGCCGTGACCGGGTGAGGGGGCTGGATGTTCACCACTCCGCCCGTACCCGCCGCGGTGCGGTACGCGGCGGTCCACGTGGTGTGGTCGGTCGAGGTCTCGACGACGTACTCGACCGAGTAACTGGACTGGATCTCCTTGCCTGTTGTGCCGTCGGCCGGGTTGCCCGAGGTGGGCGGGGTGAACACCGGGTCGTTCGCGTCGCCTTCGAAGGTGAGGCGGATCGACGTGACCTCGCACGGGGTCTGCAGATCGATCGAGATCCACTGGGGGTCGCCCGCTCCGGCACGCCATCCGCTGCCGCGCACGCCCGGCGAGTTGAGCCGGTCCACCACGAACGAACCCGGGGTCGGCGCGTAGGCGGTCGAGGAGACCGATACGGGTCGGTACAGGGCGAGTTCACCGGGTTGACCGGGGGAGGAGGGGGCGGCCGACGCGGGTGCGGAGAAACCGAGCCCGAACCCGGCCAGCAGACCGGAACCCGTGGTGACGAAGGCGCGGCGCGACATGTGCGGTGAACCCGACTGATCTGTCATGAGCGTGATGTCCCATCAGAAACCGGCGGCACTGACAACGTTGCCAAAGGCTGAGACGCGAGGGAAGCTGTGTCAACCCCTGTGGCATCCTTCTAATAAATTAGGAATTAATGTTGACAGGGTTTCGGCCGCACGCCACAGTCGTCGCCGTGACGCCCCCGGCCCCCTGTCGCAGCGCGGCCCGCGTCACGTCCTCCTGCTTCCCAACCTCCGGGAGAGGCACGTGATTTCATCTCCGCAGGTCCGCACACCCGCGGCAACGAGACTGACCCGCCGGGCCACCGTCATCGCCATCGCGACCGTACTGGCGGCGACCGCGGCCCCGGCCGCCACGGCACGGACCGGCACCGACCAGGGCGCCCCGAACTACTACGACAGCGGTCTCGCGCCGACGCCCTACATGGGCTGGAACACCTACTACGGGCTCGGCGCGCCCACCGAACAGCAGGTGCGCTCCGTCGCGGACAAGCTGGTCAGCAGCGGTCTGCGGGACAGCGGGTACGACATCGTGTGGCTGGACGGCGGCTGGCAGGCCGACAACCCGCGTAACGCGCAGGGGCAGTTGGTCGCCAACCCGGACCGCTTCCCCTCCGGCATCCCGGCGCTCGTCTCCTATCTCCACAAACGCGGACTGCGTGCCGGCATCTACACCGACGCCGGCACCTACGACGGCGGCAAGAGCTGCGGACTGGGCAGCCGCGGGTACTACGACCAGGACGCCCGCCAGTTCGCCGGCTGGAAGATCGACGCGGTCAAGGTCGACTTCCTGTGCGGCATCGGCGCCAAGCTCGATCCTGGCCCGGCCTTCAAGGAGTTCAGCGACGCGGTCGCCAAGTCCGGCCGCAGGATGCTGCTCAACCTGTGCAACCCACTCACCGACGACTGGGGCCTGCCGCACACACCGGAGCAGGACGCGCACAACACCTACGTCTACGGCCCGACGACCGCCGACTCCTGGCGCACCGGCACGGACATCGCCTGGGGCACGGCGAGCCCGGGTCAATGGCCCAACGTACTGCGCAACATGGACGCCAACGCCTGGCATCCCGAGGCGCAGGGACCCGGTCACTACAACGACCCCGACTACCTCATCCCGATGCGCAGGATGACCGACGGGTCGTACGAGCTGAGCCAGGAGGAGTCGACCAGCCAGTTCGTGATGTGGGCCGAGATGGGCTCGCCGCTCGTCCTCGGCTCCGACCCCCGCACCCTGTCCGACTCCATGCTGGCCACCCTGCGCAACCCGGAGATCATCGCGGTCGACCAGGACCCGCTGGCCGTCCAGGGCGTACGCGTGGCGGCCGACTCGGTCGGCGACGTGTACAGCAAGGTGCTGGAGGGGCGCGGGCAGCGCGCGGTCGTGCTGCTCAACCGGTCGGACCAACCCGCCCTGCGCACCGTGCAGTTCGCGGACACCGGGCTCGGCGGGGCGGTGCGGGTCCGGGACCTGCGGGCACGGGCCGACCGGGGCGCGCACACGGGGTCGTACACCGTCGAGGTACCCGCGCACGGCACCGCGTTCCTGAAACTGACCGGGACGGACGCCCTGCCCGGGACGAATCTGGGCGCGAAGGCCACGGCGAGCCCGGCGGTCGTCCGCGACGGCGACACGCCGACCACCTTCCTGCGCGGCCCGCAGGGCTCGCTCGTCCAGCAGACCGACGGCGGGACGCGGGACCTCGGCGGTCCGACGAAGGGCCGGATCCTCGGTCAGCCGGCCGCGTACGCCTCGGCCGGCGGGCGGATCGACGTCTTCGTGCGCGGCACCGACTCCCAGGTGTACCGGCGGGCCTTCACCAACGGCCGATGGGGTGCTTGGCAGAGCCTGGACGGGCAGGTGGCCGACGCGCCGTCGGTGGCGTTCACCGATCCCGCGCACTGGACCCTGTTCGCCACGGGCTCGGACGGGCAGGTCGTGCAGCGCGGTCCGGCGACCGGCTGGTCCTCGCTCGGCGCACCCGGCGGCCTGGCGGTGTACGGGCGGCCCTCCGCCGCGGTGGACGCGCAGGGGCGGGTCCAGGTCGCCGTGCGCACCGCGGCCGACGACGTGTGGACGCGGTCCCGGGACGCGTCGGGGGAGTGGTCGCCGTGGAGCTCGCTCGGCGGGACCGTCAGCGGCAGCCCGACGCTGGTCGCTGTGGGGGACGCCGTGGTGCTGTACGCACGGGCCGCCGACTACACGCTCTGGCAGCAGCGGTACGAGAACGGCGCCTGGCAGGGGTGGACCAAGCAAGTGGCCTTCCCCAGCGCCGCGTTCGACGGGGCGCTCGGTGCGGTGGCCGGGCCGGGCGGAACGGTCGACGCGGTGTACCGGGGCGTCGACGGCTACGTCCACCGGACTCAGTTCAAATAAATTAGTAATTATTCTTGACGTGGTGGGGACGCCACGCGAATCTGGATCCGCCCGCGAGGGATCCACAGGGAGCCATCCATGACGAACCACCAGCCAGACAGACGCCGGTTCCTCGCCGGGCTCGGCGCCACGGGTGCGGCGGCGCTGCTCAGCGGCTGCGTCACCTCGACCTCCACCGGCAAGAGTTCCTCGAAGGGCGCGGTGACCCTCCAGTCCAACCTCTCCGCCCCGCAGGCCAAGGCCGCGATGGAGGACCTCGTCGCCGCCTACGCCAAGAAGGGGTCCGAGAAGGCGAGCCTCAACACGGTCGCCGCGGAGACCTACCGCACCCAGCTGCCGACGTACCTCACGTCGGCCAACCCGCCCGACGTGTACACCTGGTACCCCGGCTCGGTGGCGGACGCGTACGCCAAGAAGAACCTGCTGCTCGACCTCGACGAGGCGTGGACCACCTCGCCCGACCTCAAACACTACTCCAAGGCGCTCAACTCGCTCTGTACGTCGACGAGTTCGGGCAAGAAGGTCTTCGTGCCCAGCACCTACTACTGGTGGGGCATGTTCTACCGGAAGTCCAACTTCGCCAAGTGGGGCGTGAGCGAGCCCAAGAGCTGGGACGACTTCCTCGATCTGTGCGACAAGCTCAAGAAAAAGGGCGTCAACCCGATCGGGCTGGGAGCCGGCGGCGGCACGGCCTGGGTGGCCTCGGCGTGGTTCGACTACCTCGACATCCGAATCAACGGCGCCGAGTACCACCGCCAACTCCTGGCCGGGAAGCACAAGTTCACCGACCCCGAGGTGCGCAAGGTCTTCGACCGCTGGCAGGAGGTGCTGCCGTACTTCGACCCGAACGGCGCCGCCGTCGCCTTCCAGGACGCCACCACCTCTCTGCTCAACGGCCGCAGCGGCATGATGCTCATCGGCACCTTCTTCGCCGACGCGGCCCCCAAGAACGCCCTCGACGACATCGACTTCTTCCGCTTCCCCGTCATCGACTCGAAGGTCCCGCTGGCCGAAGAGGCGCCTGTCGACGGCTACTTCGCCAGCGCCCGCACCGGCCGCCGCGACCAGGTGATCGACCTGATGAAGTACCTCGCCACCGCCGAGGCCCAGGAGATCTACATCAAGGGTTCCTCCGGCACCGTCCTGCCCTGCCACCCCGACGCGAAGGACGCGGGTACGGCGCTGGTCAAGAAGGGCCGTGCGCATGTCGCGGAGGCGGCCGAGATCACCCAGTTCTTCAACCGGGACTCCAGCGACGCCCTCCAGCCCACCGCCGACAACGCGTTGACCAAGTTCCTGGCCAAGCCCAAGTCGATCGGGAGCATCCTCACCGACTGGCAGCGCGATGCCGAGAAGATCTGGAACGCCTGACATGGCCGTCCTGACCGCGCCCGACCGGACGTCCCCGGCCCGAACGCCCGCCCAGGGCAAGCGGGTCCGGGGCCCCCGGCGCACACCCCCGCTGGTCCTCGCCTTCGTCCTCGTCCCGCTGCTCGTCGAGGCGGTGTGGGTGTTCTGGCCCGCCGTCCAGGGCTTCTACCTCGCTTTCACCCGCTGGGACGGCGTCTCCCCGCCGCAGTTCATCGGCCTGGACAACTTCCGGGAGATGGCCCACGACGACGTCTTCCGCAGCGCGACCGGCCACACCGTCCTCTGGCTCGTCCTCTTCGGCGGCCTGTCCGCCCTGCTCGGCCTCGCCGCCGCACTCCTGCTCCAACAGGAGCGGCGCGGCGTGGGTTTCTACCGCGCGGCCCTGTTCCTGCCGGTCGTCTTCTCCCTGGTCGCCACGGCTCTCGTCTGGCAGGCGATCTACCAGCCCGACGGCGTCCTCAACCAACTCCTCCAGTCCGTCGGCCTCGGCAGCCTCCGCCACGCCTGGCTCGCCGACCAGGACACCGCCCTCTACGCCGTGATCGTGCCCGCGCTCTGGCGCCAGATCGGCTACGTGATGGTCCTCTACCTGGCCGGCCTCAAGGGCATCGACCCCGCCCTGTACGAGGCCGCCAAGGTCGACGGAGCGAGCGCGTGGCAGCGCCTGAGGCACGTCACCCTGCCCCAACTCCGCAGCGTGAACGCGGTAGTTCTCTCGGTCATCGTCATCGACTCGCTGCGCTCCTTCGACGTCGTGTGGTCCCTGACCCGCGGTGGCCCCTACCACTCCTCCGAGCTCCTGAGCACCTACATGTACTCAACGGCCTTCCAGTCCCTGCGCCTTGGCTACGGCTCCGCACTCGCCGCCGTCATCTTCGTGCTGGCCTTCGGCGTCATCTGCTCCTACCTCGTCCGCGCGTTCCGGGAGGCCGACTGATGTCCGCCAACTCCACGGCCCTGCGCCGCAAGCGGGCGGCGACCGCCGGATTCCACCTGGGCGCGGGCGCGCTGGCGCTCCTGTGGCTGCTGCCCATCGCCCTGGTCGTGGTCACCAGCCTGCGCTCCTTCGACGACATCGCCGCGCACGGCCTGGGCAGTTGGCCGCACTCCTTCACCCTCGGCAACTTCCGCCAGGCCTGGGTCGACGGCGGCCAGCAGCGCGCCCTCATCAACAGCCTGATCGTCACGATTCCCTGCGTGCTGATCACGCTGGCCCTCGCCTCGATGGCCGCGTTCGCCCTCAGCCGCTACGAACTCCCCTTCCGCCGCTCCCTGTTGCTCCTCATGCTCGGCGGCAACCTGCTCCCACCGCAGATCCTCCTCATCCCGGTCTCCAAGCTCAGCGAAGTGATGGGTGTCTTCGACACCCTGCCCGCCCTCATCGGCGTGCAGATCGGCTTCGGGGTCGGCTTCTACGTCTTCGTCCTGCACGGATTCATGCGGTCGATCCCGGCGGAGATCCAGCAGGCGGCGGTCGTCGACGGCGCGGGGCCCTGGCAGATCTTCTGGCGGATCATCCTCCCGCTGACCCGCCCCGCCCTCGCCGCGCTCAGCGCCCTGTCCTTCACCTGGATCTTCAACGACCTGCTCTGGGCCATCACCGTCCTGCGCAGCGACACCAAGATGCCGATCACCGCCGCCCTCATCGGACTTCAAGGCCAGTTCGTGTCGATGTGGAACGTCATCGCGGCCGGCTCCGTCATCGCCGCCGCACCCACGGTCGCCGTGTTCCTGCGTTTCCAGCGGCACTTCGTGGCCGGGCTCAACCTCGGGGCGGTCAAGTGACGTACGAGCGCTGGACCTTGCGCACGGAGAGCACCAGCTACACCGTGCGCCTGTCCCCGGACGGCCCCTGGGCCGAACTCGACTCCTGGGGACCGCTCGGCGTCGAAGACGGCCCGTCGGCTCTCGACCGGTCGCGGCGCACCCACTTCATCACTCCCGCCGACGCGGCCCCCGCCGAGTATCTGCCGTACGGGACAAGGCCGTTCACCGGCTCGGAGCTGGTGGTGTCGGATCCGGACGGTGACCGGGGATCGTGGTGGGAGTTCGACCACGTGGAGGCGGAGGAGACCGCGCTGCGGTTCGCCTTCCACGACGAGCGGCTGGGTCTGCGCACCGTCCTCCACTACGGGACCGTGCCCGGCACGGACGTGATCCTGCGCTGGACAGAGTTCACCGCTACGAACGAACTCCGCCTGGAGCGGCTCGACTCGGCCGCCGTGAACATCCCCATCAGCGGAGTCGCCCGCCTGACATACCTCACGGGCCAGTGGTCGCAGGAGTTCCAGCGCACCCGACTCGACCTGCCCAGAGGCACGTTCACCATCGGCAGCCTGCAAGGCGTACCCGGACACGCGTACGCGCCCTGGCTCGCGGTGCAGGACGGCGAGGCGCCGGCCGCATACGGCGTCGCCCTCGCCTGGCCCGGCAACTGGCACATCACCGCCGAGGCCGAACCCGGCGGTGCGGTACGGGTGCGAGCGGGCCGCGTCCCGCACGAGGGAGCGGTGCTGCTCGCCCCCGGCGAGACCCTCGCCACTCCCCAACTGGCCTGTGCCTTCAGCCCGGACGGCCTCGACGGACTCTCCCGTGTCTGGCACCGCTACGAACGACACCTCTCCGGCGAACGCCTGCACCGCCCCCGCAAAGTCCTCTACAACTCCTGGGAGGCCACCGGCTTCGACGTCGAAGCGGCCGGGCAACTGGAGCTGGCGAAGACGGCCGCCGACATCGGGGCCGAACTGTTCGTCGTCGACGACGGCTGGTTCACCGGGCGCGCAGACGACACCGGGGGACTCGGCGACTGGTGGCCCGACCCGGCCGCCTTCCCCCACGGCTTCGACCGATTCATCGCGGACGTAAGGGCGTTGGGCCTGGACTTCGGCCTGTGGATCGAGCCCGAGGCCGTCAGCCCGGGCAGCCGTCTGCACGCCGAACACCCCGAGTGGGTCTACCGGATCGAGGGCCGCCCCGGCCGGCTCGTCCGCAACCAGCTCCTCCTGGACCTCGGCCGGACCGACGTCCAGGACTTCGTGATCGGCACGCTCGACCGGCTGCTCGGCACTTACGACATCGGCTACCTCAAGTGGGACATGAACCGGCCGCCCACCGAACGCGGGCGCCCCGGCGCCGGCCCTGTCGACCTCGACGCCGAGCACGTCGCCGGATACCTGCGCGTCCTCGACCACCTCCGGTCCGCCCACCCCGACGTCACCGTCGAGGGCTGCGCGGGCGGCGGCGGCCGGATCGAGCACGCGACCATCGCGCGCACGGACGTGGTCTGGCCCAGCGACAACACCGCCCCGCTGGACCGGCTGAGGATCCAGTACGGCTTCCTGCACGCGCACGCCCCGCACGTCATGAGCTCCTGGGTCACCGACGCGCCCGGCGTCTTCGACCCACGCCCGCGCAGCCTCGCCTTCCGCTTCGTCAACGCCATGTGCGGAGTGCTCGGTGTCGGCGCGGACCTGCGTGCCTGGACGCCGGAGCAGCGGGCCGAGGCCGCAGGCTGGATCGCCCGGTACAAGGAGGTGCGGGACGTGATTCACCACGGCGAGGCACGGCTTCTCGGCACACCGGACGAACCGAGCTGCGGTGTGCAGTACGACGCCGGGGACCGGACCGTCGTCGCCGGGCTCAGCACCGGGCGGCTCGACGGGGCTCCGCTCGTGCCGGGGCGTCCGCAACGGCTCCGGTTGCGGGGGCTCGAACCGGCGGCGCGGTACCGGGACACGGCGACCGGGACGTCGTACAGCGGGGCCCATCTGCTGCACCATGGGCTGCCGTTCGCGTGGAGTGCCGATCATGATGCCGACCTGGTCGTGCTGCTGCGCGAGTGAGCCCCGTTATGTTTCCAGCAAGCCCTGACGCGCGAAGGAGTCGAACCCCACGATGGACCAGCCCGTACGACGGCACGGCGCCCGCTTCACCGGGCGCACGGCCGTGATCACCGGAGCGGCCTCAGGAATCGGCGCCGCCACGGCCGTACGCCTCGCCGAGGAGGGAGCGGCCGTCGTGCTCGTCGACATCGCCGAGGAGCGGGGCGAGGCGGTGGCGGAGCGCATCGGCAAGGACGGCGGGCGGGCCCGGTTCGTGGCCGCCGATGTCGCGGCCGAGGACGACTGGGCGCGGACCGTCGAGACCGCGCACGACTTCGGGCCCGTCGACGTCCTCGTCAGCAACGCCTTCACCGTCGACGTCACACCCGCCCACGAGATGAGCCTCGCCTCCTGGCAGCGGCAGCTCGACGTCAACCTGACCGGCAGCTTCCTCGGCTTCCGGGCGGTGCTGCCCGATCTGGAGCAGCGGCGGGGCGCGGTCGTGCTGACCTCGTCCGTGCACGCACACAGGGGCCTTCCCGGACATCCCGCCTACGCCTCCGCCAAAGGGGCCCTGCTCTCCCTGTGCGGCCAACTCGCCGTCGAATACGGGCCCGTTGTGCGTGTCAACGCCGTGGTGCCGGGACCGATACTCACAGCCGCCTGGGACAGAGTGCCGCCCGGGGAACGGGAACGCAGCATCGCCGAGACGGCCGCCCGCCGCTTCGGCACACCCGAGGAGGTGGCCGCGGCCATCGCCTTCCTCAGCGCGGACGAAGCCTCCTTCATCACCGGTACGAGTCTCGTGGTGGACGGCGGCTGGAGCGTCGTCAAGGCCTCCGCGTGACCCCGCTCCCTCAACAGCAGAAAGGCTGTACGACATGACGCCCTATGCCCGTCGCGGCGTGCACGGCCAGACCGTGGAAGTCCTCGCCCGCCGCATCCTGGGCGGGGGGATCCCCGAAGGGGCCACGCTGGATCTGGTCGCGCTGCAGAGCGAGCTGGACGTGAGTCTGACCGCGCTGCGCGAGTCGCTGAAGGTGCTCGCGGCCAAGGGGATGGTCGACGCCCGTCAGCGTCGCGGTACCTTCGTGCGCCCCCGCGCCGAATGGAACCTGCTCGACGCCGACGTACTGCGCTGGCAGTTCGAGGGCGCCTCCACCGCCGAGTCGGACCGGGCGCTGCTGCACAACCTCGCCGAAGTCCGGGCCATCATCGAACCCGCCGCCGTCCGTCTCGCCGCCCAGCGCCGCACCGACGCGGACCTGGCCGCCCTGGACGGTGCCCTCGACGCGATGGGGGAGGAGGGCGGCGACGCGGCCCACGCCGTCGAGGCCGACCTCACCTTCCACCGCGCGCTGCTCGCCGCCACCCACAACGAGCTCCTCGAACGCATGGAGATGGTGATCGAGTCGGGCCTCGCGCACCGCGACCGCATCGTGCACAGCGCCCCGCACAGCGAGGACCCGGTCCCGGCCCACCGCGCCGTCCTGGACGCCGTACGCGACAAGGACCCGCAGGCCGCCGAGGCCGCGATGCGGGCCCTGCTCGACCAGGCCGGCCGCGACCTGGACCGCCTCGGCGAGTCCGAAGAGGGTTCAGAGACAGACTCCGAAGAGACGGAAGGCTCCCGCTCCCAGTGAAGATCACCCGTATCGAGACCTTCCTCGTCCCGCCCCGCTGGCTGTTCTGCCGGGTCGAGACCGACGAAGGCGTGGTCGGCTGGGGCGAACCGGTCGTCGAGGGGCGCGCCGAGGTGGTGCGTGCCGCGGTCGACGTGCTGGCCGAACACCTCGTCGGCCAGGACCCGTTGCGCATCCAGGACCACTGGCAGGTGATGTCCAAGGGCGGCTTCTACCGGGGCGGCCCGATCCTCTCCAGCGCCGTCGCGGGCCTCGACCAGGCTTTGTGGGACATCGCCGGGAAGACCTACGGCGCTCCCGTGCACGCCCTGCTCGGCGGCCCGGTGCGCGACCGCGTCCGGGTCTACGCCTGGGTCGGCGGCGACGAACCCGCCCAGCTGAGCGAGCAGATAGCCGCCCAGGTAGAGGCGGGCTTCACGGCGGTGAAGATGAACGCAGCCGGAGCCACCTCACCGATCCCCACCCCCGCCGAGACCGCCGCGATCGTCGCCCGCGTCGCCGCCGCCCGCGAGGCGCTCGGTCCGGACCGAGATGTCGCCGTCGACTGCCACGGCCGCTTCACCGCCCCCGCCGCCCGCCGCGTCCTCACCGAACTCGCCCCGCTGCACCCGCTGTTCGTGGAGGAACCGGTGCTGCCCGAGCACGGCCATCTGCTGGCCGGACTGGTCGAGTCGAGCCCGGTACCCCTCGCCACCGGTGAACGCCTCTACGGACGCGCCGAGTTCCTGCCCCCGCTCGCCGCGGGCATCGCCGTCGTCCAGCCCGACCTGTCCCACGCCGGCGGCATCTCGGAGGTGCACCGCATCGCGTCCCTCGCGGAGGCCTACGGCGCCCAGCTCGCCCCGCACTGCCCGCTCGGCCCGATCGCGCTGGCGGCCAGTCTGCAGATCGCGTTCGCCACTCCCAACTTCCTCATCCAGGAACAGAGTCGGGGCATCCACTACAACAAGGACGCCGACCTGCTGTCCTACCTCGTCGACCCCGCGCCGTTCCGGTTCGTCGACGGCCACGCCCTGCGCGGCGACGCCCCCGGCCTCGGCATCACCGTCGACGAGGCAGCCGTACGCGCCGCCGACCGTACCGGTCACGCCTGGCGCAACCCCGTGTGGCGGCACGCCGACGGCTCCTTCGCGGAGTGGTGACCGTGCCGCTGGACATCGTTATCGACCGTGCCCACGGCGGGCGTTGGACCTCGCTGCGGGCGGGGGACCGCGAATGGCTGTGGCGGCGTGACGCACCCGAGCGGGAGAAGCCGGTCCCCGGCCACGCCTTCGTGGACGCGGGCGGACTGGAGGAATGCATCCCCACGGTCCGTGGCACCCCCGACCACGGGGACGCCTGGTCACGGCCCTGGACACGGGAGGGGGAGGCGGACGTCGTTCGCTGCGACCGCTTCACGCTGGCCCGCACGGTGCGCGGCACCACCGGCGGTGCCGAGGCCGACTATGTGCTGACGGCCGACGCGGGCTTCCGCTTCGTATGGGCCGCACATGCCCTGCTCGGCCTCTCCGACGAGGCGCGGCTGCACCTCCGCGAGGGAGCGCGCACCCGGCTCTTCCCCGAGGCGGCACCGCTGTTGGACGGGGTGTGGCCGGAGGGTGCGCCGTGGGTGGAGGGGAACTGGCCCGCGCCGGGCGGACTGGGCCTCGACCGGTTCGGGCCGGACGACGGCACCGCCGTAGGAGCTGTCGTGGACGCTTCGCACTGCTGCGTCCACGATCGGGCCGACCGGCTCTCGCTCGCCCTCGAAGCCGACGGGCAGCCCCTGTCGATCGCGCTGTGGCGCAACCTGGGCGGCTTTCCAGCTCCGGATCCCTACCGCAGCACGGGCGTCGAACCGATGCTCGGCCGCGTCTTCGACCTCGCCGAGGCGGGTCCCGGCGATGCCGCCCGGGTGCCGGCCTCGGGCGAGGTGCGGTGGCGGCTGACGCTGACCACACACTGCCGTTGCGCCTGAACCGACCTGCACGGGAAGGGAATTCGTCACATGGATCTTGAACACGCCCGAGCGACCGGTGTGGCCGTGGTCTGTATCGGCGAGACCATGGCGGCCCTGGCGCCCGCGCCGTCCGCGTCGCTGGAGAACGCCGACGACCTGCGGGTGTCGGTGGCCGGCGCGGAGTCGAACGTGGCCATGTACCTGGCTGACCTGGGTATCCCCGTGTCCTGGCTCTCGGCCGTGGGGGACGACGCGCTGGGCCGGCGGGTGCTGGCCGAGGTCGGCGCGGCGGGCGTCGACGTCGGCGGAGTGCGCCGCGACCCCGAGCGGCCCACCGGCCTGCTCGTGAAGGAGCCGACCGGCAGCCGGACCCGCGTCCACTACTACCGCGGCAACTCGGCGGCCTCGGCGATGGGCCCCGACGTACTCGACGACGACCGGCTCGGGTCGGCCTCCGTCCTCCATCTCACGGGCGTGACCGCGGCCCTGTCCCCGTCCTGCCGGAGCCTGGTGGCCACCGCGCTCGCCGTCCCGGCCGCCGAACGGCCCTACGCCATCAGCTTCGACGTCAACCACCGTCCCGCGCTGTGGCCGCCGGACACGGCCGCCACCGTGCTGCGCGAGCTGGCCGACCGGGCCGACATCACCTTCGTCGGGCTCGACGAGGCACAGGAACTCTGGGGCACGGACCTCGAACCGGACGGTGTACGAAGGCTGTTGCCCCACCCGCGTCTCCTCGTCGTCAAGGACGGCGGGCATGCGGCCGTCGCCTTCGGCACGGACGGCAGGTGGACCGTGCCCGCGCTGGGCACGGACGTGGTGGAGCCGGTCGGCGCGGGCGACGCGTTCGCCGCCGGGGTGCTCACCGGTCTGCTGCGCGGCGGGGACATGGAGCGCGCGCTGCGGCTGGGCCACATCACGGCCGCGTCGGCGCTGAAGGTGACGGCCGATCACGGGCCCCTGCCGGACAGCGCCCGGATCGAACGGCTCCTCTCCCTCCCGGCCGACGAATGGGCCGCAGGGGCAGGGCAGTTGGCCGTCCCGGTCAGGGATGGGGCACCGCGGTGACCGCATTCGATCCGGGAGAGTCGGGGCTGGCGTTCATGTCACCGGGGGAGGGCGACACCGATGGGGGGCGCGCGGGCCCGACCGGCGTCCTGTGGTCCAGGTGCGTCGCCGCGAACAGGATGCCGACCACCACGGCGGCCACCACCAGGACCGCGACGGCGGCACGACGGACGGGCCCGAGGGCCGTGACACGGAACCGGGCCCGTGCGGTCGGCGGGACGGCGGGGCGCAGCGCGGACAGGTCGACGGAGTCGGCCCGGGCGCGCAGGGCGTCGCGCAGCCGCTGTTCGACGGAGTCCGGCGGGACACCGGAACCGAGGTCCTGTTCGATCATCGGGGAGCCTCCAACTCTCTGCGCAGGGCGACCAATGCCCGGCTCGCCGTGGACTTGACCGCACCGCGGGACAACCCCAGCGTGTCGGCGATCTGCGCCTCGCTGAGATGGGACCAGTACCGCAGGACCAGCACTTCGCGCTGGCGCCGGGTCAGCCGGTGCAGGGCGGCGATCACTTCCCCGTGCTCCTCGCGCAGCAGCACGGGTTCCTCGGCCGAGGGCGCGTGCCCCGCGCGTTCGGGGACATGGGCTCGTACGGTACGGCGGCGGCGCAGGACCGAGCGCGAGGTGTTGACCACGCTCGTCCGCAGGTACGCGTCGGGGTTGTCCAGGCCGGTCAGCCGTTCTCCGTGGCGGCGGTAGAGCGCCGCGAAGACGTCCTGCACCACGTCCTCCGCCGTCGGGAGATCGTCCACCAGGAGCAGGGCCAGCCGGACCAGTTCCAGGCGGCGGTGTGCGTAGAGCTCGTCGATGCCGGGTTCTCCGAAGTCGCCGGGGACGGCCGGCGGGGCCGACACTGTCGGGGGCCGGGGGCCCGGGGCCGACTCCCGCACCAGCCGTCGTACCGCTCGGCGCAGCGCGTCGGCCCAGGTGGGAGCCGGGTACGCGCACATGGGGCCGCCGTGGGCCGGAGCGGCCAGGGTCGTCGCTGCCTTCATGGA
>Ga0307511_10003891_pt1 | contig 15249 bp, 11 predicted proteins | sample 13_EM_MG_FD_200266 | JGI IMG/M metagenome (GOLD analysis project Ga0307511, IMG submission 200266) | Populus trichocarpa ectomycorrhiza microbial communities from riparian zone in the Pacific Northwest, United States - 13_EM | ecosystem: Host-associated > Plants > Roots > Unclassified | place... | reverse complement strand
TGATGCATCTGTAGATTACTTTTGGAATATCAAACGGCCACTTTAGCATTTTAGATTGTTTTTACTCACTTTTTCTGGGACGGTGACAACTTTTTAGATTATTTATTAATTAAAGAATAATAGGCATGTGAAAGCATCGTCATGGTAACAAGAACAACAACTTTCGTTCACTTATTACACGACAAATATCTTGCATGTCTTTCCAACAACGCGCATGTTCAAAGAAATGAAAAATACCAATAGCTTGACTTAGTTAACAATGCCTTTTGACTTAGTTAATAATATTTCAGTCACCACCGTACCATATTTTTATTATGAAGTGGTATTAATTGTTATATATACAAATCGACAACCGATATAAAGTAATACAAATCTAAATTCTGAACCCAAAACACATAAGACCACATTGTTGCTTCGTGATATTCCATGGAAACCTCTTAATCTACTTTACATACATAGATAAAAATGTATCGCATCGTGGAGCTCGTGAACACACCCATCCTATTATTATTATTATTATTATTATTATTATTTATAAAATATATAACAATCAATACTGTTAAGAAATATATATTTATCTTTTTTTTATTAAGAGTAGAATAATATTTTCAGTTTAGCCTATATAAAATCACTTTGTATTTAGATTAAAACCAATACTTGAGAATAAATAGATTAAATGAGAATTCCAGCCTCCTCTTTTATGTTCATTATCAGAGCTGGTTTTATGAAACAAGAATTAATCCGCTTCTGCAAAATCTGATATTTCGACTTTCCTTCAACTTCTGCAATTTGGTATTTCTGTTCTATTTCTGCAATTGTTTTGGTATTTCATCTTCTGCAATTTGTGTTGTGTTTTGGAGTGATAGTATAATTTCGAGAAGATATTTGTTGAGTATCTGTGATATCTGTTCAGTTTCTGCAATCTGGTATTTTGTCTTTCGCTGCTTTTGCATTCTGGTTCTTTTTGTTTGTTAATTATGGCTACCAAAAGAGATGATTTGCTTGTGAGGTTGGATGGAAAGAATTATTCGTACTGGAGTTATGTAATGAGAAATTTCCTTAAGGGTAAGAAGATGTGGGGATTTGTTAATTAGTGGAACTTATGTGATACTCAAGAATATTGAGGAGGGGGATGTTGTTCTAATAGATACATAGGAAGCAAACAATGCAAAGATTATTACTTGGATCAACAATTATGTTAAGCATTCCATAGGTACGCAGTTGGCAAAGTATGAGACAACAAAGGAGGTTTGGGATCATCTGCAAAGGTTATTCACACAATCAAATTTTGCAAAGCAGTATCAGATAGAGAATGACATACGAGCTCTTCATCAAAAAAATATGACTATTCAGGAGTTTTATTCTGCTATGATAGATCTTTGGATCAGTTGGCTCTTACAGAATCAGCAGAATTAAAGGCATGTGGTGCCTATATTGAACGTAGAGAGCAGCAACGATTGGTACAGTTTTTAACAACACTTCGCAGTGATTTTGAAGGACTTAGAGGTTCAATTCTACATCGTTCTCTATTGCCTTCTATTGACTCTATTGTTAGTGAGTTATTGGCTGAAGAAATACACCTTCAATCTTATTCTGAAAAGGGAATTCTTTCTGCTTCCAATCCTTCTATACTAGTAGTACCTTCTAAGCCATTCTCAAGGGTTGGCTTCAACGATTGTAGTTTTTGTAAGCAGAAAAGTCATTGGAAGGCTCAGTGTCCTAAGTTGAGACAACATAATCAAGTTTAGAAGCATGACAGCCAGTCATAATCTAATGCTTATAGACCACCTCAGGGTTATAAACCATAACACCACAATATTGCAGCAGTAGCTTCATCAGGCTCTATCAACGATCCTAGTACTCTGGCTGAGCAATTTCAGAAGTTTCTCTCCTTATAGCCACAAGCAATGTCCGCTTCTCCTTCCGTAGGTCAGTTGCCTCATAGTTCCTCAAGTGTGTCATATTCTAAATAGGTCTTGGATTCCGGTGCTTCACATCATATGTCTCAAGATTCTTCATCCTTTACCTCTATGTCCCCTTCGTCCTCCATTCCTGTTATGATTGTTGATAGCACTCTCATGCCCTTAGTAGGTGTTGGTTCTGTTGTCACATCTCACTTGTCTCTCCCCAATGTTTATCTTATTCTGAAACTCAAATTGAATCTTGCTTCTGTTGGTCAAATATGTGATTCTAGTGATTATTTAATCATGTTTTCTAGTTCTTTTTATTGTGTACAGGATCTACAGTCTCAGAAGCTGATTGGGACAGACCGTAGGGAGAATGGACTATATATTTTGGATGAGTTAAAAGTGTCAGTTGCCACTGTTGTTGCTACTACTACTGTTGATTTGTCTTTCTTTCGTTTAAGTCCTTCATCTTCTAATTTTTATTTATGGCATTCTTGTCTAGGTCATGTTTTGTCTTCTCGTTTAAGGTTTTTGGCTTCCACATGAGCTTTAGAAAATTTAAACACTAGCGATATTTCCTATTGTAGTAGATGTAAACTGGCAAAATTTTCCCCTTTACCTTTTAATCAAAGTATTTCTGTTTCTTCTTCACCTTTGATTTGATTCATTCTGATGTATGATGACCTTCTCCTATTGCTATAAAAGGAGGGTCTCGATATTATGTTTCATTTATTGATGATCATACTCGTTATTGTTGGGTTTATTTAATGAAACAACGTTCTGAATTCTATGAGATATATACAGCCTTTCGAGCTCTTGTGAAAACCCAACATTCTACTGTAATCAAATGCTTTAGGTGTGATTTGGGTGGGGAATACACTTCTAATAAATTTTGTCAGTTACTTGCCTTAGATGGAACCATTCACCAAACTTTATGTACAGATACTCCTGAGCAAAATGATGTTGCTAAAAGAAAACATAGGCACATTATTGAAACTGCTTGTTCTCTTTTGTTGTTTGCTTCTGTTCCTAGTAAGTTTTGGGGAGAAGCTATCCTTACTGCTGTAAGTTTAATTAATACCATTCCATCCTCTCATAGTTCAAGTTTGTCTCATTTTAAAAAGTTATATAGGTTTGTCCCTGATTATTCCTCCTTTAGAGTTTTTGGTTGTACTTGTTTCGTTCTTCGACCTCATACAGAACGCAATAAGTTGTCGTCTCGATCTGCTATTTGTGTCTTTCTGGGTTATGGTGAAGGTAAAAAGGGGTATCATTGTTTTGATCCAATAACTCATAAACTTTATGTGTCTCATCATGTTGTCTTTCTCAAACATATATCTTTCTTTTCTATTACATCCACTACTCATACCTTGACTAGATCTGATATTATTCGTATAGATCCCTTTTCTGAGGATTCTGGTAGTTTATCATCTCAGGTTCCTAGTACCTCAGGTACCCCTTCCCATGTTCGATTAATTTGTACTCATCATCCTGCAGGGACTAACACTTTACTCTCCAGCACACCTGAAGCTCCATTCTCATCTATAGCCCCCCAAGCTTCGTCAGAGATTGTGGATCCACCTCTACGTCAATCCATACGTATTTATAAGTCCACAAAACTACCAGACTTTGCTTATTCTTGTTATTCTTCATCATTTACTTCCTTTTTAGCTTCTATTCATTGTCTTTCTGAGCCCTCTTCCTATAAAGAGGTCATTCTTGATCCTCTTTGGCAACAAGCTATGGATAAGGAACTCTATGCTTTGCATAAGACAAATACTTGGGATTTGGTTCCTCTACTTCTTGGTAAGAGTGTTGTTGGTTGTCGTTGGGTGTATAAAATCAAGACTAATTCTGATGGATCTATTGAGCGATACAAAGCTAGGTTGGTTGCAAAACGATACTCTGAACAGTATGGTATGGATTATGAGGACATTTGCCCCTGTTGCAAAAATGACTACTATTGTACTCTTATTGCCATAGCTTCGGTTCGTCAATGGCATATCTCACAACTTGATGTTAAAAATGCTTTCTTGAATGGAGATCTTCAAGAAGAAGTCTATATGGCGCCTCCTCCTGGTGTTTCACATGACTCTGGGTATGTTTATAAACTCAAGAAAGCATTATATGGTCTCAAACAAGCACCTCGTGCTTGGTTTGAGAAATTTTCTGTTATGATCTCATCTCTTGGATTTGCTTCTAGTAGTCATGATTTTGCTCTGTTTATTAAGTGCATTGATGCAGGTCGTATCATTTTGTCCTTATATGTTGATGACATGATTATTACTGGTGATGACATTGATGGTATCTCAGTTTTGAAGACAGAATTGGCTAGACAGTTTGAAATGAAGGATTTGGGTTCTCTTTGATATTTCCTGGGTATTGAGGTAGCTTACTCACCTAGAGGTTACCTTCTTTCCCAATCAAAATATGTTGCAGATATTCTTGAGCGGGCTAGACTTACTAATAACAAGATTGTAGATATTCCCATTGAAGTTAACGCAGGGTATTCTTCTTCTGATGGTTTACCTTTGACATATTCTACTTTATATCGTATTATTGTTGGGAGTTTGGTATATCTCACCATTACTCGTCCAGATATCGCATATGTTGTTCATGTTGTTAGTCAGTTTGTTGCTTCTCCTACTACTGTTCACTTGGCAGTCGTTCTTCGTATTTTGCGATATATTCGAGGTACAGTCTTCCAGAGTCTTTTACTTTCATCCACCTCTTTCTTGGAGTTGCGTGCATACTCTGATGCTGATTATGATAGTGATCCCACATATCACAAGTCTGTTACTAGTTTCCGTATCTTTTTAGGTGATTCTCTTATTTCTTGGAAGAGCAAGAAACAATCTATTGTTTCTCAATCCTCCACCGAAGCAGAATATCGTGATATGGCATCTACTACCAAAGAGATTGTTTGGTTACGTTGGTTACTTGCAGATATGGGAGTTTTCCTTTCTCATCCTACTCCTATGTACTGTGACAACCAGAGTTCCATTCAGATTGCTCACAACTCGGTTTTTCATGAACAAACTAAGCATATTGAGATCGATTGTCATCTTACTCGTCATCATCTTAAGCATGACACCATTACTCTGCCTTATGTTTCTTCTTCCTTGCAGATTGCAGATTTCTTTACCAAGTCGCAATCCATTTCTCGTTTTCGTTTTCTAGTTGGCAAACTCTCGATGCTTGTAGCTGCCGCATCGTGAGTTTGAGGGGGGATGTTAAGAAATATATATTTATCTTGTTTTCTTTATTAAGGGTAGAATAGTATTTTCAGTTTAACCTATATATAATCACTTTGTATTTAGGTTAAAACCATTACTTGAGAATAAATAGATTAAATGAGAATTCCAGTCTCTTTTTCTTCTATGTTTGTTTTTTTTTATGTTAATCTGAATTAACTTAACAAATACCACTTCATAATAAAAATATGTTACGGTGGTGACTGAAATATTCAAAACTAAGTCAAAAGGCATTGTTAACTAAGTCAAGCTATTGGTATTTTTCATTTCTTTGAACATGCGCATTGTTGGAAAGACATGCAGATATTTGTCGTGTAATAAGTGAACGAAAGTTGTTGTTCTTGTTCCCATGACGATGCTTTCACATGCCTCTTATTCTTTAATTAATAAATAATCTAAAAAGTTGTCACCATCCCAGAAAAAGTGAGTAAAAACAATCTAAAATGCTAAAGTGACCGTTTGATATTCCAAAAGTAATCTGCAGATGCATCATTGCCTTTTCTTTCTCCTTTTTCAAGGAGAACTCATTATTTTTCAAATTAAAGTTTTTTTTTTGTTTTAAAAGTATTTGTATAAAAATTTATTTTTTTTATTTTTTTCTACTTTAAATTAATATTTTTTATATTTTCAAATTATTTTGATATGTTAATATTAAAAATAATTTTAAAAAAATAAAAAATATTATCTTAATTTATTTTCGAGCAAAAAATACTTTAAAAAAATACAATTATACTTTCAAACACCCTAAAGCTAGCACACTCTATTGTCAAAAATTAAGTTATATAGCATTAAAATCATTATGAAACACTTACTTAGTGATTTTAATTGCCTTTTATTTTTTTTTTTAAAAAGGGGCCAAACACTCTTACGAGGATTTCTACCCAATTTGAAAACTGGCTGCTAAGATGCTTATGCGAGGTTAGCCACACCTATTTCCTGAGCTAAATAAAAGATTGCACGATCCCGGTCAACTCTACGACCATTTTTACTTTAGAGGTTGATAAGATAATGTTGGTTTAAAATTTAAATTTTTTTTGTTTAAAAAATTTTATTTTTATTTTTAAATAGTTTTAATATATTGATATTAAAAATTAATTTTAAAACATATAATTTTAATATATTTCTAAATAAAAACACTTTGAAACACAACATCTACCACACTTTCAAACAAGCCATTAAAAAAGTTCTAAATTCTAACTGTCATTGTTTTCAAAGATATGATATAAAACTTATTATTGCTTGCCCTTGTGTTTTAGTCAATTTATAAAAATGGTCAGCTTGCCCTTGTGTTTTAGTCAATTTCTAAAAATCATTTACTTAATAACCTTACGTGGGGGAGTTATGAAGCAAACTTTGAGGCATATTGATCATGGGTTAAAAACGATAATTGAATTCTACAAGATCGAATCTTGTGCTGTGTTGTTTCCCAGTAGCTCAACGGTAGAGCCAGTAGGCTTGATGTGGCGCTTCATATTCGATTTGACCCTAACAAAGTAAAAGATGAACGAAAACGACAGATAAAAAAAAAATCAAAACAAAAATTATAATATTAGTATAAGAAAAGAGGAGAAGGAATAATAAATATATAAATCTTTGTTCAAGATCGGCAAATCCATTTGCTCAAAAAAATTCATCACTGTGAGACATATAATCCAAAGCCACTACCGACAAGCCTATAACTTATCCCAAGTCTCATCACCTAGTGTCCCTAATGGAGCCAAAAAATATTCAACAAGTTGGGTAATTAGCACACACAAACGGCTAATTAACTTAGCGGGAATTTTTTTTTTTTGGGTGAAATAGCGTAAACTTGGATGTTGTAGTTCTAAATTGTGATGTTTAATTAAATATTGCATTTCTAAAACACAATTTTAGTTAAATTGAGGATTGAACTGTTGATCGGTTCATAATTGTCAATTAATCTAGTCAACTAATTCCGAAAATAACAATAAAAAACGCAAAACTATCAAAATCAAGAGCCCAAAATGATTTTTTAAAATTTAAAGATCTAATGGTCATAGTAGCAATTCCATAGTTACTTTGAGGAAACATTCTTTAAAAACTCTTGTAAAAGTTTGAGTGCGATCTATTGGTTGAATCAAAAGTTATGGTCTTTTATAGTCATCATTCTGGTCTGGCGCGTCTAGACCTTTTCTTAGGTCTAGACCTGTTCCATTGGTTCGTAAATATATTTGTCAGGCCATCCACATAATCTATCTATGACAAATCCTCATCTAGTTGTGGCAGATCTATACCTAATTGCTTAAAATCACCGGTTATTGCAAGTCTAACTACATGATTCACACTTATAAAACATATTTAGAAGAAAAAATACATAAAATTATAGATTTTGTATGAATTAATGATCAACCAGTTCATATATATCTGGATCAACCAGTTAGTCATTTAAGCAAAATGATTATAATTGAGACTACATGTTAAGTTGCTGCATTTTAGAAATGCGAAATGTTTAAATGTTGTTATTTTAAAACGCGATAATTATCTTATCACACTTAAAAATAGAAATATTTAATAAATATTAGACTAATTTGTTATTTCACCTAATCTTAAAAAAAAATGTTATTTTATCAAAAAAAAAAATTAACTGACTACACTAATTTTTTTTAAAAAAAATCCAAAAATATTCGGGTGTTGAGGTCGTGGGAAGGAGGGAAAAATACGGAGGTTGCAGTAAACTATGACAAATTAATAGAAGACTAGAGGTGAGGAATGTCTCTGGGATTAGGCTATATATTATTATATTCAGAATGATGTTGGTACGCTATTTCATTAAAAATATTAGATTTATTATTAAAATAATTCCTACATTCTACATATTTATGACGAAGAAAAGGATAGATAAGAAAAACTAATAATCTAGGAAATACGAAGAATTATTTTCAAAATAAACTTTATATTTTGATGAAAGATGAGATGGATCTGTTAACATATTTAATAATTTCTCACGTAAGTTTTAAAAGATTTATGGATATCGGTGCCGTTGAAATAATCCCATTCTAGTCTAGTTGATTTTGAAAAATTAAGAGTATGGATGTGTTTGACATTGTGTTTTAGAAGTATTTTAAAAAAAAATTATTTTTTTTTAAATTAATATTTTTTTGATTTTTCAGATCATTTTGATATGCTAATGTCAAAAATAATTTTGAAAAAATAAAAAAAACATTATTTTGATGTGTTTTGAAATAAATTAAAAACACTTTGAAAAGCAACCGCTACCACCAAGGGCAGAGCCAGGAATTTTTCCTACCCTGCGCTACTTAACAAATATATAAATGTCTTTTTCAAGATCAATTATTAACTCATGTATATGAATTTGTCAAGTTAAAGTAAAGTTTTAATTCAAATACAATACCCAAAATATTAAAAAATAAATTTGAAAGTACATAAAATTGAAGTGAAAGTAAAAATGAACTCACTATTGAAGTTACATCCTTCGATGTTTTGTGAAATAAAATTCATCTATAATCGAATTTGAATCGATATTATAACAACCCCTCAACCAGCTGGATAAAATAACAATCTCATGTCAACTGAAAAACAAAGTAATTAAAATTTTCCCTCTCTCAATTCCTCCTTCCTTCACTTGATTCTTTCTTAGATTAGTGTTTTATAAGTTAAACTTTGTAAGTTTACAAGATTATTCTCTCACTTTTCTTATTTTTTTCCTTGGATTTTTTTTATGTTTTTCCCTTACTTTTCTCTCTTTCTCTCTTGCTTTTTCTTTTCTTTCTTTTTCTATTTTGTTTCTGCCGGTCGGCAGCATATAACAACAAGAAGAACAAGGAAAAATAATATTGCCCAACATGTATATTTATCTGTGGTTGTGTTTATGAATTAGAGTGTGAATCTCACGTGTTAATCCAGATTAAATTAGATTAATATAAAATAATATTGTTTTAAAATTCTTCCTTAATTATTTTAATATTTCATTATATATTTCACCTGTGCGGTCTTGGCTCCAGCACATCTGGGAAAACTCATCACCACGTGAGGCATTCAACACGAAAGGTTAATATTCCAATTCCAACTTCATAATAAAAATATGGTACGGTGGTGACTGAAATATTTTTAACTAAGTCAAAAGGCATTGTTAATTAAGTCAAGCTATTGGTATTTTTCATTTCTTTGAACATGCGCGTTGTTGGAAAGACATGCAAGATATTTGTCGTGTAATAAGTGAACGAAAGTTGTTGTTCTTGTTCCCCTGACGATGCTTTCACATGCCTATTATTCTTTAATTAATAAATAATCTAAAAAGTTGTCACCATCCCAGAAAAAGTGAGTAAAAACAATCTAAAATGCTAAAGTGACCGTTTGATATTCTTCTACAGGCATCATTGCCTTCTCTTTTTCCTTTTTTCAAGGAGAACTCAATATGTTTTAAAATTAAAAGTATATTTTTTTTTATATTTCAAAAGTGTTTTTATAAAAAAAAAATTATTTTTTATTTTAAATTTATATTTTTTATAGTGTTTTAAGGTCATTTTGATGTATTAATATTAAAAATAATTTTTTAAAAAATTACAATTATATTCACAAACACCTCCTCAATCGCATTATATTGTCAAAAATTAAGTTATATAGCATTAAAATCATTATGAAACACTCGTACGAGGATTTCTACCCAGTCAACTCTACTACTATTTATTATTATTTTTGTCTTGCTTCAGTAGGCTCTCTCTTTTTTTTTTTTGGGACAGGTTAAAAAGTGATCGATCCTTTTCTAAAGCTGTAACGTCGCAGAATTTATTAGGATTCAAAAATCTGTGGGACTAGAAGATTAAGGAGAGGAAACCTAAGCCAGAGGCGCAGAGAAGCGAACCTGACGATTCGACATTGTGAAGGATAGGCTGAGGGAGGTAAGAATAAATGCTTACTCCTGACTTGTTTGAATCCCTTGGTCAATGCATTCTCAAAGTGAAGATTTGCTCTAGCATTTAAAACCGTGTGTTTTTATTCTTAGAACTATGATGATATAGAATTAGATGGTTGCTTTTTTCATGCATGCTTCACTACTTCCTTTTTTATGCTGTGTTAAACAGTGCATGGATTAACCTGCAAGACCTCTTGTCTATGTTATGAAATTGAAATAACTCCATCAAAAAAAATATAAAGAGAATCACAAAGCTTATCTTAAAAAAAGCTAATGTTAAAAAATAAAATTAAAACAGAAAATAAGTTAAAAAAAATATGTCGATCCATGTTATGGGTCATTAGACTAAAAAGCACCATACATTGAAAAACTGCGAAGCTCAATTCCCAACAAATCAAATGTTGAAGGATCAAATCGGGAAAAAAAATCAATTACACAAAATGATATGAAGTAAAAAAAATATAATTAAAAGAATGAGGGTGAAAATTGAAATAAAAAAAATTAGAGGGAAACAATTATTTTTATTGAAGGGTTAAATTAAAAAGAAAAATAAATTTGATGAATTAAAAAAAATAATATATAAAAAATTGAAATTGAAGGACTAATTATAAAAGCAATTGCAGAGGTACTTTAAGGTAGACAAAAATGAAAAAAATAGGGAGGACATATAAAACTGTAGCGAAGGATGTCTACCTAGCAGCCTTGGAAGAAGACTGGGATAGGATGATTCGTGCTTGCAGTGGCAGCAGTAATATGTACGTGATGTCTCCAGTAACGGTTTCTGAAGATACTCCATTGCACCTGGCAGTGTATAGCAAAAAAGTTCAGCCGCTTCAAACTCTACTTGATATTGCCAAAAAAAATCCAATGCTCGGGAATCCCTGTACAAAAAAGAACGCGTATGGAAATACAGTTCTTCATGAAGCAGTTTTTGCTGGAAATATGGAAGCAGTACAGCACTTACTCAAGTTTAGCCCTAAAGAACAGGGTGAATTTCATCCTTCAATGCAACTTCAGACTAAAAACGCGCTTGGGGAGACTCCATTGTATAGAGCTGCTGCATGTGGTAAGAAAGAAATAGTGGAGCATTTAGCTGAACAAACGGGCCAAATCCCAGGGGGAAAGCTATTAGAGGATCACCGCAAGAGAGGAGATTCAAAGCCGATTCTTCATGCTGCCATCCAAGGACACCACTTTGGTTTTGTTCTTAATCCTTTTATTCTCTCTCAAACGAGACTCTTAAGACATCTAGCACACACATTCATCCCCAAACATTTTAGGTACAACTTAAATCTACAATTTATTAGAAAAAAAGAAAGTAAAATGACATTATACTTTCTAATGCAGACACTGCTCTGACGTTGCTCAAGAACCTGGATCCATCACTTTATGAAATGAAGGACGATCAGGGAATGACCTGTCTTCATGTCCTTGCTGACATTCCTAGTGCTTTCAAGAGTGGATATGCACTGCGCCCAATCACCATTACGAACTTGTTCTACCGTTGTATGTTTGATGCAACATTTTTTCTTCTATTTATTTATTTATATTATCAGCGTTAATAAGCTAACCCCAGCTCGAACATCTCAATGCAAGCTGTTTAACCGGCTGATTAAACACTGATTCTTGAGTTTTTTTTTTTGGAGCATGTTAAATTGCTTACACTACTTTAAATCCCAGAAGGTTTGATTTGACTTAAGTTGTGAGTTTTTTGCAGGCTTTTCTGCCGCAAAGGGTGATGGCGACCAGAGCCGGAGTAAAAAAGGTACTGAAGACTGAAACTATTTTGCCATCTTGGACAGCCTAACTATTAAATTGATAATAATAATTTTCCACTGATGATGCTCCCTGGTTCTTGTGGTTTTGAAATCGAGCAAGTATAAACAACAACCGCACTGCTCATGCAACAAAATCCTCAGTAAATGCCGATGGTAATTCGTCGAGGGACGAAATTTCCTGCTGCCAAGCAAGAAATATCATCGGCCGTGCACTTAGAGATTGGGAGGTAGACCGCAAGAGCGGGCCCGATGGATTGACCCAGTCTCGAGCCTGGGTTTATCGTTTCCCTACGGGGCTAGTACTGTCCACCCGAATATATGTACAATAAGAACCACCCTATAATCTTTCTAACAAGCTTTTGAAAATGTTGACATTAATCCTTTCAAGAACACATGCGTGTACTGGGGAAATTGTTGAAAAGATAGGAGAGAAGCTAGCCTACATGCAGATCACAGTATGGATAGAACATTAGAAAATATCTTTTTTCTTAAAAAAAAAAAACACCGCCCATCTATCCAAATAAAACACAAACCTTTTTCTCCTTTCTGAGTGTCACTTGAACGGAGGGAGTACTCTTCACCTCGCCGATTTGGGAGGTTTTCCTTGTCTAAATGGGTTTCCTAGTTTCAAAAGAGAAAATATTAAATTTTTCTGATCCGATTAGACTAAAAGAAAACGGATCTTGTTATGGTTATATTTGTAAAGATCCGAGTTGCCGAGCTAAAAAGGCTCCATTCTCTTTTTTATAGACCTAGGAATTTCAGCCTCTGCTCTTCCTCTTCTATGATGTGATAATTTCACGGCGATGTGTCTCACTATGAATACAGTTTTTCAAGCTATATTGATTTCCCCTTTTTCCGTGATATGGTCACTCGTACAGAGCTCTAGGATCAGTTCATATCATCTGATGATCAAATTGCTGATGTGCTTACCAAACCTCATTCATCTACGCGCTCTGTATTCCATCGATCTAATTTGAATGTGGTGCCTTCTCCATATTCAACTTGCAAAGGCATGTTGAGGAATAAAATCATCTAACAGAATAGGAGAAGCCAGATCAGAAATCCTTTTGTGATACTAATTATACATACATACATAAATACATATAGGAAGCAATAGTCAGCTGCTGCTGTGTGAATGATTTTTCCGCAGCCTTCTATTTGGGAAACTCCAGAAAAGTGACATAGGAGTAGAAACTTGTACACTTCTCACCAAGGTTGAACTTTTGTATATTTTCCGGCATACTACTTCGTTCATATTTGCAGAAAATTCATTATAGCTCGCTCTCTGTTCGTAAATCTCACATATGAAGAAACACGACAGGATGGCCACTGGTGGAAAGAATCTGGAAAGAAAAGCACAAGCATGAATCTGCGTTGGAACTTGCCAAGGAGCTTATCAAAAAGAACCAGCTTGAATGGTGGCAATCTATCACAGTGAAGCCTACCAAAGTTAATATCGAGACCCCTGGTCAAGGAGCAAGAGGAGGACAAAGTGAAAGACAAGGAGGGGGAGGAAACCCAGGAGGAGGAGGAGGAGGAGGAGGCGAAGGACAAGAGGGAGCACGAGAAGGAGAGGTGGAAAATAATGAAAATGTTCAACCAAATATAGAAGAAAATAGAAGACAAGAGAGTCTTCCTTCACCTCCAAACCCGCTGTTTATAGCAACTAGTAATGGAATAGTAGAGATTGCTGAAGAAATACTTGAAAACTTTCCTCAGGGTATTGAGCTTGTTAATGATGAGGGACAGAACATATTGCACTTGGCCGTGATGCATCGACGGCGGGAGATTTTCCGTCTTGTAAGGAAAAAGAACTTACTAGTGACCAGGCTAAGTTCGAGCGTAGATAATAATGGCTTCACATTGTTGCACCAAGTTGCACACGTGAAGCACTACAGCGGAGGAGCCAAGCCCGGCCCTGCTCTCCAGCTACAAGAAGAAATAAAATGGTTCAAGGTGAGCTAGCTACTCTTACTACAATCGTAACCCATGCCAATTTTTATGAAATGCACTTCTTGATTCCTAGCTGTAAGTAATATTTGTTCGTTAATTATAGTGAAATTAAAGAGAGTTTTCAATTTGCCTATATTTCAATTTACTTCAAAATCAGTGAAATGCAGCTCTTTATGCCTTGCAATAAGTAAAGTGAGATTGTACTTTAATGCACAATCTGTTGCTTTAATAGAAGAAGAAAAAAGAGAATATGTGCCAATGATAGGGAAACCCATTTTCCTATAATAAATGACTTTACCGACACTGATGAATTTGTTTCCATGTTCTCTGTCCGTGCAGCGAGTGCAGAGGGTGGTTCCACCTTCTCTGTCCGAGAAGAGGGTGCAGTGGGTGGTTCCACCTTCTCTGTCCGAGCAGCGAGTGCAGTGGGTGGTTCCGAAGGACAAGAATTACGAATTCACTGCATTCGAGCTCTTCCAAGAGGAGCATAAAGGTCAACTCAAGTTGGCGCAAGAATGGATCGAGAAAACCTCTCAGTCATGCTCAGCAGTAGCCGTTCTTTTGGCCACCGTTGTCTTTGCTGCCGCTTACACTATACCTGGAGGTTCTGACGATCGTGGCTTTCCCATTTTCCTTCACAATCGTTTCTTCATAGCTTTCACTGTCTTGGATGTTACCGCCTTAGCGAGCTCCTTGACCTCAGTTGTGATGTTCCTTTCTATCCTCACCACTCCTTTTGAATGCGAGAAATTCTATCACAATATTCCTCGGAAACTTATATGGGGCTTTACTTTGCTCTTCTTCTCAGTGATGACAACCATGCTTGCTTTTTCTTGCACTCTTCTTTTAGTCGTTCGCTTGAAGAAGCAATGGACCAGAGGTCTGATGTCCATGGCTGCTTTCCTTCCCGTGTCAGTATTTGCAGTAATGCAGTTCCCTTTATATGTCGCCTTTATGACTACTATGAAGGACTTCTATAAGGAAGTCGTGAAGTCTCTACCTTGGTTCCACCTCCCTTTCCGCTCCCATTTCAGGCAAGGGAAGGCCAGAAGAAGATGATTGGCATTTTGAAAAAGTACCTGTTTGCTTCAATATGTGTCTGGAGACCTACCATCGCCTTCAGTTAAGTATTTACTTGTTTTTTCCTTGTAACAAACCCTTCTTTACGGGAGTCAGTCAGTGCCTCTGTCATTTTCTCTTATGATCAGGACACTAAATGAAAAATAAAATATTTGTGATCGAATCTGAAGCAGGGCAGAATCATTCTGGCAATGAGAAATTCCATCATTGATTATCTTAATCACCATCATTATATATTTAAGGTGTTTTGGAGATTTCTCGGCAACCACCACTTAGTTTTTGTTTTGAGAGTTTTCGTGAATTAATAAATCATGCTGTCCCTGTTATCTTACGTGTCACATTCTCTCTCTGTTCTTTTTCTTCTTCCCCAAGTGATAAAG
>Ga0307511_10003890_pt1 | contig 15252 bp, 12 predicted proteins | sample 13_EM_MG_FD_200266 | JGI IMG/M metagenome (GOLD analysis project Ga0307511, IMG submission 200266) | Populus trichocarpa ectomycorrhiza microbial communities from riparian zone in the Pacific Northwest, United States - 13_EM | ecosystem: Host-associated > Plants > Roots > Unclassified | place... | reverse complement strand
ACATCAGCGAACAAGTCGCCTTCGAGTGGCAGGGCACCCTGCGCGTGAGCCATGACCTGCGCAAGTTACGCTTTGCACTCGTGGGCAAAGCCCTACGCGACATGGAGGTATGTCGGCTCGGATTGGTGATTCTCCATCCGGTCAACTCGATGGTCGGCTCGCAGCTGGCGGCGATAGGTCCGCAGGCGGACCAACACCTTACAGTAACGGATACAATTTTTTCCCAACCCATTGTCGATGGAATCCCGCTGGCGATGACCGAGCCCTTCTCGGAACTCGTCATCGAGCGCGCGGATTTCGGCACCCTCACGCTCCGATTCGAAGGCGAACTGTTCGAGCTCGAGGACCAGCGTAACTGGGGCGACGCCTCCTTCAAATCCTATTGCACTCCGCTACGGCTGGGATTTCCGCGGACCGTGAAAGCTGGCGCGTCGATTGCACATAGCGTAGAAGTCCGCTTCGATCCAGCATCGAGGCGCGAGACGTCACATGTCACGGCATCCCCTCGAGCGGAAATCGGAGTGTTTCCCACATTGGGCCGTGAGCGGCGTCTGCTTTCAACGCCCGTGCGTTCGCACAAAGAGCCTGCTTGGCATCATGTCCATTTCCAAATAGCGGAACAGACGGACACGGCGATACTCCGGTCGCTATTGGAATCGGTATCGCCCAAGATCCAGATCGGCGTCGCAGCCGATCTGGCATCCACGGCCGAGGTGTTGGATCTCCTGTGCAGGCATAGGGAGCGCGTTTCGCGAGTGATTCTCTCCGGTCCGGGCACCTCGCTGCCGCCGGCGGCGGAGGTCGAACGCTGGCGCCGGCATTTCGAAGCAGCAACCGGCTCACCGTACACTCCACTTTTGGCCGGAACCGGAGGCTATTACGTCGAATTCAACAGGGCGATGGCGTTCGATGTGCCGGCCTCTGGGCTAGCCTTTCCCTTGACGGCGACCGTACATTCCGACGACGACGCGACAATTGCCGATAACGTGGCGGCGATCCGCGATATGGCCGAGACAGCGCGCCGTTTGACGAAGCTCTCCGAAATCGTGGTGTCACCCCTGGCGCTCTACCACCCCCCATCCGGCATACCGCGGAATTTTCCTGTGAATCTGATCCGACCTTGGCTTGCCGCCACGCTGATCCATGCCGCGCTGGCGCGGGTCGCATCCATCACACTGGCCGGGGACGTGCTCGAAGCTATCGACTCCAACGGGCCTGGCACGTCGCAATTCACTTCCCGCTTGATCGAGTGTGCGGGACGCGAGGTGATCTCGCTCGAAACGACGCGGCCTTCCCGTTTGTACGCCGCGGCATTCAGATTGGCAGGGGGGCGCCGCGACCGAATCCTCGCGGCTAATCTCGATTCACACTCCGCAGCAATCTCGTTGGCTCCGATTGGGCTGAGGGCAGCGAGCGCAACAGACGCGGTAACAGCCGCCTCCATTGCGGTGAACGAGCGAGACGTCGAAATTCCGGGACTCGCAACACTATGGATTGAGCTGTGCTGACCCTTCGACAGTCTTGATCTTGGGCCACATTGGTATACCATCATACCGCCATGCGTAGGATATCGAGCAGATGATCAAACGCACCAGCCTCGTATGGAAACGCCCTAGTTTGAGCGATGCCGAGTTTCGCCGCATCTGGCTCGGTGAGCATGTTGAATATGCGAAGCAACTTCCGGGAGTACGGGAGTACACCATCGATTTTATTTCCGATGCGTCAGGTCAGGTACCGTCTGCGATTGCCACTCTGCGCTTCGATTCCCTCGAGGCGCTCGAGGCAGCTTTCAGCATTCCGCATCTGAAGGAAAACCTGCTACGCACCCGTGAGCAGTTCGCGGAAGCCGTGCAGGTGGTGATAGTGGATGAGTGCATCGTAGTGCCCCGGAGCGAGGGAGACGGCAAATGAGTGGCAACGACCCTCGCACCCGCAGCCGTGCGTTGCTGGATGGCCCGCACCGCGCCGGCGCGCGCGCCATGTTGCGCGCTTTCGGTCTGACCGATGACGACTTTCGCAAGCCGCAAATCGGCGTTGGCGCCACGTGGAATAAGGTGACCCCGTGCAATGCGGGCCTCGACACTTTGCGCAGGGCGGCTGCGCAGCATCTCAACGATAAAGGGGTAGTCGCCTACGAGTTCGACACCATTGCGGTGTCGGATGGCATATCGATGGGGAGCGCCGGCATGCGCGCCTCGCTCGTTTCGCGCGACTGGATCGCCGACTCCGTGGAGCTCGTGATGCGGGCGCAGTGCTACGATGGTTTGTTAGGCATCGCCGGCTGCGACAAATCGATTCCCGGGATGCTCCTCGCCATCGTGCGGCTCGATGTTCCGGCAGTATTCGCCTACGGTGGCTCGCTGGCGCCAGGCCGCGTCGAGAATCGTGACATCTCGCTGCAAGATGTATACGAGGCTATTGGGGCACATGCGCAGGGGCTGATCAGCAATGAGCAGCTCGAAGCCGTCGAAAGAGCCGCTTGTCCGGGTATTGGCACCTGCGCCGGCATGTTCTCGGCCAACACAATGGCGTCAGTCGCCGAAGCGCTCGGTCTGACCGTACTCGGAATGGCGGCACCACCCGCCGCGGCGGCCGACCGCCTAAGAGTGTTGCATGAAGCCGCCGACGCGTTGCTACACGCGGTGCGTGACGGGATTCGTCCCTCGGCTGTGCTAACACGCAAGTCGCTGGAGAACGCCACTGCGGTCGCATCTTCACTGGGCGGTTCAACCAACGCATGCCTGCACCTGCTTGCCATCGCAGCGGAGGCAAAAATCGAATTCACCCTTGCGGACATCGACACCATCAGCCGTCGCACGCCGCAGCTCGCGGACATGAAGCCGGCAGGTCGCTTCATGATGCGGGAGTTGCATTTAGCTGGTGGCGTACCGGCAGTTATGCGCGAGTTGCTCTCCGCAGGGCTGCTGCACGGGGAAGCGATGACCATTTCGGGACGGACCATTGACGAAGAGATTGCGTCGTTTCCTTCGGGCCAGTCTCATCCGGTCTTGCGCACGATCGCCCACCCGGTGAAGGCCCGAGGCGGTTACGCAATCGTCAGCGGCTCGCTCGCACCAGACGGCGCGGTAACCAAGATCGCGAATGAGGGGCGCATGTATCACAAAGGCCCAGCTCGCTGCTTCGACTCCGAACAGGAGGGCGCTAACGCCGTCTACAGCGGAAAGATCACCCCCGGCGACGTGCTCGTGCTGCGTTATGAAGGACCCGTCGGCGGTCCTGGGATGCCAGAGATGACCGCCCTAACCGGGGCCATAGTCGGCACGGGACTCGGCGCAGAAGTTGCTGTGGTCACCGATGGCCGCTTTGGGGGCGGCACTAAAGGTTTGTGCATCGGCCACGTGGCTCCGGAGGCGGCAATCGGTGGTCCGCTAGCGCTAGTACGTGACGGTGACATCATTGAGATCGACATCGAGAAGGGGCGTCTGCACGTGGAGGTCTCGCCGGAAGATCTGCAAACACGTCGCGCCAGCTTTCGCGCTCCGGCACCGAGACACGCGGACGGCGTGCTCGCCAAATACGCCAAGCTGGTTACCTCCGCTTCCAAGGGCGCTCGTTGTGTTCCCTGAAAGCTCGGAACGGACGCGCTCCGAATCGGCACTCTCGCTTCGAGATTTTTCAACCAAGATGAAGCTGCTACGTTATGGTCTTAGCCCGCGCATTTCGCCGAAGTGCAGCGGCATCCGCGATCACGGCGAGCTTCAGCTCCGTTTGCGCTAGGTCAAGCAAGTATGTCGCGAAGCAGCATCCAACCGGCCCGGCCCCTTTCATAGCCCTTTCCTACCTGACACATGAGCCCGAGATCTGCCTGGGCCCAACCAGATTGAATTTCCGGTATGACGTCCATCTTGCCCTCTGTTAAGAATCGATGTTACCGTTAGGTTTGTCTTGAATCGAGCAAAGAGATTGAGTAGCGGCTAACGAATGCCGCGCTGCGTCAGCGAGTGCACGCTGATAATTATCAGGATGCGCAGTTCTAGGCGTGCGATTGGAGGTCGCGCGTCGAGCGTTCGTTAGCCACACACGGTGAATCTGAATTATGAGTTTGTCGCTGTCCGAGGATCGGGGGAATCGGACAGGCCGGATACTCCCTTTCCGCTTGGGCGCCCTCGCGCGTGACCCGTTCGTGCATTTCGCGCTGCTCGGGGCAGCAATGTTCGGCGTCAATCACTATCTCGAAGAGCGAGCTCGCGTTACGCGGATCACGATCACATCGGAGCAGCTCCGTAGGATCGCGGACAAGTATTTCCTTCAGTATGGCGGTTTGCCGTCACAGCAGCAATTGAGTGGACTAGCGGACAACTTCGTCAAGGAGGAAATCTTCTATCGGGAGGCCCTGAGACTCGGCCTTGATGTAGGCGATGAGATCATCCGGCGCCGTCTGGTGCAGAAGTACGAGTTTCTGCAACAGGATCTCGCCACACCCGCGGAGCCGACGGAATCGCAGCTCCGGACGTATTATCGCCAGCACCCGGACAAGTACCTCCGCCCTGAGACAGTTACGTTCAGACACATCTATTTTTCGACAGATCTTCGCGGAGAAAACGGTGCCCGGGAAGCAACGCAAGAACTGGCATCAAACCTCAATCTCCGTCGTGTCTCTCGGGCAGTCGAGGACGGCGATCGATTCGCCGGAATGTCCTATTTCGCAGCGGTCTCCCGCGAAGAACTGGGACGTGTGTTCGGGAAGGATGGGCTCGCGGAAGTCATTTTTAAGGTAGCACCCCAGCAATGGTCGGCGCCGCTGCGGTCGGGATTCGGGTGGCATACAGTCTACATCTCCGCGCGGCAGCCCAGCCGAGAGGCTCCATTCGACGAGGTCCGTCAGCACGTTCGCCTCGACTATCTCGATTCTGAGCGGAATCAGCGCAACGCTGAGGCTTTCGCGAAGCTGCGCGAGAGTTTCAAAATCATTCGTGAGTAAGTCGAATGAAGCGCCCGCTTCGGGTATTGGTGCTGCTGTTCGGGATCACCCCGCTCCTCGGCAGTGAATCGGTTGCGCACGAGGTTCGACCGGCCTATCTCGAAATTGATGAGACCCTGCCTAATCGCTTCAACATCTTGTGGAAGCAGCCCAGCGACGGGCTGGTGGCACTTCACCTTGAACCGAAACTGTCGAATGAGTTGCTCGATACCCCCCCGGAGGAAGAGTACATAGCCAACAGCTTCGTCATCCGTCGCTGGAAGGAACGCAGTCTTGCACGCAGTGCATTCGATGGTGCGACCTTGCACATCGAAGGCCTCGAGCACACGATGACCGATGCCCTGGTGAACATTAGCTTTGTTAGCGGCCAGCAGATCCAGATGCTGCTCAGGCCCGACAATCCCGCGTTGGTCATTCATCTCACCAGTACCGGCAAGGTGCCCGTGCCGGCCTATCTGACGCTTGGGATCGAGCACATCTTGACCGGTTTCGATCACCTGAGCTTTGTACTGTGTCTAGCGATGCTGGTGCGTGGGCGCGTGCGCTTGGTCAAGACCATCACCGCTTTCACGCTTGCGCACAGCGTTACGCTGGCCGCTTCGGCCCTAGGATACGTGCATGTCAGCGCGCCGCTTATCGAGTCGCTGGTCGCGCTGAGCATCGTCTTCGTGGCAGTGGAACTCACCCGGTCGTGGCAAGGCCACCAGAGCTTCACTATACAATTTCCCTGGCTGATTGCCTTTACCTTCGGGCTCCTCCATGGATTCGCGTTCGCCGGATCGCTGGCCAATATCGGTCTGCCACTCTACAACATCCCGGGCGCGCTGTTGCTCTTCAATTGCGGTGTCGAGGTCGGCCAGATGCTGTTTGTCGGCGTGGTCCTCGCCGCCATCGTGATTCTCAAGCAATTGCGTTGGGCGGCCTTGAGAACCTCGGGCAGATGGTTTGTTTCCTACGGGATCGGCGCGCTCGCCTCCTATTGGATGTTCGAGCGCGCCAGCATACTCATCCGATGATAAGTTGATCCGATAGCACGCCTCGAAACAGGTGTACTTTTTTTTCACACTTCCAATACCGAGACATAGCATGCAGCCGCATCGACTCTTCCTAGCAGTCACCGGAGCCACCCTGGCTCATTTTGCCATCGACGGTGCCGTCATCGCTCACAACCCCGACCTCGTACCTGGGATTCCGGTCAATGCTGAACGAGAGGCATACTATGGGGACTTGCATCTGCACACGAGTTACTCTTTCGATGCCTATGCTGCCACAAATATTACTCCCGACGAAGCTTACCGTTTTGCGCGCGGGGAGTCTGTCAACTTCGTCGGTGAAAAGGTGAAACGCTCCACGGTGCCGCTGGATTTCCTTGCGGTGACGGACCATTCGGAGAACATCGGTGTCCTTAACACACTCGATAGTCCTAGCAGCCTACTTTCCCAGAGTGAGTTTGGGCGGCAGGTGCACAAGGAAGGCATGAAAGCCGTGGGTAAAATCATCGTGCAGCTGTTCGATGGAGTTAAGCACTTGTCGACAGTGGCTGATGTCAAAATCGAAGCCGTGAACATGACAGCGCGAACCGCGTGGCAGCATGAGATTGAAGCGGCCAATCGTAATTACCAGCCTGGGCAGTTCACGACGTTTATCGCATACGAGTGGACGTCGCAGCGCGGGATGCAAAACCTTCATCGCAACGTGATCTTCCGTGGCGACAAGGCGCCGAATCCCTTCTCCTCTGCGGACTCGGTCAGGCCGGAGGATCTTTGGAGCTTTCTTGACGGGATCCGCAAGCAAGGCTACGAAGCGTTGGCAATTCCGCATAACGCGAATGCTAGCAATGGCTTGATGTTCGACTGGATCGATAGCCGTGGCAAGCTCATCGATCAAGCCTACGCCGAGCAACGTGCGGCCAATGAACCGCTCGTCGAAATTGTGCAGATGAAAGGCCAGTCCGAAACTCATCCCGTACTCTCTGCGAACGATGAGTTCTCTCATTTTGAGATCATGGATTTCGAGAGAGCCTTTCGCAAAGACAACTCTTCGAGGCTGGGTGGGAGCTATGTACGAGACGGACTTGGACGGGGAATGGAGATCGCCCAGCGTGCTGGGGGCGTCAATCCATTCAAATATGGATTCGTCGGAGCAAGCGACATTCATTCTGGGCTCAGCGAATCATCGGAAAACGCGGCAGCCGAAGTCTCTATCAAAACATCGGTCCGGCAATTGACCGAGCGCGAGAAGGCGGTGTCAGAAGGATGGGAAGAGCAGCTCACGGCCATCTTACCGTCCAAGACCGCTACCTTCATCATGCCATATGAGGTCGGTTCCCCAGGCCTTACGGGAGTATGGGCGGAGCAGAATACGCGGGAGTCGATTTTTGCAGCACTGCGGCGTCGAGAAACGTTTGCGACCTCTGGCACGCGCTTGAAATTCCGCTTCTTCGGCGGTTGGGAGTACGGCAGCAGTCTGCTCAAAGACAATGAGTGGGTAAAAGCGGCTTATCGCGATGGCGTGCCAATGGGAGGGGATCTGCCCGCCCAACCGGTGGGAAAGAGAGCGCCGATATTCGCTATCTGGGCGAAGAAGGACCCTAGCGGCGCGAACCTCGATCGGCTGCAGGTCGTGAAGGTGTGGCTCGAGAATGGCAAGCACGTTGAGGCGGTCTACGACGTCGCGCTTTCAAATGGGCGCCGCGTGGATCCTAGTAGCGGCAAGACACCCGTGGTTGGCAACACCGTGGACCTCCGGACTGCGACCTACGCCAATACGATCGGCGCGACAGAGTTGTCGGTCATGTGGCAGGACCCGCATTTCGACCCGATGACTTCTGCCGTGTATTATCTGCGGGTGCTCGAGATTCCCACTCCGCGCTACTCGACGATTGTAGCGGTCAAACGCGGGCAGCCCCTGCCTACCGGGGTCGCAGCAACAATCCAAGAGCGCGGTTGGTCATCGCCAATTTGGTATACACCGCCGCCGAAGTGACTCCCTTGGAGCACCTCGGCCCCCGTAGATGATTCCGGATTGAGTCATCTTGCATGTCGAACGCTCGATTGGCGCCCCCAGAAGCCCTGACAGGTTGTCCCCGCCCACGACGCACCCACGCAATTCTGACATCGACCTACTCAGTTACAACGACCAGTCTAGAGTCGAGCCGACGAGACGGTCCGTACGCTCGATCAAACCCTCGAAAGCCACACTCATCAGCTGATCACTTTCGGCCTCAAACTGAGGCTTATTCACCTCAATTCGATTCTTGATGTCAAAGTTGAAGTGGCGTGCCGGAGCGGGATCGAGATCAAGAAAGCGCAGGATGCGCTCCGTCGTTGCGATCGGTTCTTTGGATAACTCACCTAAGGTGGTTATATGAAACCGTTCGCGGTCGAATGCTGTGAAGTAGCGTGCCAATTGCTCATCATAGAGGGATGAACGGGTGTACTGGTAGTTCCAGAAGTCAAATCTGCAAGATGCAAAGAAGTCGTGTGACACACGACGGCTTGCTTCCGCCTTCAATGCTTCGGCGAAATCCGTAATGTCTTCCCCTCCAAGATACCGCATTAAGCGATAAAGCGAATACGCGCGCGCCTTGGGATGCCGCAACATGACGATGAACCGCGCGTCGGGAAACAGGCTGCGCAGCACGGAAGGCGTCCGAGGACTGGCGAGGTAGTTTGCTGAGGCATCCAGTCGATAGCGCTTGGGGCTTGCGAACAGTTGGAAATATGCGAACGGACTTGCGATAACTTGATAAGGCCAATTGAAGTAAGTGGGCTCTTTTATAAGGCTGGCATGAATATCCGGATGCTGCCCTAGTATAGCGTGCAGGCTGGTTGTTCCGCACCTTGCGGCGCCTGGGATAAAGAGGTTAGGTGCCATCTGCTCCATGCCAAGATCCCTGAAATCCGATCTGATCAGTTTCCGTAGGTCACTTCGGCCCACTTATTCGAATTGCAAGATGAACGCTTACACGCGCCCCATTGGCGCATTCGCCAACGTCTAACTGGGAGACAGCGCGTGAAACGCCAATTGGCTTTCCTGGCCGTTTAAGTGTTAGAACCACCGCTGCCTCAAACAGCAATTGACAGACAGCGATCAAGCTCCGTCTTCTAACATCAAAGCATCCACTATTCCCGTAGTCAAGTTTCATTTTCGCAACGCAGCCTATGTAACGGCGATGAGCTGGGGAATTCCGTTGAAATAATCATGCTGTTCCTCCGATGAGAGGCCGCTGGATCTCATCGCCGTTACACGCAGCGACAGACCGCTGGCCCCGGGCAGATCCAAGTTGAATCGTGCTAAGCGCTCCGGTAGCTGTCTCTGAAACTACTTTGCGTCCGGCTGATACTGGAAATTCACCACGAAGTCGTCGACGAAGCGGGCAAGGTACACTTCCCCTGCCCCTGTCTCGCTCGGACCTACCTCTCACCTTGCGGTGAAGGACAGACATGCCCTCCCAGATGGCTGGCCCACCGTCTTCAGTACGCGCCGTAGTCGAACACCCAACCGGTTGCGCCGCTGATTGACCGCTTTTGCGCGAACGACGCTACTGCCTTCCAGCTCAATGACGCCTTGGGCACCAGAAACTTCGGAACTACGAGGCTGCATTCCCACTGCCCACAATCTCGTATCTACATATCGCCGTCGTGGTTACCCACGCCGTCGCAAGACTCGCTTCCGGCCTGCAGGGCTTCGCTTTCGCCGGGCAAGATTCGCACCCGCTGGACGGTTCTCTAAATTTCTGGACGTAGCGAACACGTCCTTCCCTTCAGACCAGCCTCTCCTGCTCACTTCCATTGAAAGCCCTCATCCGTGGGAGAATCAAATCGCGCTGGCTCGGGAGTGAAGTCCGTGACTGGAGTGAGCTATACCCAAACACAATCCGTGCGTCAAGATCGATGGCTCCTGTCACCGCCGAAAATGGAAACATAACAGACCGTTGCCGCACGCAAATCGTGCGGCCAAGTTTTTTAGACTCGGAAAGCGTGCGAGCTGATATCCGACATCAATGCCGGTGCGAGGAGATACCAAACTGCTGGCACGGAAGAGGAATAGAACGATTTCCGACGCACTGAAAGCGTGCGAAACGGTGCTCTATTGTTCGAGCGTCAACAAGTGCTTTGTCATGACGTATCGTGAACCAATCTGGCTATTACTGCGAGCAAGCGAATGATTGCGGCGTAAAAAGACGACGAGTGAAATCGGCTGGAGTTGCCTCGTAGTTGCCATGGCCCGCTGTGTTTAGTTGATATACTCTGAAGTATCGTAGAGAACGGTTCGCTCGTTGACACGTCGATGATGTTCAGGGTAGACCTTGAAGGCATAGTTCAGTTCGAAATGCGTGCAATATTGGATTCAACCATGGACGGACATCTCGATGAACGCAAAGGCAGATACATCGGCTAGCCGGAGCGGGTCCGAACGGCGATATCCAGAGGTTCTGGATGATTACTGGAAAGTGATTGCTGTCGGTTGTACGGCAGAACGCCACCGCAACTCAGATGATTACCACCAGCGCACCCGCCCCCCCGGCAATCGCGAGTCGCCAAGGACGGTGCGATCATCGGCGGGATTCATCTCGGAGCAACATCGGCCATCCGTTCTGACATGACTGCCAATCTAAATTCCACATGATCTTCAAAGGCATCGTCTTAGCAGGCGGATCCGGTACGCGATTACACCCGGTAACGCTCAGCATCAGCAAACAGCTGCTGCCCGTGTACGACAAGCCGATGATCTACTATCCGCTTTCGACGCTCATGCTCTCTGGTATTCGCAACATCCTCTTGGTCTCGACTCCCAAGGACTTGCCACAATATGAGCGACTTCTCGGCGACGGCAGCAAATGGGGCATCTCCCTAGCCTACGCCGAACAGCCCCGCCCGGAAGGCCTTGCTCAGGCATTCATCATTGGCCGCCACTTCGTAGGCAACGACCGCGTCGCTCTCGTCCTCGGAGACAACATCTTCTACGGTCACGGCCTTTCCGAACAGTTGCGCGCCGCCGCCGAGCATAGCGAAGGAGCCACGGTCTTCGCATACCGTGTCCGTGACCCGGAACGCTATGGCGTGGTGCAATTCGATGAGCAAGGCAACGCGCTCAACATCGAGGAGAAGCCAGTGCATCCAAAGTCGCACTTCGCGGTCACTGGGCTGTATTTCTATAGTAACCATGTTCTGGACATTGCAGCGTCTTTGAAGCCATCCGCGCGTGGCGAACTCGAGATCACCGACGTGAATCGCATGTACCTCGCGCGAGGCGCCCTCCGAGTCGAGATCCTCGGACGTGGCGCAGCCTGGTTGGATACTGGTACCCACGAGTCGCTTCTTCAAGCAGCCACGTTCATCGAGGCGATCGAGACTCGTCAAGGACTGAAGGTCTACTGCCCCGAGGAGATCGCATTCCGGTCCGGCTACATCGACGCCGAGCAGCTTGCGCGTCTTGCCCGTCCGCTCGCCAAAACCGGGTACGGGGCGTATTTACTCGAGATCGCGCAGGGACGTGCTTGAGCATCATGGAGTTCGAACCCACCGAAATCCCCGATGTCGTCTTGATCCGTCCCAAGCAACGACTTTCAGCGGCGGTGACACCCGTCGTCAGCGGCCAATCACCAAGATCGGAAACGGCCGCACGCCCGGAGCACCAGGGGACACCTTCAAACCCTGCCGTCGGAGTCGAACAAAGGTTCACTGAATCGCCGCTGCTGATCCTGAGTGATGAAGTCGGAATGAATGGCGAGCGGGAACTCACCTCAGAAAAGGAGTTCGCACTGTATTTGCGCTTCTTAAACTACGAGAAGACTCTCCCGCAGTGTCCGTCTGTCGACCAGCTCCTACGGATAGGAGATTTCGTGATAAGGACTCAAAAGTCAGACACTTCGAACAGTTGGCACGCAGCGTCCGTTGCCCCGATACCCGCGGCATCCACTAAGCACCACCCGAGGATCCCACTCGATGTGAGTGACTGCGGGATCCTCAGGAGTTGACGGCGGTGGTATCACGTCGTGTCAAGTGGTCTAGATGAGGAGGAGCGACATTGCCGTCCAATATAGCAGACACAAATTGCATGTCGGCCGCGAGTAAGTGCCTAGTGCCCGACCTACCCTCAGCGGATGACGTGCTGCCCTATTTACGGCGCATTGACAGAATGCGTTGGTACTCGAATTTTGGCCCCTTGGTCTGTGAATTTGAGGAGGGGCTACAGCGTCTGCTGTCCGAGAAAGATGACCGCCCGCAGGCCGGACGCATCCATGTCGCCACACTGGTGTCGGGTCACTGCGCACTGTATGTCGGACTACGACTTGCCGGAATCGGTCGCGGTAAAACAGTTCTCTTGCCCGCCGTCACCTTCCCCTCATGCCCTTTGGCCGTACTGCATTCCGGCGCCGCGGTAGTGTTAGCCGATATCGATCCCATCGCTTGGACTCTAACCCCTCAGATCGCCCGCGCTGCCGCCGAGCGCACACAGATAGATGCCGTCATGCCGGTCGCCATATACGGCGTGCCACTGCCGACTTCCGAGTGGGACGAGTTTAGCTTCGATACCGGCATTCCTGTCCTCATCGACGCCGCCGCCGCAATTGACGCGCAGTTTCCTCCCGGACGCGGCCTTGTAGCTTACAGCCTCCACGCAACAAAACCGTTGGGAATTGGTGAAGGCGGCGTTCTAGCAGGACGTGATCCCGACATCATCGCAAGGGCTAGGCAATACACGAACTTCGGCATGATCAATCGAGTGACCCTTACGGACGGGACTAATGCGAAGATGAGCGAGTACCACGCTGCGGTTGGGCTCGCTCAGCTCAACCGTTGGACTGCCGCAAAAAAGAAACGAAATATGCTGCTGCAAGTTTATGTTCGACATCTTGAACCGCTCCTGGGATATGCTTCGCTTCAACCATCGATCCAGACAGCAGTGGCGTCACACTTGATGCTTCTACTGAAACAGCCGATTGCGGAGGCGGTACTTGCACTCGGAAGAGAGGCAGGCATCGGCTTTCATCGGCCGTACCTGCCACCACTTTACCGCCATCCCCATTTTGAGCAATTGCCCTTGGTTGACAGCCACGGAGTCGAGTTACCTCCTGAAGCGGATGTTGATAAAAAATGGGCGCAAATGCCCAACTGCGAGAGACTTAGGGAGTGTCTTGTCGGCCTGCCGTTTCATCCGTTCATGGATGAAACAGATGTCAACTACGTGGTCAACACGTTGCGTATCCAGTTGTTCAGACTCTTCGGTAATTCGTAGCCTCTCTCATTGGATAAAGCCCATGCCCAAACCTCACATTGCTTTTTTCAATTTTCCCGCCCCTCCCCACGTAAATCCGACGCTATCGGTTGTCTCTACATTGGTTCGGCGAGGCTATCGGATTTCCTACGTTACCTCGAGCAGATTTGAGCCAATAATATCTGAGCTCGGAGCCGAATGCGTGCTATGCACAGGATTTCCCGCAGCAGCTGACTTCAAACCCGACCCTGACTGGCCCAAATGGCTCACATGGGACGACATAGGCCGTAAGCGACCCTTTGTTGAAATAGCTGTTCGTACCTTGTCTGAAGTGACCAAGCACTACGAAGAAGATCGGCCGGATCTCGTTCTTTATGACAGTCTAGTTTTCGGCGGGCGTGTGCTAGCCGAGCAATGGCGTATTCCCGCTATTCAAACGACACCCATATTTGCGTTCCGTGATGTATATTTTACAAGGAAAAATGGTGTCTGCTATACCCCTCAGGGGTTCGTTGAGTTCGGCGAAAAGCTGGATGCCTTCTTCCTAGATCACGGCATCCCTGAGAAAAATAACTTATTTCACAAAGAAAGATTGAATATCCACTTCTTTCCGAGAGCTTTCCAGTTCAACGCCGAAGCGTTCGATGAGCGTTTCTTCTTCGCCGGAGGTTGTATCGCCGAGCGACCGACACAGGGCGTATGGAAAAGAAAATCAACTGATGGAAAACCAATTATATTAGTTTCTGCGTCAACTACCGGCTCTGACGGCCCCGAGTATTTTAGAATGTTTGTCGAGGCCCTTAAGGATCTGCCGTGGAGTGTGGTTATAGCAACAGGGGAAATAACAGAGTTTTCGACGTTTGACTGCATGCCGGAAAACGTGGAGGTGCATCAGTACCTACCGTATCCGATGATACTGCCACACGCTTGTTTGAATATCTGTCACGGCGGCACCAATACTATCGTCGAATCTATGTACCATGGTGTCCCTCTGATTTGCATCTCGCGGTCGGCGGAATCAGCAGAGTATTCGAAGCGCGTTGAAGAGTTGGGCGTGGGGATACATATTACGCAGCCTGAGATTACCGCGGAACTGATAAGGAACGCAGTATTAGAGGTGACGAAAGACACTTCAATGCTCAAGAGAGTTAAAGAAATGCAACAGACCATCCGGAGGGAGAAGGGAGGGGCTAAAGACGTTGCAGACCAAGTGGAACTCATGCTCAGCCGGCACTGAGCATCTCGTGGAGCGTGCGAGCGGTCCACCTCAAGGCCCCGCCCGCGGTGAGCCCACCTCCTCATTGACTGCACTCGTGCAGGATAGGCCTGGACAGGGAGCATAGGAATGAAAAGGAACTTTCATAGCGGTGCAAATCCAAAAATAAAAAAACCAGCGAGAAAGATACTGGTGGTTTCAGAGGACCACGAATTGATTCGATTTTCTAATCAATGGCTCGAAGCGAATCAATGTGAACATCAGCGTCGAGTCGATTTTCGATACACGTCAAAGAACGTAGATCCAAAACAGATGATTGCAATGCGTGCAACGAAAATAGATCTCAAGAATGATGGAACGATTGAGGCGATATTATCCGAATATGATCTGGTGCTGAGCTTTCATTGCCAGCAGATATTCCCCAGAAGTCTTGTCGAAAATGTCTGCTGTATAAACGTCCATCCGGGCTTCAACCCATACAATCGCGGTTGGGCTCCACATGCTTTTTCAATTTTAAATGGACTCCCAGCCGGTGCGACAATTCACCTCATGGATCACGAAATCGATCACGGCGATATAATTGCGCAACAAACCGTTCAAGTGGATGTTTTCGACACGTCGTTAGATGTCTTAAACAAAACAATGGAGGCGGAGAAGGAACTCTTGCGTAAAAATCTACACAACATTATAGAAGGAAATTTTGAGTATTTCTCTCCTCCATTTACGGGGAATTATAACAGCATTGGCGATTACGAAGCGTTGTGTAAACTCGATTTGACTAATATTGGGTCGTTGAAAGAGCATATAACTCTATTGCGTGCAACTACACACGCTCCTTACAGCGGCGGTCACTATTATTCAGAAAACGGGG
>Ga0307511_10003888_pt1 | contig 15253 bp, 12 predicted proteins | sample 13_EM_MG_FD_200266 | JGI IMG/M metagenome (GOLD analysis project Ga0307511, IMG submission 200266) | Populus trichocarpa ectomycorrhiza microbial communities from riparian zone in the Pacific Northwest, United States - 13_EM | ecosystem: Host-associated > Plants > Roots > Unclassified | place... | reverse complement strand
CGCCATGCTGAGCGTCCCGGCCTCGTGCGTGCTCAACACCTCGCCACGCGGGGCCGTGACGCTGGCGGCCAGTTCGCGCAGGATGTCCGCCGCCCGTGCCACGTTGAATCGGGCATTAGCCGGCAGGGCACCGGTCTCGACCGCCATCATCGCCACTGCCTCGTCACGCCGCCGCTCGAACTCGTCGGCCGCGGCAAGGAAGATCCGGCGGCGGACGTACGGGTCCAGCTCGGCCCAGGCCTCGAACTGCGCCTGGGCCGCGTCGACGGCGGCGGTCACATCCTCGACCTCGGCCGCCGCCACCGTGGCGACAACGTCACCGGTGTGCGGATTGCGGTCCGCGGTGGTGCGTCCCTTGGCGGCGGGTGTGTTCTTGCCGCCGATCAGCAGTTCCCGTGCGATAGTCATGTTCCGCTCTCTCCGGTCGCTCACAGGAAGTTGTTCGGCCAGATCATGGTCCGCCACATGTGCGCGACCGGGGAGCCGTCGAAGCCGAGGCCCTCCGCCGGCTGCTTGAAGTTGCGGCCGACGACGTCCTCGAACTCCTCGTACTCGACCTTGACGTTCGGGTCGAAGGAGTAGAGGTCGTTGATCGTCAGCAGCCGGGAGGTCATGTACCAGCGGTGCTTGCGGGCTTCCTCGTGCTCGCGCCGGATGTACTCGGGCGGCTGGTAGTCCGCGCCGAACAGGCGGATGTAGTTCTCGGGATAGGTGTAGCCGACCGACTCGTCGGCGTAGAACCGCAGCGCCTCGTGCTTCTCGATCGCCCACGCCACTTCCTCGCTGACGTAGGGCCGGACCAGCTGCGCGCCCCAGTAGCCGTGGTCGGCCCGGATCAGGGCGCCGACCGCGATGTCGTGCAGCAGGGCCGCCATGATCACGTTCTCGTCCATGCCGTTGAGCCGGGCGAGCCGCGCGCTCTGCAGCAGGTGCTGAGTGTCCTTGCGGTAGAAGCGCAGTCGGAAGAAGTCGGCGAGGGTGGGCTTGTCGGGCATCTTGGGTAGAGCGGGGTTGTCGCCCATCATCACCATGGTGCCGGGGGTCCTGGCCAGATCGGACAGGGTGTCGCGATGCTGGGCCGCCGGCGTGCCCATCAGGGCGATGGTCGGCGGCATCATGATCTTGCGCCGCCGGTCGACGGCGTCGTCGAGCGGCTCCCGGATCCAGTTGGTCAGGCCGGCCTCACGCAGCGCGGACGGCAGCTCGTGCACGGGCACCTGCTGCGAGGGCGCCTGTGCCGGAACGGATTCTGTCATGACTCGCCATCCCATCGACGCTTGGTTCGCTACCCCAACCAGGCTACCTACTTGGTAGGTGGAGTCAAGCAAGGCCAACCGGTCACAGCACCTTCTCAGCCAACGCGACCTTGTTCGCTACCTACCAAGTAGGTACGGTGGTGGAACCGAGTCACACCACATGGGGAGGCGCCGGCGATGAAGATCGCGCCGTACGACGAGAACGCGTACAAGATGGACCACCCGAAGGGCACGGTCGCCTTCAACTACCTGCTCATGGGCGGCGAGCCGGAAAAACTGGAGAACTTCCGCTACATCCTGGGCCGCCAGGAAGGCGACTTCCACATGCCCCGACACCGGCACACCTTCGAGCAGATCCGACTGCCGCTGGTCGGCGACATGAACCTCGGCGAACAGGGCATCCTACGCGAGGGGGAGATCGGCTACTTCCCGGAGGGCCAGACCTACGGCCCGCAGGATGACCCGCTCACCGACCCCAAGCAACTCCAACTGGTGCTCCAGTTCGGCGGCGCGTCGGGGCTGGGCATGCGCGGCGGCCGAGGCAGCGGGCCGGAGGCGCGCAAGGACGGCGTCGTGCGCCAGCGCGAGCGACGGGAGTGGACGTTCCCGCGGCCCCGCTACGCGAGCGTGCTCAAGATGAACCCGGACCGCTTCAACTGGCTCCCCGTCCCCGGGACCGAGGGCGTGGCGCGCAAGTACTTCGGCTCGTTCACCGAGCGGGCGTTCTGGATGGAGTACGTCAAGATCGACGCCGGCGCCCGGTGGACGTCCACTGTGGACGAGGGTCGGCGGCTGATCGTGGCCCTGTCCGGTCGGGCCAGCGTGGACGACACCGAGATCGGCCGCCTGGCCGCGCTCCAGGTGGAGCCGGGCGAGACGCTGGACGTCGCCGCCAGCGAGGAAATGGTGCTGTACATCGTGGGCCTGCCTCCGGTGCTGCTGCCGGAGGCCCCGTCGGACCAGTTCGACACCGTCACCAGCGATGGCGCGATCGAGTTCGAGAACCCGCGCAAGCGGGCGACCGTCTGAAGCGGGCGCGGTGAAAATCGCCGTTCGGCGGACCTATCTCGGTGACCGGCTGTGCTTTCCCGAGATCGTCCAGGGCCGCCTCATCGACATCCAGGCCGTCTACGCGCACCAGCTGGCGACCGGCGGCGTGCACCGGGAGGACGCGATCGCGCGTTCCCACCGGGAGATCGCCCCCGACCTTCCGGCGCTGTTGCAGGCCGATCCCGACCTCACCGTGGTGCGCAAGGCCCACGAGCACGCGGTGGCCACCGCGGAACTCGGCGACCTGCCGGCGGACTGCCTGTGGTCGGCCGAACCCGCCCAACTGGGGCCGCCCGTCGGCCGGCCGGGCACGGTGTGGGGCATGACCGGGAACTATCCCCGCACCAGGTCCGGTCCGGCCGACGCCCCGCCCAACCTCACCGGCTTCCTGAAGGCCGCGGGCTCGCTGGCCGGCCCGCACGACGACGTCCGCTACCCCTCGGTCAGCCAACGGGTCGATCCGGAGCTGGAGCTGGCCGTGGTGATCGGCCGCCGCGCGCGGCGGCTGAGCCCGGACAACGCGATGGGCGCGGTCGCGGGCTACGTCGCCTTCATCGACATCTCCGCGCGGGACATCGCCGAACTGGACAACCGGAAGATGGACCGGGGCAAGGGGTTCGACACCTTCGGCGTGGTCGGGCCGTGGTTCGTCACCGCGGACGAGATCCCCGACCCGCACCGGCTGGGCATCCGGTTCTCGGTGAACGGCGAGCTCCGCCAGGACGGGTCGACCGCCGAGATGTTCCACACCATCCCCGAGCAGCTGGCCTGGCTCACCTCGGCGCTCACCCTCGCGCCCGGGGACGTGCTGTCCACCGGCACCCCGCCCGGGGTCAGCAGCATCCAGCCGGGCGACGAACTGCGGGGCGAGATCGAGGGCCTCGGCGTCACCGCCAACTCCGTAACCACCTGAACCAGAAGGGACACCACCACAATGCTGTCGTTGAGCCAAGCCTCGGAGATCGTCGACGCCGCGCTGAGCCAGGCCCGCGAGCTCGACCTGCGGCCGCTGACCATCACGGTGCTCGACCCGGGCGGCCACCCCGTCGTGGTCAAGCGCGAGGACGGCGCCGGGATTCTGCGTCCGCAGATCGCGCACGCCAAGGCCTGGGGCTGCCTGGGCACCGGCCAGGGCGGCGCCGCGGGCGCCCGGCACGCCACCCGTGACCCGGCGTTCTTCGCCGCACTGGCCGCGATTTCCGAGGGCCGCATCGCGTCGTCCCGGGGCGGCGCGCTGATCCGGGACGCCGACGGGGCGCTGCTGGGCGCGATCGGGGTCAGCGGCGATCGCCCGGACAACGACCAGACGGTCGCCGTCGCGGGCGTGGAGAAGGCCGGCCTCATCGCCGACGTGGGCTGACCCGTCCGTCACGAATCCGACGTCGTATTCGATGCGAGGAATCTGGTGCCCCGTGAGCGACTCAGCCACCTCCGCGCGCTGGCCGTCCCTGGTGATCTTCCTGCTGGCCAGCTTCATGACCCTGTTCGACGTGAGCGCGGTCAACATCGCGCTGCCCTCGATGGAACACGCCCTCCAGCTGACGCCGGCCGAGATCACCTGGGCGGTCGCCGGCTACGCGCTGGCCTTCGGCCTGACCCTGGTGCCGGCCGGCCGGCTGGGTGACGAGCACGGCCGCCGCAAGCTGTTCCTGATCGGCCTGTCACTGTTCGCGGTGACCGGGGTGATCTGCGGCGCGGCGCCGAACGCGCTGGTCCTGATCATCGGCCGGCTGCTGCGCGGCGTCTCGGCCGGCATCCTCGCCCCGCAGGTGATCGGCCTGCTGCAACAGATGTATCCCCGCCGGACGCGCGGCCGGGTGTTCGGCTACTACGGCGCGACGACCGGCCTGTCCACCGCCGTCGGCCCGCTGCTGGGCGGCGTGATCCTCCAGTCGTTCGGACTGGCCGACGGCTGGCGCTGGGTCTTCTACCTCACGATTCCGGTCGTGCTGCTGGCGTTGGTCATCGGGCTCAAGGTGCTGCCGGCCGACAGCCCCGGGCACGCGCACCGGATCGACCTGGTCGGCGTGCTGCTGCTCGGCCTGGGCGTGCTGGCGATCATGCTGCCGATGTTGCAGGCGACCGGCCCGGCGGCCCGGCCGCAGTTCTGGCTGTGGGCCGTGGGCGCGGTGCTGTTGGCGCTGTTCGTGCTCTGGGAACGGCGGCTCGGCTCACGGGACGTGAAGCCCTTGGTGCACCTCAAGGTGCTGAGCATCCGCAGCTACGCCGTCGGCACCGCCACCGCCACCGCGTTCTACACCGGTTTCACCAGCATCTTCCTGGTGCTCAGCCTGTTTCTCCAGCAGGGTCTCAAGTACTCGGCGCTACAGGCGGCACTGACGACGATGGTGTTCACGCTCGTCTCGGTCTGCGCCGCCGTGATCAGCGGCCGCCTGGTGCACCGGGTCGGCCGGCCGCTGGTGGTGGCGGGCAGCGGGATCGCGGCGGCCGGGCTGGTCTGGACCGCGCTGGTCGCGGACAATTCGACCGCGGCCGACGCCCCGCTGGTCCTGGCCATTCCGCTGGCCATCGCCGGCGCGGGCTGCGGCCTGGTCATCTCCGCCAACCAGACCCTCACTCTCGTCGACATCACCCGCGCCAGCGCCGGCGTCGCGGCCGGTGTCTACGAGACCGGCGTGCGTGTCGGCACGGCCCTGGGCGCGGCCATCGCCAGCGCGCTGTTCTTCGGGACGCTGGCCACCACGCACGGCGACTACCACGCCGCGATCGCCATCGGCCTGACCAGTCCCGCCGTGATGGTCGGCATCGCCTTCCTGATCGGGGTGGTGGACCTGCTGCGTCCGACAACCACAGTGTCCACGGTGGAGCATGTGGACGCGGAGGTCGCCGGATAGTCAGCGGGCGCGGTAGCGCAGGCGCACGATCTGCGGCTGGACCACCAGCAGCGCCAGCGTGTAGTAGCTCAGCACCGGGAAGGCTGCGACCAGCACCAGGATGACAAGAAACGTCGCCGCGCTGCTGGTCGCGTCGAACCACCAGCGATCGGAGATCGCGTCCGGCGCGCGGCGCACCTCAGGGTCGTTGCGGACGATCCACAGCAGCGCGGCCAGCAGCACACTGCTGATGAACAGCGTGCCGACGTACAACACGAGCACCAGCCGGTCGCGACTGGAGTAGTTGGCGACCAGTTCGGTCGCGAAGGGCAGGAACACGACGGTGAGCACCCAGGTCAGGTTCACGATCATCAGCGCCATGCTGTAGGCCTTGACCTGTTCGAACACCCGGTAGTGCACGATCCACAGCCGCACGATCACCACGAAGCTGATCAGGAAGCTCCAGATCACCGCCTGGTTGTCCGCGAGCAGGTCCTGCACCGGCGGCATCGCACCGGCCTTCCGCGCCTCGCTGACGACGTCGACCAGGGGCAGCACCAGCAGGGTCAGCGCGATCGCGACGACCGCGTCGCTGAAGAACACCAGCCGTTCCGGGGATTTGGGCTTGTCGCTCATCGGTTCTCTTTCGGGGCGCGGGTTCTCGACCGCCACCAAGTCTTGCATGGTTAATATTAACTGGTCAACACTTCGGCCCGAACCGACCTGATGCGCCTGCCCGCGCAGGCGCATCAGGCTTGGGTCAGCGCGGGGAGTTCACCTTACTGATGAAGTCCTGCGTCTGGTCGCGCAACGCCGAAGGGGCGGTCTGCGGGGCGAAGGAGCGCGTGCCGGACGGCGGCGTCTTCACCGGCCCGGGAACCGGGAAGACCTGGGTCTCGCCGATCAGCGGCACGCCGGGGCAGACGCTGCTGCCGGGGCGGGAGTTCTGCAGCAGGAAGACGTTCACCATGCCGTCGACGCAGGGGTTGGCCGTGAGGGCGTACTGCCCGTGGTACGGCGAGTCGTCGACGGAGATCAGGCTGACGCCGGGCGCGGCGGCGACGGCGGCGTGGGCCTGGTCGTAGCCGGTCTGCGGATCGAACTCCCCTTGCACCACAAGGATATTCTTGGCGACCGAGGCCGGCAGGTCGGGCAGGGTCTGGCGCGGCGCGTCGGACCAGGGACCGCACACCTCGCCGAGGCCGTAAGCCCAGCCGAACAGCGGGTTGGTCGGGCCCTGCCGGTCGCTGAGCGCCTTGTACCAGGCAACGGACCTGGTCGGCTGGTCACCGCAGGCGACGGCGTACCGCACGTCCTCGACGGCGGCGTAGTCGGGCGTGACGGCGGCCTTGACATCGGCCGCGGTCAGCGCGGCGACCGGCTTGCCGAACCTACTGTCCAATTGCGACTGCACGTCGGCCGGCGCGGTGGCGTTGCCGCCCAACGCCTTCACACCGGCCTCGAAGATCGCGGTGGCGTTCAGCCAGGCGAACTTGCTTCCCATGCCGACAAAAACGCCGTTGTAGCGGTCCGGGGCGATGCCCTGCGACTGGTAGTAGTCGCGGACCTGCGCCCACTTCTGCTGCACCTCGGCCGGCGTGGCGCCGAAGACGTCGGGCGCGGCGCGGGTCAGCCACGGCACGTACACCTGGTCGAACTGCCGCTGGTCGATGACCGGGAAGTCCTCGAAGTCGGCCATCAGCCGGCCCTGCCAGTTGACGCTGGAGTCCAGCACGATCTTGCCGGCGCTGCCCGGGAACAGCGAGGCGTACTTCGCGCCCAGCCACGTGCCGTAGGAGTAGCCGAGATAGTTCAGCTTCGCCTGGCCCAGCAGCTGCCGGATCAGCTCCATGTCGTGCGCCGTCTGCCACGTCGTCAGGAACGGCGACTCGGCCACGCTCTGGCACGCCTCGGCGATCGCCTGCGGCACCTTCTGGTGATCGGCGATGCTCGCGGCCGACCGGTCCCGGGCGTCCAGCAGGCCCTGCGGCAGCCGGCCGGTCGGCACCTGGCACAGCACCGGGTCGCCGCCGTCGGCCGTGGTCACGCCCTCGTGGCCGGTGCCGCGCGGGTCCATGCCGATGAAGTCGTAGCGGGCGCTCACCGTCGGCTCCAGCCCGGCCAGCACGCCGGCCAGCGAGGAGCCCTGGCCGCCGGGACCGCCCGGGTTGACCAGGATCGCCCCCAGCGACTGGCCCGAGGCCGCCACCCGGCTGATCGACACCTTCATGTCCACGCCCCCGGCCGGCGCCGCCCAGTCGCGGGGCACCGTCACCATCGCGCACTGGGCCGGCTTCGCGCCGCCGCTGGCCGGGAAGGGGCACGCGCCCCAGGTGAGCTGCTGGTTCTCGTAGCCGGCGAACGGATCCGGGGCCGCCGACGCGGCGGCCGGCAGGCCGATCGCGAGCAGCGACGCGCAGGTCAACGACAAGGTCGCGGTTCTTAAGTTCACCCGTCTCATGCTGGTTCGCGGCGCTGCCGGGCACACCAGCCATGCGTCGGTTCCCGGCCGGTAGTTTCTCCGACCGGAGTGGGACTCCGATCAGCCGGAAGTATGAGATGGGGCTTGACTTCCCGTCGGACGTCACGATCGCCCCATCGCCGCCCCGACTTGCACGAGGTGCGAGGCGACCCCTGGGTGCGGCACAGCGCGCGGTGATCCACCGACGCTATCGTCATACCTATGGCCGTGACGCTGAGGGATGTTGCCCGGTTGGCCGGAGTGTCGGTCAAGACGGCGTCCAACGTGGTCAACGGCTACTCGTTCGTGAAGCCGGAGAACCGCAAGCGGGTCGAGGAGGCGCTGGCCGCGACCGGGTACCGGCCGAACATCGGGGCTCGCAACCTGCGCCGGGGCCGCACCGGGTTCATCGCGCTGGTGGTGCCGGAGCTGGGCATCCCCTACTTCGGCGAGCTGGCCGGGCTGGTCATCACGGCGGCCCGGGAGCAGGGCTGGAACGTGCTGATCGAGCAGACCCAGGCCACCCGGGACGGCGAGCGCGCGGTGCTGGAGGCGCTCGGCCCGCACCTGATCGACGCGGCGGTGATCAGCCCGGAGGCGCTGCACGCGGAGGACTTCGCCGACCTGGATCCGGGCGTGCCGCTGGTGATGATCGGCGAGCACTCGGTGGACGTGCGAATCGACCACGTGGCCATCGACAACGTGCTGGCCGCACGCACCGCGGTCGGGCACCTGGTGGAGATCGGACGCCGGCGCATCGCGGCCATCGGCGCGCACCCGTACCGCGGCACGGCGGCGCTGCGGCTGGCCGGGTACCGGGAGGCGCTGGAGGAGGCCGGGCTGCCGGAGCTGGTCCGGCCGGCGCTGCACTACCACCGTCAGGACGGCGTGGCGGCGATGGCTGACCTGCTGGACCTGCCGGAACCGCCGGATGCGGTGTTCTGCTTCAACGACCTGCTGGCCGTGGGAGCGCTGTGGGCCATCGCCGAGCGCGGCCTGCGGGCGCCGCAGGACATCGCGGTGGTGGGCTTCGACAACACGGAGGAGGGCGCGTACAGCCGTCCCTCGCTGACCAGCGTCGCCCCGGACAAGGCGGCGATCGCCCGCACCGCGATCGACCTGGTCCGGCGGCGCATCGCCGAGCCGTCGGCGGAGTTCACGCCGCAGGACGTCCAGACGCCCTTCACCCTGGCGATTCGGGAAAGCACGGCCGGCTGATCCCACCGTCCGGTGTCCGGAACTGGACAGGCACATTTACAACGTTGTGCCAACGATGTAAAAACAGGGGGCCACGTGGTGTCCCTTCCCCTGCGAAACCGGGAGACCCCTGTGCCCATCGACCGACGCGACCTGTTCCGCTACTCCGGCGCCGCCGGCCTCACCGTGGCGGCGTCCTCCCTGCTGCCGCCGGCCGCCGCCCAGGCCTCTCCAGCAAGCTCGAAGTTCCGCCCGCCGGCCACGCCGCTCGCGGTGCGGTCGCCCTACCTGAGCACCTGGCTGGCCGGCGACTACTTGGCCGGCGAGTGGGCCGGGTTCTGGACCGGCCGGACGACCGCGATGACCGGCATCGCCCGGATCGACGGCGTGCCCTACCTCTTCCTCGGCGCGCCCGGGCTGTCGCGGGGCATGACCCAGACCGAGCTGACCGTCACGCCGACGCAGTCCCGGTTCGTGTTGCGCGGCGGCGGCGTCGAGCTCACCGTCACGTTCATGTCCCCCATCGAGCCCGGTGACCTGCGCCGACAGTCGATGCCGCTGTCGTACATCTCGATGCAGGCCCGGAGCCTCGACGGCAAGGCGCACCGCGTCAGCCTGTACGTCGACATCAGCGCCGAATGGGCGCACGGCGACTCCAACGCCTTGGTGGGCTGGGACTCCGCGTCCTCGGGCGGCGTGCGGATGTTGTCGTTCACGCCTGCGAGCCCTGGCGTGCTGGCGGAACACGGCGACATGGCGTCCTGGGGCACCGTGACCTGGAGCACCGCCGAGCGGCCCGGGCTGACCTGGCAGATCGGCCAGGACACCGTGGTCCGAGGGGCTGCGGGCCAGCTCGCGGGGACGGTCGACTCCGCCCAGCCGCGGCGGATCAGCGACCGGTGGCCGGTGCTCGGGCTCAACCTCGACCTTGGGTCCGTTCGCGGCCCCTCGCAACCGTTTGTCGTGTCCGTCGGCCACGTACGCACGCCGGCGGTGAGCTATCTCGGGACGGCTTTGAGTCCGTTGTGGACGTCTTACTGGCCTTCCTGGCCGGGCATGATCGCCGAGTTCCACGCCGACGCGGAGAAGGCCTTCGCGCGGTCGGAGCGGTTGGACGACAAGGTTATTGGGGACGCCCGCGCCGCCGGCGGCGACAAGTACGCGGCACTGTGCGCATTGGCGCTGCGGCAGGCCTACGGCGGCACGGAACTGGTGGTCCGCGACGGGCAGCCGTGGGCGTTCCTGAAGGAGATCTCCAGCGACGGCAACGTGTCCACCGTGGACGTGCTGTACCCGGCGATGCCCGTGTTCGCCTACCTCGACCCGCAGTACCTGCGGCTGCTGCTGGCCCCGGTGCTGGACTACGCCGAGCACGGCGGCTGGCCGAAGACGTTCGCCGAGCACGACCTGGGCTCCAGCTACCCCAACGCGGCCGGGCACAACGACGGCAACGAGGAGGACATGCCGGTCGAGGAGTCGGCCAACATGCTCATCATGGCCGCGGCCGCCGGGGTCACCGGCCACTACGCCATCCTCAAGCAGTGGGCCGACTACCTCGTCGACAACGCCCTGGATCCCGGCTACCAGAACCAGACCGACGACTTCACCGGCTTCATCGCGCACAGTGCCAACCTGGCCCTGAAGGGCATCGTCGCCATCGGTGCGATGGCCAAGCTCGCCACGGCCGCGGGCAACACTGCGGATGCCGCTCACTATCACAGTGTCGCGTCCGACTACATCGGACAGTGGCGTGTCAAAGCGACCGACACCACCGGCCAGCTCAAGCTCGCCTACGACCTGCCGGGCACCTGGAGCCTGAAGTACAACGGATACGCCGACACGTTGCTGGGGTTGAACCTCGTGCCGGCGGCGGTAGCGGCCGAGGAGGGGGCGTGGTATCTCGCCAACCGCAACCAGTTCGGCTCCCCGCTCGACCTCCGGCACTCCTACACCAAGGCCGACTGGGCACTGTGGACGGCCGGCTGGCAGCATGATCACCCCGCGGTCCGGGACGCGTTCATCAGCGACGTCTACGACTTCGTGACCACCAGCGCCAGCCGGGTCCCGTTCACCGACCTCTACGACACGATCTCCGCCCGCCAGTCGGGTTTCCAGGCACGACCAGTGGTCGGCGGCATGTTCTCGCTGCTGGCCCTGCGCGCCGGAAGGCACTGACATGCGGCGGAGGTGGTGGGCCGCGGCTGTTGCCGCGGTGCTGTTGGCCGTCGCCGCGCCGGCCGCCTCCGCCGTCGGCGGTTCGGCTGCGGCGACCTCTTTTCTGAATCACGGCGCCCTGCTCGGCTCGGTCGAGGATCCGGGCTGGTACGAGGCCAACATCCCGTTCCTGGAAGTACCCGACCAGCAGATCCAGGACGTGTACTACTACCGTTGGCAGACCTACAAGGAGCATCTGGTCTACACCGGGCCGGAATACGGCTGGCTGTCCAACGAGTTCCTCCAGCCGGTCAGCTACGGCGCCCCGTACGGCGGCGTGGTGGCGGCCGCCGGGCACCAGATCACCGAGGGCCGCTGGCTGCGCGACCAGCAGTACACAAAGGACGACATCGACTACTGGCTCAACGGCCCGGGCCAGTTTCCCAAGCCTCGCACCGACGCCGTCAACCCGGACACCGGTGACTGGGCCCACGAGTACAGCATCTGGGCCGCCAGCGCCGTCTGGCAGCAGTACCTCGCCGCCGGCGACGCCGGCTTCACCACCGCCGAGGAGCAGGCGCTGATCCGGCAGTACGACGGCTGGGCCAACCACTTCGACAGCGGCCTGGGCCTGTACTGGCAGGTGCCGGTGTGGGACGCCACCGAGTTCTCGCCGTCCTCGTACGAGTCCAGCGACCCGTACCACGGCGGCGCCGGGTTCCGGCCGACCATCAACGCCTACCAGTACGGCGACGCCATGGCCATCGCCCAGATCGCCGCGCTGACCGGCGACAGCGCCACGGCCGCCGACTTTGTCGGTCGCGCCACTGCCCTGAAGACGGCCATGCAGGCCCACTTGTGGGATCCGGCGCGCCAGTTCTTCTACGACATGCCCCGGGACAACAACCCCTCGCACGCGCTGCTCGACACGCGTGAGGAGATGGGCTTCGTGCCGTGGATGTTCGACATGCCTGTGTCAGGCGATGCCTCGGCCTTCGCGCAGTTGAAGGACCCCAACGGTTTCGCCGCGGCCTACGGGCCGACGACCACCGAGCGGCGCAGCCAGTGGTTCATGCACGAGGCCGCCCAATGTTGCCGCTGGGACGGGCCGTCGTGGCCGTATGAGACCTCGCAGACGCTGACCGGCCTCGCCAACCTGCTGGACGACTACCCACCGCAGAACGTTGTTTCCGCCACCGACTACGTGTCGATGCTGCACACCTACGCCGCTACCCAGTATCGCAACGGGCAGCCTTACGTCGCTGAGGCCCACGACCCCGATCAGCCATCCTGGATCTACGACTCGTACAACCACAGCGAGGACTACAACCACTCCACCTTCAACGACAACGTCATCTCCGGCCTGATCGGCCTGCGCGGGCAAGCCGGCTCCACGCTGACAGTCAAGCCCCTGGCCCCGTCCACCTGGGACTACTTCGCGCTGGAGAACACCCCGTACCACGGGCACAACGTCACGGTGCTGTGGGACCGCACCGGGTCCCGCTACGGCCAGGGCGCCGGCCTGCACGTCTACATCGATGGCCGCCTGGCCGCCGCCTCGCCCGTTCTGAGCGCGGTGACCGTTCCGGTCGGGCCGGCGATCACGCAGTCTCCCGGCCCGGTCGACCTCGCCGCCAACGGCCAGCGCTTCGCCTACGGCCCGCAGCCGTTCGCCTCCTACACCTCCCCGTACGACAACCCGTGGAACGCGATCGACGGCATCGTCTACCGCACCGGCATTCCCGAGAACAGCCGCTGGACCAGCTACGCCTCCCCCAACGCCAGCGACTACTACGGCGTCGACTTCCAACGCAAGATATCGGTGAGCGACGTCCGCCTGCACTTCTACGACGACGGTGGCGGAGTGCGCACTCCCCTGTCCTACGACCTCCAGTACGACACCGGCAACGGCTGGGCCACCGTGCCCGGACAGAACCGGGTAGGCAACGAGGTCACCTTCCCTGCCCTGAACACCAGCCGGCTGCGGGTGGTCGCGCCCAACCGCGGCGGCGGAACCGGCTGGGGTCTCCAGGAGTTCGAGGTGTGGGGCCAGCCCGTGTTCCACATCCAGAACGTCAACAGCGGCCTGTTGATGGGCGTTTCCGGCATGTCCACTCAGGACGGCGCGCCGGTGGTGCAGTTCCACGACAACGGGACTCCAGATCACCTATGGCGGCTCGTCCCGGCCGGTGGTGGCCAGTACAAGATCCAGAACATCAACAGCGGGCTGCTGCTCGGTGTTGCCGGCATGTCCACCGCAGACAGCGCACCGGTCGTCCAGTTCCACGACAACGGGACTTCCGACCACCTGTGGAGCCTGATCGACACCGGCGGCGGCCAGTTCCAGATCCGCAACGCCAACAGCGGCCTGCTGCTCGGCGTTTCGGGGATGTCCACCTCAGACAGCGCACCAGTGGTCCAGTTCCACGACAACGGCACCGCCGACCATCTCTGGCGGCTGGAGCCGGCAAGCTGAACAGGAGACCCGGCCCATGACACGCTTGCGCACGATCCTGTTGTCCCTAGCCGTTGTGCTGGCTGGCCTGTTCGTCGCCGTGCCGCCCGCGCAGGCCGCCACCTCGCTGCCGTGCGACATCTACGGTTCGGCCGGCACGCCGTGCGTCGGCGCGCACAGCACCATCCGGGCGCTCTACGCCTCCTACAACGGTCCGCTGTACCAGGTCAAACGGGCCGACGGCGCCCTGCTCGACATCGGGCTGCTCGCCCCCGGCGGCATCGCCAACGCCGCCGCCCAGGATTCCTTCTGCCTCAACTCGACGTGCGTCATCAACGAGATCTTCGACCAGTCGCCCCGGCACAACGACCTCACCATCGAGGGCGCGGGCGGCGCCGGGTCCGCCGACGTCGGCGCCCCGGCCAACGCGCTGCCGGTGAGCGTCGGCGGCCACACCGCCTACGGTGTCGAGATCTCCTCCGGCATGGGCTACCGCGACAACGCCACCAGCGGCGTCGCCGTTAACGGCCAGCCCGAGGGCATGTACATGGTCGCCTCCGCCACGCATGTCAACGGTGGCTGCTGCTTCGACTACGGCAACGCCGAGACCAACAACCAGGACACCGGCAACGGCCACATGGACGCCGTGTACCTCGGGCTTCGCTGCGAGTTCGGTGGCTGCAACAGCTCCGGCGGTCCCTGGGTCGCCGCCGACCTGGAGAACGGGCTCTACCAGTCCAACACCGGCACCCAGGCCTCCGATTTCGGACCGGGCATCATCCCGTTCGTGACGGCCATGTTGAACAACAACGGCCAGAACCACTTCGCGTTGAAGCGGGCCAATGCGCAGACCGGTGGCCTCACCACCACCTACTCCGGCTCCGAGCCCACCGTCAAGAGCGGCTATTCCCCCATGCACCAGGAAGGCGCCATCGTCCTCGGCACCGGCGGCGACAACAGCAACGCCGACGTCGGCTCCTTCTTCGAGGGCGTCATGACTGCCGGCGTTCCCACCGACGCCGCCGACAACGCCGTCCAGGCCAACATCGTCTCGGCCGGCTACGGCGGCTCCAACGGCGTCCCCGGCGGCACCCTCACCTCCGGCTCGTCGATCTCGCTGCGCGCCACCACCGCCTGCTGCACCACCCGGTACATCCGCCACTCCGGCGGCGACGCCATCACCTCGGTGATCTCGTCGGGGAGTTCCGCGTTGGACAAGAACGACGCCACCTGGATCATCCGGCCCGGCCTCGCCAACAGCTCCTGCGTCTCCTTCGAGTCCAAGAACTACCCCGGCGACTACCTCCGGCACTCCAACTACCAGCTGCACCGCCAGCCCTTCGACGGCAGCTCCCTCATGGCCCAGGACGCCACCTTCTGCTCGGCCACTGGCAACACCGGCCAGTACACCTCCTTCCAGTCGTACAACTATCCCGGCTACTACATCCGCCACTACAACGCCATCGTCTACATCGCCCACAACGGCGGCAGCAACCCCTGGGACAACCCGGCGTTATGGGCCGACGACACCACCTGGCAGGTCAGCTCCCCCTGGGCGTGAGGGTCTTTCGGCGCCACGGCGATCATCGCCGTGGCGCCGACTAATCGTTTCCTGGCAACGGTTTCCCCTCTTTCGAGTGACGAGTTCAACCGCCATTCGGCGCGGCCCGCTGCCGCGGCCACGACGGCCGACTCCTTCGCTAACGGCGTGAGGGGCCGTCGCGGCCTTGCCACCTGGAACCTCGGTCGCCCTAGTAGTGCTTCGTTAAGTCGGGTGAACTTGCTTATGTTGAGCGCGGTTCGTGCCGTTGATCATGTCGTGAAGCTGGAACAGGTCGATCGCCTG
>Ga0307511_10003887_pt1 | contig 15254 bp, 3 predicted proteins | sample 13_EM_MG_FD_200266 | JGI IMG/M metagenome (GOLD analysis project Ga0307511, IMG submission 200266) | Populus trichocarpa ectomycorrhiza microbial communities from riparian zone in the Pacific Northwest, United States - 13_EM | ecosystem: Host-associated > Plants > Roots > Unclassified | place... | reverse complement strand
GCGAGATTTTCTACCTTTTTGCTTAATGACAAAAAAGGGGAGAAGTTTTGAGATGCATACATTTAAATGTTTTATTACATGTTTTTTACCTTCTATACATCAGTGTTTTTTCATTATAAAAAATAAAAAGATTGTTAGCCTTATGGCTATGATAATGATTTAATTATATGTTTTGATGATAAAATAAACATTGAATATAATAAAACATTACACACACACACACACACACATGTTTCTCACACCATTGCAATGATATAGAAAAGTTTACAACATTTAAGAAAAAGGATTAACGAAGGTCAATAACAAAAAACTAGTAGAAATTATGATATTGACATTGTTGATCAAGAATTTGTAATAGAATTTTAGCCAAATAGCACTAGACTTATTTAGAACACCTTATAATACCCCCACAACCTAAACAAACCCAAACGAACAAAAAAAACTAATAAAAGACCACAACACAAAAATGGGATAAAATCTAGACAGTAGCCAAAACGGTCTCATCGTTGTGGAAACGATAAGGTAGTAGCCAATATGGTCCAACCATTTTGAGAAATGGCTTGACTGTTTCTCAAAGCAATCTAGCCATTTCTCAAAATGGCTAGTTCGTTTCTAGAAAATTTCTAGAAACTCGTGGGGTTGTTCAAAAATAGTCTGACCGACTCTAAAAAGGTCTAATCGATTTTTAAAAAGGTTTGACCGATTATAAAATGGTCTAACCAATTCTACCAACGGGTAGAAAATTGTGTCTAATGACTAGTTTATTTTCTAAACCTATAAATAGTCTTTTACTTGCTCAAAACAAGAGTGGAACCCCTAAGGTGAAAATCTACACATACTCCCTCTTAAAAACAACCTATAGCACCCTTGTTTCACTTGTAATCATCCAAAAACTAGGTTAGGTATGAATTGGAAAAATCCTCTTAAATAACTTAATTGTTATTCCAATCAACTCTATTAAGAGAGTGTATTATGGAAAGTGTAAGTGACACTCTAAACACTTTGGAAAGTCTTGCGAAGATAAATTTATGAGTGGTTTAATACTTGTTCTTCAACAAATATTGGTGAAATATTTTATAGTCTTTAGCCCATAAAAATATTAGGGATAATAGTTTGATCCTAAGCCCGCAAAAGAATTGGGTTTGATCTTGCACCTGCAAAAAGATCGTGTAACGGTTTGGTCTCACTCACTAAGAAGACTAGTGTGTGATAATGAAACTCTTGAACAAAAGTTCCAGAGAGGAGTAGGTTGTTTTCCGAACCTCTATAAATCTTGATGCAATCTCTCTAAACTCTCACTCTTTAATTATCATATTTATATTGTTTATTGCTTCCGTATTTGGTTTAGTGTTTAGAATTTCATGTTATTAGGTAAAACATTTTTAATTTATAGTTTTTCCTTGCATACCTAATTCACCCCCTCTTAGGTGTTTATGTTGCCTTAATTCTATAACAAGAATCACTTGGAAGGATTTACTTAGAGACATGCCTTCAACATGAATATCATACAAGATTAATTGAAGCTCTTGAACTCAGCATATCACAGTTCTTAAGTCGACTATCTTGAAATCCAAAAAGTTGTCTCCTATGAGCTGTTTCATAACAAATTTTTAGATTTGTGCCTTTTTTTTTCCTCAAAGCTTCCTACAGTGTTTTTGTATTTTTTTAATTGAACTATATACATCATTTAGTGTATTCTCTAATACATCCAAGATTAGTTCTTGCAAATAAAATCAATATAATTCAAAGCATTCATAGTTGCCATAATAATGAGATTAGATTCATTATTGGACAACTTTGATGTTTCTCCAATCAAGAACTTCACTAAGTTCAAAATTGTTATGTAGAATAGAATATTATGTTATCACAGCTTAAAAATTAATACAATAAACCTTTCAGGTTTCTTACCATGCACCGAAGTGGGTGATGGTAGAAACCTCATAACCGATGTAATACTTGTTGAAGCAACATTAGTTGTAACAATCGTTTCTTGATTTGAAGTCATGATAAGTTCTATAAAGCAATGAGAAAAGTTTTATAAATAAAACATTTGGCTCCTCAAAAAATAAGTATGAAAGTGTTAGCCTCATGACTATAATAATGATTTAATTATATGTTTTGTTGATAAAATAAACACTGGGTATAATAAAACATTGTGTTTGAAATATGCATATCACATTATTAATATCATAAAAAAGGATATGTTAATATGCCACACACACACACACACATACTTGTTTAGGACACCTTATAATACTCACACAACATAAACAAACCCAAAAGAACCAAAGAAAACAAAGAAAATACCAAAAACGTAAAAATGAGACAAAATCTGAACAATAGCCAAAACGGTCTCACCATTTTGGAAACGATAAGATAGCCAAAATGGTCCAATCATTTTAAGAAATGGTCTAACAACTTTTCAAACTGGTCTAGCTATCTCTTAAAACAGTTAGTCTATTTCTGGAAAATTTCTAAAAATTAATGGGTTCTTCAAAAATAGTTTGACCAACTCTAAAAGGGTCTTACCGATTCTCAAAATGGTTTAACTGATTATGCCAACAGGTAAAAAACTATATCTAACAACTAGTTTCTTTTCTAAGCCTATAAATAGCCTTTTACTTGCCCAAAACAAGAGTGGAACTCCTAAGATAAAAATCTAAGCATACTCCCTCTAAAAAACAATCTATAACACCCTTGTTTCATTTGTAATCATCCAAAAGCAAGGTTAGGTGTGAATTGTTAAAATCCTCCTAAAAAGCTTAATTGTTATTCCAATCAACTCTACAAAGAGAGTATATTATAGAAAGTGTAAGTAACACTTTAAACACTTATAAAAGTATCCCAAAGATAATATTATGAGTGGTTTAATACTTCTCCTTCAACAAGTATTGGTGAAAGGTTTTATAATCTTTAGCCCATAAAAATATTAAGGATAATAGTTTGATTCTAAGCCTATAAAAGGATTGGGTTTGATCTTATACCCGTAAAAATATTATGTAATGGTTTGGTCTCACCTGCTAAGAAGACTGGTATGTGATAGTGAAACTCTTGAATAGAAGTTCAAGGAGGAGTAGACGGTTCGCCGAACCTTTATAAATGTTGGTACAATCTCTCTACACTCTTACTTTTTAATTATCACATTTATATTGTTTATTGCTTCCGTATTTGGTTGAGTGTTTAGAATTGCATGTTATTAGATAAAAAAAATTTAATTTAAAGTTTTACCTTGGATACTTAATTCACTCCTCTCTTAGATGTTTGTGTTGCCTTGATATTGTAACAGTATAAAGTGCTAATATAAAGAAGAAACACAAAAGTTTAATAAATCAAAGTTTGAAGAAATCTTATTACAACTACAAAAGGCTAAAATAATAAATTTATCCAACTAAGAAATATTAGAAAAGCAATAATTTATATTCTTTCAGTACTTTTTGACATACATGATATCATTATAATTTTGTATAAAAAATCAAATAAAATGCATGAACATACAAACAAGTTTGAAAAAAACAATTATAAACTAAACAAACAATTTTTTAAAAAGTGTAGTTCAAAAAGATATATGAATATGCATAAATTCATACAAATTGTATGAATATAAACTATTATAAACTATTAGCTTTAAAATAAAGGTATCCAACAACCATCTAAAATTAAATAAGAAGACATAAAACAAGATATATAAACTAAACAATACTAATAAAGAATGAAGTATTAAAAGTATTGTCTAAAAATTAAATGATTGGATAAGATAGCTTATTTTATCATTAAAAGAGCATACTTATTGAATTATTTTTCCATGTTTAATCTATAAACATACAATATAAAATATCAATGCAATCTTGTAATTATAGCTAAAATCATATAAGGTTTCAAGTATGCATACTAAGCATATATTTAAACTTGCATAAGAGATTAAAACACTATCACAATATGCATACTAAACATATATAGAATTTATACATAAACTAGTTTATGATACTTACTTTTGAAGCACTTAAAGATTTATCAAGATGAAAAGTATTTTTGATAAGGATTAATAATTTATCTTTAAGGATTTATTGCTCCTCACTTGATCTAAATATGATTTTTGCAATAAACCTTCTAAGATTCCAATAACATCTTCTTATTTAAATGTACTTCTAAACAAGATCCACGAATACAAAGAAATAGACTCAAGTATCTCTCTACAAAGTTTTAACCTATATTCTAGATAGAGAGGGGGAAAATAGCTTAAAATAAAGCTAAAACCATAGGAGAATATACCAGAAACTTAAGTAAGAAAGAGTTGTAAAATCTATGTAAACATATGTAAAAAAACTCTTTATTCAGCCTTATTTTTATAGTGGAATTTGTAACCAAAGTTGATATAGAATTAATTCTAGTAATTACCACAATTAATTCCCTCCATTATTATCTTTGATTACCCAACATAAAATTAAAATTAAATCTGATATTTTTTGTTTTAAATTTGATGTTTTTGAGTTAAAAAGTTGTCCAAAAAGTATTAAGGTTACTTAAAAAACTAATTAGACTTTGTTCATGAGCTTGGATACACTAATGTGATATTCTTCATAGGCCAATGAATTATAAAACCAAATCCCAGCCTAAAAAGAAAGGGTTGGCAACACAAAAATAATTGATGGATTGTTCTTGGTAAGCCATGCAAATTAGGAATTGGTGGAGTTTTGAGGAATCGCCTGTGGCATTTCATGTTTTTTTTTCATCTCCTACAAACATTAAAAGAACCGGAGGTTCTAGCTATTACAATAGCTTTAGAGCTAGATTAACAGCTCTAATGAGTTCTCCAAGCTAGTAGATTGGGCTGTGGAGTCTTATTCGTCTGATGCAATTCATTGGCTTCATAAAAATGATGCAATTCGTGCTTTAAGATGTTTTTAATCAGCTCCTCTTCTCTAGCTAACACTTTAAAATGAATTACCTTTTTGTCATGTGCTAAGGGAAAGTAACAGGGTAGCTGATACTTTAGACAAGCATAGCATCCAAAAGCGGGCAGAATTTTTGTACCTTTTCTCTCTCAAATATTGTAATTTCTAGGCACTATCTTGTTGCTTGTCTTTTTAGTTTATTTCTCTTGACTTTCATGTAATTCAATTATTACAATGTGTTTAACGAGAAAAACATGAAAGACTAGTCATGCGTCTTTGTTATGTGAGTTCTTAATTAGAGGCTCAGGCGTGAAAATAACCTATTTTAATATCTTTTGAACTTTTTGACTCTGTTTTAAATTGATTGGTCGATATTTTCTTTTTCTAATGATGATGAAGATAAGTATTCTTACAGGATATGTCAGGAAAATGGCTGGTTAAGAAGTTTGAAATTTATATGAGCTTGAAGAAAGAAGGATTTATATTACATTAATCTGTGTTTTCACCTGCTAAAGAAGAGATCTAATTTTTTATTTTTATTTTTTTAGTTTAATATGGGTGTCTGGGCCAGCTTGTGTGCATCTCAACTAATCTCACGGGCCCTGAAATTAACGACCATGTAAGCCTTCAGTGGCCATCATATGAGCAACCACAGGGCTCGAATCTGAAAGTACAGAAGAAACAAATCTTTTGATCTTAAGTTTTTACCACTGGATCACCTCCTAGATAATTAAAGAGAAAGAGAGCGCCATCATTATAAGGGGACTGAAGAGATCTAATTTTGAATAAATGGTTGATTAGTGATATAAAGTGAACAATTAGTGAGTTTCGCACGTACCAAACAGACAAATCTCTTAGCCATCATTCTCAAGGAAACTACAGACATTTTGGTTATGAAAATTAGTGAGTTTTGCTACTAAGGCTCACGAAAAGGGTGTTTGATTTGACCTTAAAAGAACAATTGTGTATAAGCGACAACCCTAATGAGCTTTTTAATATTCTTTTATTCTGAAGGGCTGGATTGATGCCACGTGTTTGTAGAGCACGTGATTGAACTCTTTTAAAACTATCAAGAAATGTTAAGGTGACACTGAGTCAATAAGGAGCCTTTCTTCAAGCCTATCAAATCAAAATTTCCTAAATATTGCCAAAGGTCCCATATCACATATCCTTGACTTAGCTTTATAAGCAAAAGCCCCAATCAAGGTGTTTCGCTCGACACTGATCCACGTAGATGTTATTTAGAATAGGGATCTGTTAGATACACGAAAATTAGAGTTTAGAATAATATATAATGAACCAGGAGAGAGAATGCAAGGAAAGGACTCAATTGTTTGTTTGGTTGGTTTTACGTGGTATTATTATGTTTTTATTAATATATATTTATTATCAATAAAAACTTAATTTATTTTTAGTATTCATATAATATTAGATTAATAAATCTAATATTTGATTTATGAATATAGAACAAAGATAAAGTTCATGGAACAAAAATGTTTTACAAAAAAAATTATAAAGTTGTTATAGTTATGAGATTTATATTGCATCAAAGCATTCTTCCTAAAATGTTTCTGGTCGACGCTCTCTTAAATGCTAGACATTTATTAGAGTCGTAGAGACTGATACATATTATATTATTTCATTTATGAAAGGAATCAATTGTTCTCATAAGTTGAGGTATAAGGGATACCTAAAACTAATATATATGTGTTTTTCATAAAATATGTACACTGAACTGAACCGCATGAGAATTTTATACGGAAAGATCACATATGTCTAAGAAAAGGCTCACATGACGGTTTTGTAAGTGATCCTTAAACTTGAAATTACTAAGTTATCTTATATAAAAAATGTTATGCTTTGATCTTGTTACATGTTATCTTAATTAAGGTAACAAAGGGGAAGTCATTGGATATAACATGAACTATATGAAGGTACTTGAGTGATCAAGAGAGAATTCATCACCGTAGACGAATTAGAAAAAATATTTCATTTATTCTCAAATATTATTGACTAGGAAATACTTGGTCAAGGTGGAATGAGATTTGAAAAGAGTTTCAAATCTTATTCAAACAATGACTATTAAGTAGAGAACAAACATGATTTAACATGACAGACATACTTCATGCTTTAATGTTAAATTAGAATATTATTGATGAAAGGATATTAATTATATTGAGAAATCAGTCACTAAAAGGTTAAGTTAAACCACTAATGACTTTTCTAATATTTAGGATATCATGACACATTGTTAGACGATGCATCTGATCTTTAAATATAAATTAGTCAATTGTTGAATTGATAATAAATTAAAATTTTTAATTTATTTAATTATAATTATGATTTATATTTGGGCCAACATATTATGAACTTAATGAGTTACACACATTAAGAACTATTAATAAGAAATTAAACTAGGATGTTTTAATAAGTATAGCGTGATTAAAATATATTTTAGAAATTAAGGACAAGAATATAATTAATATAGAGATTATATTTCTAAACCTAGAAAAATCAAGTAAGGATTTGATTGAGTTCATTTCTAAAATTGTCATGAATTAATATTTGGATATTATTCAATGGGCAAGTTGATATTTTACTAATTTATAGTGTTTTTCAAATTTTCATATAAATAGTAAGTTATGCCTCTTATTTTTAATAAGTTGTGTGTAAGATAAAAAAAACTACATAAATCACAGAATAAAGAGTTAGCACTCTAGGCATAACAATTCCTCTCTCCTAAATAGGGATTTAGGAGATTTAATACTGGTGGTTCATGTGGATTACCATTGGAGGCTGGATAATTGAGCGACTTATGGTTTATGACAACTCAGTTTTTAAAGAATTATTCAAAACTGATGAATATCATATCTTCAGATAATAAATCCCTAAATAACTCTAAATCTGTCTAATGGGATCCTAGGGACTCTCGAATAATTTTGTTGTATCATTTTCGTTGTGTGTATTATATTTGGAAACCCAACAGTGTGACCATGAACAAATTCCATACGTTTACAAGTATAAATAGCAAACTCGATCTCCAACTAATCAAGGTGTGAACTATTTAAAACAACCAACACTTTTCACATATATTTATCACTTGATGGCTGAACCCTGGGTCATTTTGGTGCACCTCACTCCCTTTGGTTCTTGCACCTCAATCCCTTTGGTTCTTGCAAGTTAGGGTTGCTGCAATTCAGTACATCTTAGATTTTGTAGGTCTAGGCTCTTTCATTTAAGCTTCTTATGCTTGCATAAACACAATATTTGACATGAAAACTTATAGTACTTGATAATTACACAGGAATTGTGTATATATAATGATGATGTTGTATGGTGTTTTGATTTTTTTGTTAGTGTATATGCTTTATAGCCAATTAATTGGTTACACATGACATTGATATTGTTCATGTAAATATATTTATTTAATTAATTAAAGATAATTATCTTTAATATTTATCAAATATTTTATTAATGAATCTAAGGTAAAGATAAAGTTTTTAGAACAAAAATGTTTTGCAAGGAAAACTATGAAGTTGTTATAATTATGAGATTCCTATTGCATCAAAGTATTGTTCATAAATGTTTCTGGTCAATGCTCCATTAAGACTGAACATTAGTTATAGTTGTTGAAACTGATACATATTATATTTCTTTTTATAAAAGAAAGTGGTTGTTCTTATAAGTTGAGGTATGAGGGATACCTAGAACTAATATGGAGGTACTTATTGGATGACATGTACATTGAACTAACTCGCAAGAAAATTCCATATGGAGAGATCATTTGTGTCTATGAAAAGGCTCACATGATGATTGTGTAAATAATCCTTAGACTTGAGATTACTAAGTTATCTTATATAAAAAGTATTATGTTTTGATCTTGCTACATGTTGTCCTAATAATCAAGAGTAACATATAGACAAATATTTGGTATAACATTAACTATATGAAGGTATTTAAGTAATCAAGAAAGGATTCATCACTCTAAGTGAATTAGAAAAAATATTTTATCTATTTTCAAATAGTATTGATTGTAAATCCTTGTGTAAGGTGGAATGAGATTTGAAAAGAGTTTCAAATCTTATTCAAAGAATCAATAACTATGGTGTTGAGAATAAACATGATTTGATATGGTAGACTCACTCTATGCTATAATGTCTAAACCAGAATATTGTTGATGAAGAGATAATAATTATATTGATAAACTGATCACTAAAAGGTTAAGTCAAACCACTCATGACTTTCCTAACATTTGAGAGATCATAATAGGTTGCTAGACATTGAACTTGATTTTCAAATATAAATCAATCAATTATTGAATTGATAATACATTACTTTGTTTAATTTATTTAATCATATTATAATTAGGTTTATGATTTATATTTAGGTCAACTTATTAAGGAGCCTAATAGGTCACACACATAAGAACTATTGGTCAAAAATTAAATGGGATGATTACTCAAGTGACTTGATTGTAAATAAATTTTAGAAATCAATGACTAAAATGTAATTATTACATGAAATTACAATTCTAGACTTAGAAACAATCATGTAAGAAATTTATTTGATAAATTTCTAAAATAACCTAAAATAATATAAGTGATATTATTTAAGGGACAAATTATTATTTTACCATTTATTGGGTTTTTAGGTTTCTCTATTAATAGAAAGTTATGCCTTTTATTTTTTGTGATGTGAGTATAGTACAGTACAAAAATATTTAAAACACAAAAAAAAGAGTTAATACTTAAAGATATACCAATTCCTTTCTTCTAAAAGTTGAAGAGATTTTTTACTAATAGTTCATATGAATTACCATTAAAAATAAAATATTTAAATAGTTTGTAATTTCATCTTGATACAACTATTCAAAGCCGACAAAAATATCTATGTCCCTTTCCTAATCTTTAGCCGACTTCATATGTATGTCCCTTTTGGCGTGTATCACATGTATGTCCCTTTCGGCGTTTCACAAGCCATGATGAACGCGTCCGTTTTGAAAATGTGATTTCCCATCTCAACAAAATTGCACCACCACACTACGAACTTCCGTCTCTGATCATATAATACCTTGCATATTAGGGCAACAATATATTTTTCGCACTATAGTGAAAGATTAACCAAAATAACCTGCACGCACACACACCCATATATATGGGCTTGGCAAGCAGACAATAAAAAAAATGAACTTTCTTCAGTAATCTTAAGTGTGTTACTGTTGAATATAAAGCTTATTATAGTGACCCAATCTAGATCTAACCTTAATTCATTAAAAGTCAAAACTTGTAAGGATTCCAAGAACCGTCCACTGATCTCTCCCCTTATTTATTTATTTATTTTTTTCGTAAGAGGGGATTAATAATTAAGTCCATATATAGCCATGGTCTTCTACATGTAAGCACTAATTAGTAGATCCAGTTAAGCAAAGAACGTGCCATACGTTTGTTTTGATAAAACGATGGCAATGATTTGTTTTAATCAAAAGTGCCATGCATGCTGTTGTGCAGAGATTGATAAGCTCATTTGCCAGCAAATATTATTATTATTATTATTATATTCCTTGACATAGCTTTGCGAAAGGATTTTCTAGTCTCTGAAAAGCATTATTACGGATTGATTCTAGTGCTAAAATCTAGATATTAAAAGATAGAGAAAAACAAAGGAAGAGAGGGAAACAAGCACACGATCCTACTGCATAGGCTAACAAGTACTAATCCTTAACTAGCCCTATTGCATAAGCAAATTCCTAATTATCGCAGCTTGAGTAGTGTCAGTTGTCTCTAATAGCTCAGAAAGCCGCTCGCTAAGATCATCAACCTCTCTGTGCAAGCTTTTAATATAGTTGCATGTCTCCTGCAAGGCCTTGGCAGCTGAGACCTACGAAGAAAAACAAAATCCAATTTTAAGTTGAAAGCTAGGAAATTAAGCACAAGCATACACAGAAGGTCTTAACATTAGTTAGAAAGTAGAGTGAACGTCATAGCTAGCATATACAGAAGATCTGTAAGCAGCTCAGTACTCCAAGAAATTGCAGTACATGAATATCAGAAGTGTTACATATATAGAAGTTTATCCTTAAAGTTCATGTGTCTTTGTGGGTATTCCATGGATAAGTAGAGGAAGAAGTTAAAGCAAGCACATGCGCTACAAACTCCACTCACGCTTATGTATCTTAAAGGAAAATGATGAATATATATATATGATGGAATCGATCAATCTTCAATAATTCTACCAATTATTAGAATTGTTTTTCGCTCGTAAACCATGCACATCCGATCCCTTTATTTTTTCTTGGTTTAATTTTTGTTTGAGACCAGACAAATTAATAGGAACGTCATCATCCAGCTCCTGGCTACAATTTGTAACAATCGTTTAGTGGTAAATATAGTATACGACGACTAGTTATAAAATAGACTTGATACATAGCTAGAGATAAGTAGAAAAGTGTTTTTTATATATTATTATGACTCCTACTATATTACCTTTTCAGAACGCCGATTTCGAGTCTCGGGAAGAAGTTGTTGCAACTTTGTAACAAGATCAAGGATCTGATCATCATTGATTCTTGAACTACCTGATTGCCTTGATCGCGACTTCCGGCTAGACATATCTTATTGAAATTTATATTAACTTGTAATTAAAACAAAGGCTAGCTAATTAAAGATATATAATTAAAGAAGAAATAATAGTAGTCTATATTATATATATATAGATTCAAGGTTAATATGACTAGGCACCAAGTAAAATGTATATATAGCTAGGCACCAAGTAACAGAAGGAATTTACTTGTGGGAAATTATTTATAGCTAGAAAAGGAGTGAAGAGACTCCTATTACTACTACAAGTTATGGAAACAAGCGAGGCACTGGAAGGAGAAAATTAAGAAAGAGAGAGGTAGCAAGAACAAGATCACAAGCAGTGGCGTCGGAGCTGGTGGAGAAAACAAATTAATACATGGGAGAGAGCAGTGGGCTAAGCTTGCATTTAAATAGGGGTTTCAGAGAGAGAGAGAGAGAGAGAGAGAAAGAATCAAGTCTGTAGAGATACGCCAAACTGTATTCCTTAGGGTGTGTTTTCAGGTCGGAGTTTGATCTCTACTCGAATCTCACACTCGGAGCCAGCGAGCACGTCAGTCCCTCTACCCAATACCATCTTATTTTATTAACTCCATAATTAACATTGTTTTTCTTCCGACCTGACTAGATTTATTATATATTATCATATAATGTATTAAATTCTTTTACTATAGCAAGACAGATACGAGAGGTGAACGTTTGAAAAAAAAAAGTCTCCATTAATATATAAATTAGTCTGAAAATATTTTTATCATCGAATAAAAAAAATGTTATGCACTCTATATTTATTAATTATTTTAATCAATAATTCATAATTATAGATCATCTTTAAAATTCAAGCTATGAAAGTATATTTTTTACTTTCTTTTTTCTTAAATAATAGGGAGTGAGGGCAGGGATAAGTCCTTCAACAAATTCTTATTAAATACTATAAGTTCAAGTTAATATTTGCAGAGAATTTGTATAAATTATAAGTTCAAGTTGATCAATAGTTCAAAGAATATTTGAAGCTAGTTAGTTTTTTTTTAATCAAATTATTTAAGAAGTTGTTCTGAATTTGCAATATCTCAATAAAGCAATAGTTCACGTAATTGTTTTTATTTTCTTAATATATTTTATTATTAAATATCAAACGTAGCCAGCTCATTCTCCTAATATCACTTATTATTAGAGAAAATATAAATTATATCCTGAGATTTTACTTAACAGCTTAAGTTATTGAGTTTAGATGATTCTTTGACATGGTATCATAGCTTTGATGACCAAGCGGTCACGAGTTCGTATCTCACCATTCTTATTTATTTGAAAAACATTAAACACAAGCTAATGTGGGTTTGTGCAAGTTTCAAGCTCAAATAATTTTCACTTGAAGGGGTGTGTTAGATAAAAATATAAATCATATTTTGGGACTTTACCTAACAACTTAAGTTATTGAGATGAGATGATTCTTTGATACTTATAAACCACATCTAATCAAAAGTAGAACCTTGGAGTAGTAATTTAAGATGATTGTTAGTTAAAATATCCCAAAAGAAATTAAAAATAAATTATTCCATGCTTATAAAAATCAAAAGAAAAATAAATGGTTGAAACTTAAAAGGTTAAGTAGGACTTAAAGCATATTTGATTCTTGATTCAGTAAGATAGGTCATCAAGTACCAAATTTGTGATTAAAGCTATGTCAACTATATATTATTTTTCTTTCCTTTTTTTTAATTGGGAATCCTTTCTTTTCTAAACATGATTATATGGTTGTTATCACAATCAATTACATACGATTCTTAAAGCCGTGGTTGATTAGGGGGTATGCTCATCAACCATGTTTAATTTATTTTTGATGAGTCAAATAATTTCTAGAATAATTTTTTTTCTTTCATATGATAGAAATAACCACAATTAAAAACTAAATTCCGAGCCGAGATAAATAGTAGCCTCGTAAACAAATGAAATATAAGGAATCCTACTTGATTTTAACAAGCTAGAAAGATAATGCAACAAAACTAAACTAGAAGAAAAAATGATAGAAGAAAGGCAAATTGCATAAATAAAATGTGTATATGGAGCTAATCATCATTTATAGTAACTGGATGACCTTAATATATTGTTACAAAGATGAAATCCTATGAAAACCACATTTCCTAACTCTATATAAACTGCCCATAGCAGATCAAGAGCTCACAACATAAATCCTAATACAATTCATATTTTTATTAGCACGTCTCTTTCCTAATAGACATATGATTCCAACCTAACTTGTAATTTATGCCAGTGTAATCTATTATAAACTCTTATTCATAGCAGAGCTTGGTTTTTCTAGTCAATAACGTGAAACCTTTTCTTTATGGTCAATTACCGTATTCTCATTAATCATGTCTTTTAGCTCTCTTAGATGATTATGACATTTGATTTTTTATGTCGATTGTTTCCTATCTTCCCCCAATCGATTTGGATTCAACTTGGACCTAGTCTATTTACTATTTACAATCAATTTTATCCTTATTTTTCTTATTTAGTAGTGAATAATTACTATTTTTATATAGTCAACACATGGATGTTTGTATTTAGCTTAAATAATCTCTTATATATTCCTATTAAAGTGTTTCCTAGTAGAAGATACCCTAGTACTTGCCCTTCAAGTTTCTGCATGGGAGATCAATTATACATTAACTTATTCTAAATTTGATTAAGTTAATCTATCATGGCATGCATAGTTTTATTAAATATCATAATATTATTAGGGTGAATCATGTTTGTTATGTTTTTTTATCTCTAACAAGATGTTCTTATAATAGTATTGAATAATTTTGTTTTATAATAAAAGCATAATCCTTCAAAAGGAGGCATTAGTGGCTGATTGAAATTTAGATATAGTGATTATGATTATTTGACTACACAATCAAGTACTTGAAATGAGTATGGGTGAGGTTGGGCTAAAGGTGTCACCGCGTTCTCTATAAACTGCTTAAGGTAATAATATTTGGAATGATAATAGAGGTATAAACTATATAGGAGGTCTATGACTCCTTCCATATGAAATGTTTTATTGCTAAGAAGATTTAGATGATGAAGAATTATCACATTGTTTGTCTAATTGAGATTGCTCAATTAGCCTCCTAGTCTAAAATTGACTATCAAATTCCTCATGACCATGTAATAGGCATTTTTTAATTACTCTTACTAATTGTTCATTAGTCATCATGATGACATTTTTACTCATTTGTTTTTTAAATGAAATGATTATGAAATTGTTATTATTTTAACAAATAGATAGCACCAATTTGTTGGCATTCATTAAAGTTTAAAATAAACTTGGTTATTTGTTTTTAGTTTATATCGTCTTTTATCTATTGGACGATCATAACTTCTAATTTCTTTGATTAATCATTTTTTATTTTTCTGAATCTTTTTAAAACCATATTGATTTTACCGTTTAAAATAAACTTTTTAGCCTATTTTTTCCTGTTTTATTGTAAGCAATTACTGTTTTTATTTTATCTACTGGTAAATATATTTATCTTTTTTTTAGTGTAAACATTTATAAAGAACCGAGAAGCATTTCGTTTTGCACAAACCAACCAGTCCCATCGTAAATGCCTCAACTTATATCAACAAAACGCAATAATTAAAATCATAAAATAGAGCTCAAATCACAAGCCACCAATGAATTAGTAAAATAAATAGACGAATTAATAGGTCTACTACTATGATTAACGAGCCCTCACTGTTTGAGAAACAGCCAAATTAACGAGGGGATAGGAGTAGTTAAAGGTTGACTGGTCAAAAGTGC
>Ga0307511_10003886_pt1 | contig 15254 bp, 14 predicted proteins | sample 13_EM_MG_FD_200266 | JGI IMG/M metagenome (GOLD analysis project Ga0307511, IMG submission 200266) | Populus trichocarpa ectomycorrhiza microbial communities from riparian zone in the Pacific Northwest, United States - 13_EM | ecosystem: Host-associated > Plants > Roots > Unclassified | place... | reverse complement strand
TGGTTGCTGGTGGAAATTTTGTTTAACTTTTTTATGAGTTAGACCATAACAATTCAAAATTCAATATATAATCATTTCAATATATTAAGCACAAAAAACTTTTTACTACTGTGAATATTATTTTTTAAAAAAATTTAAAAATTCAGACACAAAATCCTAACAGATATATAACAGAGCACCTATCTATTAAAGCAACCAAACAACCAAAATCTCCAGTTTAGTTAACCATTACTCTGCCTAGTGCAAATTAGGCATGGTGGTCCTAGCTTCCACAACACTAAGTCATTAACACAAATGAAAAGGTGAAATCAATTAAATAAAATTGATATTTACTGTCTTTAATTACAGTAATCACTCTTTTATTAATTCCTGAAATTATAATGGCCCAGTAATTTACTATAAAAGAAGTTTGGCACCTAAACCCTAGGAGTTTAATGAACTCGGGTCCAAAATGACCAAAACAGACAAATTCTAAGAATATTCTAATCGGGGTCCCGTCCACACCCGCACCACAACTGAGTTTACTCCCGAGACAGTTGAGTTTACCCAAGCTACTTGCTCAAAAGTATAACATAAAAAAGTGAAAATGGGAACTACTTGCTTTGCATTTCTTCTCTTTAGCCACCATTTAGGACCATTGATAGAAGTAAAGATTTCCTGGACACGATGATGATGCGTTCTCTATAAGCCATTTCCTTCCCCTTAGCCCACAGCCCTTACTCAAAAAACCCTAGATCTTACTCTCCAGAACACCTTTTCTCTTATTATCACTCCACTACCTTTCAACACCTTTATTTTTATCTACTTTCTTACTTACATATATAAATATATTTTTGTCAGATCTGAGCATTCCTTTTTAGCTAGAAATTCCTCTCCTGAAACTAACGACCTTGCTTAGCTTGTCTAATTCTGATATTTAGTGCTATTAATTATTGAATTTTGTAATATTTAGTGCTTAATTTCCACTTGATCTGCTTAAAATGGTATCAGATTATGAAATTCACGAGTATTAAGATTAATTAATTAATTAACTAATCAATTAACTATAGTTGATTTAGATCTAGGATTTATTAGTGCCATGTTTTATATGTGATACTTTTAGGACTTTTTTAGTGATCAGATTATCAAAATGGCAATGCCACCAGGAAATGTGGTCATACCGGACAAAGTTCAGTTTCCTGCTGGTGCTGCCGGTGGCGGAGGTGGTGGAAATGAGATCCACCAGCACCAACTCCAAAGGCACCAGTGGTTCCCTGTCGACGAGCGCGACGGGTTTATCTCGTGGCTGAGGGGGGAATTCGCTGCTGCCAATGCGATTATTGATTCTCTCTGCCACCACCTGCGTGCCGTCGGGGAAGCTGGTGAGTATGATTTAGTTGTAGGGTGTATACAGCAGAGGAGGAGTAATTGGAATCATGTGCTGCATATGCAGCAGTACTTTTCGGTGGGGGAGGTTATTGTTGCATTGCAACAAGTTGTATTGAGGAGACAGCAGCAGCAGCAGCAGCAGCAGCAGAATCATCATCATCAGCAGAGGTTTTATTACGATCACGGTAAAGTTGGGGGAAGGGATTTTAAGAGATCTTCTAGTGCCGGGTTTAATAGAGGACATAGGGGGGGTGGTGGTGGTGGTGATGCAGTGAAAGAAGGGGTTAATTCTAGTGTAGAGAATCATAGTTTTAATGGAAATTCTTCGGAGAATATTAGGAGTGAGAAATTTGAGGAGGTAAAATCCGGTGGTGATGGTGGGAAATCTGACGATAAGAAAGGTGATATTTGAGTTTTAATTTTGATTATGGATTGCTGAATGCTTGTTCCTTGATTATTTGTCATGGTGGTAATTAGTGTATTTTAACTTAATTGTAATTGCTTTTTAACAAGATTTGTCGTCTTTATCAATGCATGGTTTGCTATATGTGAATTTTTTGTCACCATAGAATTTTTTTTTTAATTCGTGAGCTGGGATTTGTCAATCCCGAAGCTGATTAGGAAAAGTGTTGTTCTTGAAAAAAAGACTTGTATTCTCAAAAAAATATTTATGATCTTCGAATTTGTAGAGTATGGGTTGGCAAGCTGGACAATTAATGATTATAGCATATTGTCGTGGCAACGTTCTTTAAGTGTGGTCTTCAATGTGTTTTCTTCTACGGTTGTTTTTTGGGAGATGAGAAATTGGTGCCAAGTATCCATTCCTTGTTTTATGTATGGCTTGGAAGTTGTGCAAGTAAAAAATGCTGTTGGTATACAATCTTGACTGCTAAATATTTACATCTATCAAGTCAGATTTGGACAAGTTATGTCTCTCCTACATCTTTTTGTAGATGTGCCATGTAATAATTTGATGGATGCTTATTGTTGTGATTACTTTCCGAATGTTGTTTGTTTTGCACAACATGTGTAGGAAAAATGGAAAATCTTCTCTTCTGTAATTTGTTTTTAGCCTAAAATTATTGATGCTTTTATTTCTGATATGTAAGCTTGGAGTTTCTTTTTGTATTTTGCTTCTACCAATATTTTCTATCCTCTTTCGCCTAAAATCTACTGTGACATAGAAAGTTTTGGATTGTTAGTTGTTCTGTTTGACTCTCCTTATGCTACATACTCCTACATTATGAACACCACATTGAATGCAGAAGTTTAAGAATACAAATATGTGCTCTTATTTGAAACAATGCCTTGTCCTAGAAACTACTCTGGGGAAACAATGATGTTCATTTAATTTCTTTGTCATGTCAGCAGATGCTACTGCAAAATCACATACAGATAACCACAAGAATAGTTCGGGGAATGCACAAGGAACCTTTTCTGGAAATTCAGAAGCTGTGGCTGTTGATGATCGGTCTAGCCCCGAAGGTCACTTTCTTGCGCTCTCTTGGGGTTGGCAATGAGGAACATATTTTCAGTGTAGAGTCATTTGCAACTTTTTAAAGGAGCCTACTTAACATGCAATCTTGGAATACATGTCTTTTAATTGAAATTAATCATGCTATCTTGGAATTCATATCTTCTAATTGAAATTAATTTGCTGCACATGCTATCTTGGAATTCATATCTTCTAATTGAAATTAATTTGTTGTGAACCTGTTGCCTCGTGCCAAGTTTCATCTTGTTATCTTGGCATGTTAATTCTGTTATTGAAAGATCTTGTTATTCTAACCAGAGAGTGATTCACATCCTAGCAACAATCAGAATGAGAAGCAGAATCTTGCTATCACTCCAAAAACATTTGTTGCTGAGGAGAAGATAGATGGACAGATGGTAACACTTTTACAAGCATCATTGCTATTGATATTCTCACCAAATTCACAGTTTGTTTTAGATAGCCATTTCAGTTTGTTTCTCCTACTTCTAATTTGTTTATCTTTTCTCTAGGTTAATGTGGTTGATGGACTGAAATTGTATGAAAACTTGCTTGATGGCTTGGAAGTTTCAAAGCTTGTTTCTTTGGTTAATGAGTTAAGAGCTACTGGGAGAAGAGGACAGTGTCAAGGTAAGTCATTAATGGAGCCTTATTCTTAAGAGAAGCTAGTAATATACCGTTTCTTTTCACACTGCTGCTGCTTTCATGAAATGATTTTGTTTATTAATCTGGCTATTCCAGAATATGGAATCTACCTTAGAGATTCACATTTTATCAACAATATATAAAAACTATAGTTTCTGTAAATACTTATTGCAGTGTCCACAATTGATTAATTGTTTTATTTTGAAGATACTTAATTGTACTCTTTTAGGGGTTGACCAGCATTATTTTTTACTTGGGCCTGAGTTTGAGATTGGTCTAGCTTAGGTTATTATGGGGTAAGAGCCTCCTTGCTTGATGGCCCATTCTTAGATGTGCCTCTTCTAGTTGATAGCCTATACAGTGTTATATTTGAGGTATGCATACCGTCATGAAAATGCTTTCATATAATTTAACAGAATCTCAAAAAACATTTATCAGAGTGAAAGTGTGTTAAAAGGATATATTGATTTTCGTAATCAGTACCCTTAAGGATTGGTGTGCTTGTCGACATCGGAATTTTGGGTTAGGTCAGGCTTTATTATCAGTATGTGTTATTGCTAGCTCAGCTAAAAAGTCCTGCCCAGCGGATACCTTTCCAGTTGGCAGCCCCTTTTTTAAGACTGCATAAATAATTTAAGATCCTTCTTAAATCCAAGAACTATGTATATGAAACTAACAGTTGTAATGAAGAGGGTTAAAATATATTGGATGTTATGTATGCTTCAGTTATATTTGTGATGAAATTACCAAATCCTATACCTTTTTTGTGAAAGAGAGATGACTTGGGTCCATTTGGGAAAAAAATGGAGAGGGTGCTGAGCTCACACTACTATGAACCAGATAGCATTACTTATATATACGTGTATGTAAATATATGTATGTGTAAACCTGGTTGCTTTTTGCTACCCCATATCCTAGATGGCCCATTCTTAGATATGCCTCTTCTAGTTGATAGCATGTACAGTGTTATGTTTGAGGTATGCATACCTTTCATGAAAATGCTTTCATATAATTTAACAGAATCTCAAAAAACATTTATCATAGTGAAAGCATGTTAAAAGGATATATTAATTTTCTTAATCAGTACCCTTGAGGATTGGTGTGCTTTGTTGACATCAGAATTTTGGGTGAGGTCAGGCTTTATTATCAGTATGTGTTATCCTATTACCATATCTAATTTACTGCCAACAACATGACATTGTCGCATTCTGGATTCTCTAATGTTATTTTAGTGTTCTAGTCAGTTGGCAATGTTTCAAGTGATGGTTTTGGCAATTTTGCAGTATGCATGTTGGACATAGTATTTTTTTTTTCTAGTTTTGGTAATAGGATCTTGTTCGTTTCTGAATTAGAGCAAAAATAATTGTGAATAGAGTGCTTAAATGCTCATGTTTGGAAGCCAAGCTACTCAATTTTCAGATGCAAGGTGTCTGATTAATCTCACTGCTAGATAAATACTCGCTCTTGTAACATAGACAACCTTTGTAGCCTTATGAAGCAATAAAAACTCTTTGGAATTGATATTTTTCTGTATAAACTTGCTAAGAATCGTCTATGAAGCTAATAATCTTAAGCTTCCTCTCCTAGTTTCCTTGGCCTGTTTCAGGATTCCCTCTATCTATTTTGCTGCTTAATTATCCCCATCTACTGCCTAGACATGAAATGGAGGATCCATATTTTATTTCCTTTTGTTTTGTTCTAAAGCATAAGTTTCTATTGCCATCTGTACTCGTGTTATGAAATTTTCTGTGAAAAAAAAAACCTAATTACAGTAGCATCCATATTATGGCAGTATTTCCTGCTTTGGTGGAGGTCTTCCTGTCTGTCACATGCATGCTGAAAGTAATTGCTTTTAGTGAAAATGTTGATCATGTGTAAGTTCTTTGTTCAAAAGCAGGTCAGACATATATCCTCTCCAAAAGGCCCATGAAGGGACATGGAAGGGAGATGATACAATTGGGTCTTCCCATTGCAGATGCACCCGCAGAAGATGAAAATGCAACTGGGACCTCCAAAGGCATGTCATATCTTATGTAGAAATTTTTGCATGTGTGCGTGTGTGGTTAAGATGCATGCAGATTCTTTTTTCTTTGTAATGCTAAAGAAACACTAGTTCTTATACCCTTTAATGGATTTTGTTATGAATAAATTTTGCAGAGCGGAGAGTAGAATCCATTCCTGCATTGCTGCAAGATGTAATCGAACATTTTGTTGCCATGCAAGTTATGACCATGAAGCCAGACTCTTGCATAATTGATATCTATAATGAGGTCACTACTTGTGGTATTATGTGTAATGATTTCAAATAACATTGATTATTTAAGCAAGCCTAATTTTTTGTGGAAATTTCTGCAGGGTGATCACTCCCAGCCTCACATGTGGCCTCCATGGTTTGGAAAGCCTGTTTCAGTTCTTTTCTTGACAGAATGTGAGCTGACTTTTGGGAAAGTAATTGATACCCTGCATCATGGGGATTATAAAGGGTCTCTCAAGCTTTCTGTTGCACCTGGGTAATCATTATTAACTCTTCATAGTTTTGTGTCGTCGATAGTTCATCAAGATTATTATTTGTTTTTATGATTAGCTTTCAGGTAACTAGCATTGAAATTAGGTTCTGAATTGATATGGTTTGTATCCACTGTGATAAGTGTGAAGTTCTATTTTCATGAAAACTGTTCTTTTAATTAATTTCCTTTGTGATTCTCTGTGCTGAAATCCAACAAAAAACTATACTTTTCATGGCATGTCTGGATTTTCTCTCTACGTGTTACTTCCACATGGCTGTAACTTCTCTTGCACCATGTCTAGAAACATGACATTATCTCAAACAGCTAAATTGCCTTCAAACAGCTCGACTTACTTTCTAACTGTAGGATAGAAGGGGTTAAACATGAGTAAGGTTCAATACACACCTGCCTCCATGCATTCAGTTTTTCCCTAGAGCCATGGTGAAACAGTTATATGATGAGATGTGATTAGCAATACATTTCCTTCCCTTGAATATAAATTCTTCACGTTTACTTTCATGATAATGAACTGCAATTTTGGTCTTACATTCCTGAAGTAATGTTTCTTACTACAAAAACAGATCCTTACTTGTGATGCAAGGGAAGTCATCAGATTTGGCCAAGCATGCAATCCCCATGATTAAAAAGCAACGGATGCTTGTTACCTTCACCAAGTCTCAACCAAAGAAACTTACATCTAATGATGGCCCGCGGCTTCCTTCACACGCCGTAGCCCCATCTTCCCATTGGGGTCCACCGCCAAGCAGATCCCCGAATCATCTTCGTCATCCTGTGCCCAAGCATTACGCAGCAATTCCAACAACTGGTGTACTGTTAGTGCCGCCTATTCGGCCTCAAATTCCACCTCCAAATGGTGTACAGCCACTCTTCATGACCACCCCAGTTGCAGCACCAATGCCATTCCCTGCACCAGTTCCCATCCCACCAGTTTCAACTGGATGGCCTACATCCTCTCCAAGGCATCCTTCGGCTCGCCTACCTGTCCCCATCCCCGGCACAGGTGTTTTCCTCCCTCCTCCAGGTTCCGGCAATGCATCATCTGCACTGCAGTTGTCGGCGACTGCTACTGAGACGAATTTTCCTACAGAGACAGAAAAGGAAAAGGAAAATGGACCAGGAAAGTCCAATCATGATACAAGTGCTTCTCCAAAAGAGAAATCTGCTGAAAAGACTCAAAGACAAGACTCCAATGGAGATGTGGATGGAATAGCTGTGAAAAAGGAAGAACAGCAAAGTGTTAGCCATACAGTAGCTGGCCAGTCAGCTGGAGCAGTGTAGAGAGGGGGGGCGAGTATTTTGTCAAATGCTAGAGGGGTAGGCTCGGCTTGAAATGAGTTCAAAGCAAATGTAAAAAGAGCGCGGCAAAACATCTGAGACTTTGACATTTCATACTACTCGCGGTGACAAAGGGGGTGAGGAACAACCCTGTTCTCTTGGCAATCCCTTCTGTTCCCTGTTTCTTTTTTTGCTGTCTTACTATATGAACTCAATACACTAGGCAGAAACCTCATCTTAATTTAACACCCACATACCTTCTTCAGAAAACTTGTTGAGCTAGTTCTGACGGGCATCCTCTTTCTAGGAAGGAACTTATCGTTTTTGTGCCAGAGAGGTGGTTTGACATGGATGATTAGTGATATCTGGTAACTCATGATTGGAATTTAGCGGAATCTGGGGAGGGCCAAACTAGAATGATAAAAAAAAACTCGAAGATAATCACAGAAATAAAATTGCCTGCTCATAGATAGATTTTCATGACCCCCCAACACCACGTGATCCATCGTGTAATAGAATGGTTAGTGCATGTTTTATTAACCTTGATTTACGTGTTCACGCATCTTTTAAGGTTTATCTCACCATGTTTTGAGCGGCAACACGAATTTGTGAGGATATACTTCAAGTCAGTTGCGCTTACCATATGTTAGAATCCCCTCTTCGCTGTCTCCGTGGACCATTAGCGGTTAGCCGAGTTCATGAATAATGTTCTGTAAGCAATCGTGCCTGTTTTTAATTACACAACTGTCTGGAGTTTATCCGACCTGTGCCTAAATAGTTTGGTCTATGGACCCCACCTCCTTATTATTAAGAAGAAAATTTAAAACTAGGGGACTGATTTGTAAAAGCCTATATAGATTGGGTGGTGATATGTAGTTACCCGAATGCAAGTAATAAAAGAGGACGAAAGAGAGAATGACGAAAACTGTCCGGAAGGAAGGCTTTGCTGCGGGCTAAAGGGCATCTCCAAAGTTAAAAAAAGTTAAATCGTTAATATAGTATTTTAAATAATGTAATTTTGTTTTTTTTATTTAATAAAAAATAACATTCTAATAAGTTATTTTGTATTTTATATTAAATAGGGAAAGAAAAAGGCAAAGTTTAAATAGAAAAACAGGATGCCTTTCCTTTAAAAACACACGGTGAGTCTTCATTTTAATAAAAAGGGTTTTAGCATACGGCTATTTCATTCTTAACAGTTAATTTTTTTTTCCTGTACATCCCATTGAAGATGCTTCCAAGCAGGGAGATGGGAGCAGGGAGCCTGGAGCCGCCGCGTCTCATCCTTCACAATTTCCTCACCAGCGAAGAATGCAAGGTGGGTCACTGCTAATGCTTCCCACCCTCTAACGAATGCTATTGATTCATGAATTGGGTCTTCTTTTTTTTAGGAATTGGAATTCATACACAAAAGCAACAGCACTGTTGGGTACAGGCCCAACGTGTTCTCCACCACTCTTTCCCATCTCATAGCCACCAATTCTTCTCCCTTTCTCATCCCTTTTGTTCCCATCCGAGAGAGGCTGAAAGAAAAAGTTGAACACTTTTTTGGCTGCGAGTATGAGCTCTGCATCGAATTCACTGGCTTAATTAGGTTAGTTTTTTTTTCATTTTTTTTTTCAGTTATATTGGACACTAGTGTTATTTTTCCTTCTTATAGTTTTTAATCCTCCACGTTTTGATATATATATATATATATATTGGAAATCAAATCAGCTGGTGTAGAGGAGCTAGCATTGGATGGCACAGTGATGATAACAGGCCCTATCTCAAGCAACGGCACTTTACGGTATCTTATTTATTTCTATGTAATCTTTGCATTTTATGTGTTAAGTTAGCTGTGCTGACAATTCCTTTTTTCATGCCTTTGTTATATTTGTAAATTTTTTTATTGAAAAGGCAGTGTGTTATTTGAATAGCTATGGGAAGGATTTCAAAGGCGGACTTTTTCACTTCCAGGATGGGGAACCAGCTACTCTTGTTCCCATGGCCGGAGTAAGGGCTACTCTTGTGATGATGATCAATTGTTTTGTTTTTTGTCATTTTTGTTTCACTCATTTTTTTTGTTTTTATCAGGATGTTGCCATATATACAGCTGACAGTTGCAATATTCATGCTGTCGATGAGGTAAATCATTTTTTCTGTGATTCATGAGACGTGGATGATTATTCCATTTTGTTTCACCATCCTGGAGTTTATGCCCTCGGACAAATTTACTGCATTTTAAATTTGTTTCTGGAAGGAGTATTATTTTTATCAACAAAAATACTTTTTTAGCTTTTACTTGCTTCACTGGCTCTACAAGTTCTGTATCATTTTTCATTCTCTATTTCACTATTTTTTTTTAATGTTACTATGGTATTTGCAACTTAATCACCTTTAGTGTAGCTTTATCGTTCCGATTGATTTTGATCAGTGGTAGTTTCAGCATTCTGGATGCATATAACGAAGTGATATTACATGCATGTTGTGGCTTATGCATGTTGTGGCTTATGCATGTGGGTTCTCTTTTCATTTTGGTTTTAGAATCAAGTGTTAGGCGGGTATTGCTATAGGGTTGCCAAAAAGAGAACCAAAAAAAATTACAAAAAGTATCGATTGCTATTCACGGAAAGTGCAAATGAAAAATTATTGGTGATGTTGGTTCGAGACATAACTTATGAATTAATTAAAAAAAAAGAAAGCGTGATATACTATGCTTTATGCATCTGGTCAACTGGTTATGAAATTCTGTTAGCTGCAACAAAAAGAAACTGAGTTACGAGCTTGGGAATTTATTCTGATGACAAAGTTGGACTAAATGTACTCGATGATGAAGTGGACTTGCAGTGCCAGGACACTTTGTATTTCGTTAGTTTGTGCTAGGACTTGCTTTAATTGTTTCCTAAAACAATATGCATTTATTCTTTACAAATCTGTAATCTTTTCTTCTCCTACCAATTTATGCCAAGTAAAGTCCAAGCTATTTGGCTGTTTTCTGATTTTCATTGTTTTCTACTCTAATTTATCGGTTTCCTTTCACAGATAATTGAAGGAGAGAGACTTACGCTTACACTGTGGTTTAGCCGTGATAGTGCCCATGATGAGGATGCAAAACTCATTTCCCTTCTATCAAAAAACATGCCTGAATTGAAGCTACCTATGCTGGCATCCAGCAATATGTACTGGTTTTCTCTGGATCCAGCATCCCACCAACAGTTAGGATTTGATATATGCTTGGCAAGAATGCATGTGCTTGGGTTTGATATTTGTTCTTGTCAAGCAGAAGGCTTGTTTTCAGATTCCACAGAACTACTAATGGAGCCACTGCAGTTAGTAAGGGGAAATGAGTTGTTTAAGCAGGAGTTTGTCAACATTTTGCATGCACTTCAGGTATTTTCACTGCTTCAGATGCTTAATAATCTCGATCAATATTCAGTGAGTTCACAAATTTTATCACTTGTTCGCTTCGCTTTGACACCATAGCTTGCTTCATATGAGTTTGGCCTAATTATCTTGCTGCAATCAATTTGCTTTACATGCAATACTCAACACAGCATGAAATAGGGCTTCGGCCATTTTGTTTCTGTCCTTATCTAGAATCAGGGTAGAATCAGGGCATCTGGCTCGATGACTTTTACCTTCAGGGAAAATATAAGTACTTCTAGAATTAGGCAACCCATAAAGAATTAGGTGTTGATATCACGAGGAAAATTGTTAATGTAGCAAGTCTAAAGGTCACATGCATTTTGGACAGTCTGATATGCCTGCTACTCCACCTCTGTCCATGGAGCCAAAATGCCTAATCTGATATGTCAAAATATTTGTGACAGAATTTGTTTAGCTTGTTGACGCAGGAGTGTCTTTTTCTGTGGCATGATACAAGGCCTCTAGAGTGCATTGCCATCTTGAAATCTTCTCTGTAAAACTTGCCATTGAAATTCCTCTGAAGAATGTGCTTACATTATGGCTGATGTTGATAATTTCATGCAGCACTACCTAACATCTTACCAATTCCCATCTGCAACACTGCTTTTCTAGAGTGCTCTTGACTGACCAAAAGTTTAACCCTACTTGTTTAGGAAAAGAGATTTTCATAAATCTCATCAATCACCTGATTTAATTAGTAACTCTTATTAGGCGGTACAATTTCACCATTGGAAAGCTTCAGACCTGCCAGATGCTCAATCTGAAGTAGAACCTGGGGATGTGGTACGATTATCAAAATCACAGCAGGAAGTGGTTAGAAGCCTCAAATCTCAGTTCTTAAGGGATCATCAAGTGGTTGAAATGATATTCAGTTGCGCCACTTGCAGCAGGAATCAGCAAAACTTTGACTGGGAAAGATTTTCAGCTGCAATTGCTGGCTTGGAAGACTATACCTGTAAATTACATAAAGAATTACTAATGAGCTTACCATACTGGAGAACTCACGGAATTATATCCGAATGTTCTTAGAGTCTTTAACGGGTTCTAGCATTTTCATGTTAGCTATGCTACATTATTTTGTTTTTATTCTATCTACAGCAACTTTAATCTTCCGCCCCCGCAGAGCTTTTGCTCTCCATTCTAAACAATTTTAGTATCTTCGAATTAGATGCAACGCCTGGGGAATCACATGCCAATGTGCTTCTGAACCCAAAAATCAATAGCTAACGATAGGCTGGCTGAGCTGGGCCATTTGGATAATGATGATTTTTGTATCAATTACTAGTTACCGTATCATGTGGAGATGCAGTTGCAACCTCAGCCCTTGCACTCCATTCTTGTCAGGTAATGTTCCATCCACACCAAGTCCATCTTTTTTCTACTTGTACGTAATGGATCCCAAGTCGATCCTGGCATTTTCACCATATTATTAATACTCTAAAAACATGCAAATTCCTATCTTTAACCTCCTCGGATTTTAATCTGAAGTAGACCTGCCAAATGCTCAATCTGATTTATTTTTTTATTATTTCTTTGTCCAATCCTTATGCTGCTTTTGGTATTTTCCAAGGTGATTTTGCAACAAGGAGTCATAGAAACTGGGACAAAAAAATTAAGATCACAAAAGTAAAACTCTCCACGACACGTGATCAGTAAGATCAAATGTTGAGTGCATCCAATACTGATACAAACTAACTTGTCTACAGTTCTGCAGAGGATATATAGAATCCAACATAGAAAGAAAAGACATCCTAACATCAACGAAGCAAACGAAAAGACTCAATATCGATACAAATTAACTTGTCTACAGTACTGCAGAGGATATCTGTTTAGTCCTGCTCCATTTGTGCAGAACTTCGCCAGAAACATCATAGAACACAACATCAACTTCAGTTTGAGTAATTTGGACCGACATGAAACCTTGCCCGTCATAATAGAACTTCATTTCCTTCGGATCCCACCAGGCCACGTCGCCCCTCCATGCCTTTGACCCACCACCACTTGTCAAGAATTGAAGCGGGCTGCAACATTCAGTTAAAGCTTCAGTTGCGCATTTATGCCTACCTCCCCTTTCCTTTCGTTGTTTCTGTACCGTGAGTCACTTTTACACATTCTTTAAGGGAATGTTCTGGCTGTCAACTTTAGGTTTTACATTTGAGAATCTTATTTCTTATGTTTAAATCCTGGTTGGATTTAGGAATGAGAAGCAGACTATTTTTTATTTTGCAATCCAAGAGTCATTGGAAATATCCATGTATATATATAAAAAAACCTAATAAAGAATTTACCTTTCACTGCTGCTTATGTGTTCCAAGCAATGGTCATGTCCGTTTATATAAAGATCGACATTATTTGCCTGAAAATTAAAAGAATCGACGCTCAATAAAAGTTATCACCTGACTAATTAACTTCAGTTTGCTCAAAGAAAAGCTATCGAATTGTTTGCATAAATTAACAACTTTAATTTGATTTATGTAAATAATTACCTGGAGGATCGGGAGGAGTTGTAAATTGAGCTCGACGGTGTTACCATGTTGCCCGGCGCTCTTAATTGTATGGTGACCAACTACAATCTTCCATTTTGCAACGGATTCTTTCAGTGCCATGTCCAAATCCTACGACACGATTAAATATTTTTCCAAACAGTTATTATTTTGTTAATCATGCAGCTAATTGATTGCTCGAATTGTTACCTCCAAGACATTTGAAAGGTAACTCTTCCTCGGTAAAATGCCACTCCAATCATACACATGGTCCTTTGGCTCGAGGAAGTATTTGTTGACGAAAGGAGTTGTGTCCACGAAGAAAAACTCAGCTATTTCTGCAGCAAGAAGATTTTAAAATTGTTAAGATTATAATGTGAGTTTTAATTCCAGAAAATGGAAGATTGAAGGGAGAGATTTACCGGTGTTGACGATAAATGATCTTAGGCAAAGCCATTTGCTATCCATTTCTCTAAGGACTGGACTCAATTGCGCCTCGACATCACCCCTGTAGTCATGGTTTCCCAGAACTGCAGCGTGCAATACAGCAGAGCAGAAATTACGGTTTAACCATTTTCATATCTACTATTCAATTAAAACGATAGTGGTTTAAAATTCGAGATCATCAACTATAAGGCGCCAGAGCTCAAGGGTGATGAGGCGTCAGAGGAGTGGAACGTCATCAATGATCAAAGCATTACGGTTTAGTCTTGCTGAACTTGACTGCTACTAACACGATGCTCAAAGCAAAAATTATTCACTAGATCATAGTCGATATCTAGAGATATTTACCATTGTACCATTGCTTTTGCAGGCTAGGAGCTGTATAAATTCTCGTAAATGACTCATAAAAAGCTGGATCATCCACGCCGTTTAATCCACCTTCGTAGAAATTATCTCCAGTTGAGATTATAAAATCAATGTCCAATTTCTCTCCCATTATTCCCATCTGAAGATAACAAAAGGTGATTGCTAAATGAATAAATTAACTGAAATGATTTGATGGGGGGTTTCATATAATATAATAGATATCGAAGACATTTTTTTCTAATATTATCTTGGACATTTATAAGAGAAGACAGCGCAATCAATACAGAGTTTGAACCAGGCAAGCAAAAGATATGCTCAAAGTATATCTTACCACAAGGCCAAGCAATCACAACAATCAGCTTTAGGGTTCGTTAAGTATTTTTTAATGGTTATTTTTTAAAGTATTTTTTATTTTAAAATAAAATAAAATAATATATTTTTATTTTTTAAAATTTATTTTTAATATCAACACATCATCACATCAAAACAATTTAAAAATATCAAAAAAATTAATTTAAAATAAAAAAAATAATATAATTTTAAAAAATATTTTTAAAACACAAAAACAATAAACTATCTTAAATACATCCCCTGTATAAAAAAAAAATTAATTTCTTCTTGCATTATATTTTTTAAGTTTTTTTTTTGTTTTCATATTATTATATCTTAACTTTACAATTTTTTTTGTTTGTTTTTTAACAAATTCTTTCAGTTTCATATCCTAAACCGTGTTATAATTAATTTAATTCAAGCTATTTCGGATTATGATCACTTAAATAATTTTTTTTAGCATTGAATAAGATTTGGCTCTGCCTATCACATAACACGTGCTATCTATCTAGATAAAACTAAAAGCTGTCAATCTGAGTCGTACTTTGCGCTTGTACCTATATTAACCCAGACAAAGTCAAGCGCGCGCGTGTATATATATATATTGGAAGCTTGCAGGCCACTAATAGGGGTCCCAACTGTTATACGTGGGCTCTCCTAATATGTTATCTAGCGGGATGGTATTTGGAATCCACAAGGAATAATACTCCAAGGAAGAGGTAAGAGAACAGTAGCGAAAGGTCATTAACGACAACGCGTCATCCTGTAATTGGAGGGATGCCCTTAAAAAATTGCCGAGGGAATATCCTAACGTAAACGTCTTGGTTTCGGTACCAACTACCAAGGCTCGGAAGAATTTCCCCCAGAAAGGTCATGCACCAGTTCATCACTAGCTTTATATACATTTGTTTACTC